>Ga0268356_10902_pt1 | contig 13112 bp, 15 predicted proteins | sample BioMet10_FD_194415 | JGI IMG/M metagenome (GOLD analysis project Ga0268356, IMG submission 194415) | Sewage microbial communities from Oakland, California, United States - Biofuel 10 (PacBio Assembly) | ecosystem: Engineered > Wastewater > Sewage > Unclassified | place: USA: California | collected...
ATTATTCTTCTACTATGACAAGAAAATACTGCCAAGTTAACTCCATTTATCAACTTTGTAGAATCAGCACAGGGACAGGATATCGTTGATAAGGTTGGATATATTTCTTTAAAATAAGAATTCTATTCTCTATATTATTTTCAAAAAAATCATTCTTTGGTAAGAGTACCGGAGGATGATTTTTTATTTGTATAGCTTATAAGTAGTTCTAACCACTTTGAATTCTGTACGTCTGTTTATTGCATTGCAGATTTCTTGCTGTTCGGCAGGAAGTTTAAGTATAAAATCTTCAGTGAGTACATCACCTTCTTTTAGGAACTGGTATTTTTTAGCAATACGCTTATTTATTACTTTGGGCTGTGGACTCTCCATATCCTTTTGCTGTAAGCCGATTTATATCAATGCCTCCTGCTACCAGGAACTTAACAACTGCTTCGGCTCTACGTTGAGAAAGTGCTTCATTATAACTATCATTCCCAAAATAGTCACAATGAGCATTAAGTTCAATTGTTATATTAGGATTATCATTCAGCATCTTGATTAAATCATTCAGTGCTTTGGTTGATTCTGCAGTTAAGGTTGCTTTATCAAATTCGTAAAAGATATTATCGATTAACACCGGGCGAGTTATGGAAGCCAAAGGAAATTCTAATTCATAGTTCTTGCTTTCATTTATGGAATCTGTTGTAAGCTCTTGCTTACAATTTAGGTAGCCACGGCAGTTGGCCAGCATTACGTAACTTTGTCCCCGCTCCAGTTTTTGTGTGAAAGAGCCATCTCCTTTTACACTAACTCTCAGATTTGTTCCATCTTGTCCCACAATACTGACAGTTGCTTCGGGCAGAGCATCACCTTCCTTATCATATACCCATCCGGTGACAGTATGCGCTATCTCAGGTAATTCGAATGTATAAATATGATCCCACCCACGTGCATCTTTTCGGTTAGAACTGAAAAAGCCTCGTTGAAGTCCGGGCTCAAAAGTCATGCCGAAATCATCACTTTCTGAATTCATTGGTGACTTTAAATTATCAATCTTCCAGTTTCCCAAACTGTCTTGTTGAGCCCAATAGAGATCTAAACCGCCCATTCCCGGATGCCCGTCTGATGAAAAGTATAAATTGCCGTTATCTTTTATAGTCGGGAACATTTCATTACCGGGAGTATTAATTGCATCTCCAAGATTTTCTACAGCTCCGAATCCCGAATTAGAAACAGGTACTCTCCAAATGTCTTTGCCACCATATCCTCCAGGCATGTCGGAAGAAAAATAGAGATAATGACCGTTGGGAGAAATTGCCGGATGAGCCAAAGATGATAAAGTATCTTTTGTTATAATGCATTTTTGCGGAGCCCCCCAGTTAGCACCGGTACGTTGTGATACATAAATCTCTGCAGATACAGGTGAGTTTGCATCAATTCGGCAGCGGGTAAAGTACATTGTTTTTCCGTCTGCAGTGAATGAACATGCGCCATCTTCAAATTCAGTATTAACATCCGATTCAAGTCTTTCAGGTAATAACCAGTTTCCTTTCTCGTTTTTTTTAGCCATAAAGATATCAGCGCTTTTCATTCCTGTAATTCCATTCAGGTTATTTCCTTTAGCCTTATCTCGGGTAGAAGTGAAATATATCTGGTCTATATCTTTACCGGCATACATTGGTGAGTATTCACTGCGGTTGGAGAGGAAAAGCGGAAACTTTTTCACGATGTATCGCGTAGGATTCTTTTTCCATTCAGGAGCGAGTTTGCAGGATGTCAATCCGTTCTTTGCAAGTGTATTCCCGGGTTTATAAGATAGATATTGCTCATAACTCTTAATCGCAGCTTTATAATCTCCTGTTTCCTTTTGTAATTCTGCCAGATAGAAAAGAGCAATGCTATCATGGTATTTGTAACGAATGGCATTCATGTATGCAGCTTTTGCACGAACAGAATAATTTGTGAGCCGATAACAGTCAGCCATTTTGTATGCTATCTCTCCCTTTTTCTTTCGTTCTTTAGCAGGTATATTTGTATAAGCTTTCCTGTAAAACTTAGCTGCATCATAATATTCACCTAAAGCGTAACTTTCATCACCTTTTTTAATACTGCTTTCCCAACCACATGATTGAAGTAGTGAAAGCAGAAGACAAATAGTGGCTATGTTACTAAGAATCTTTTTCATTTTACTGATGACGAATTACTTAATAATAACTACAATCTGTCCCGTTTATTGTGATTTGTGACTGTTATAAGTTAAAATATAATAGGAGAAATAGCAGATTTATTCTATTCATCGAATCCTTTACGGAATGTACAACCCGATTTCCATTCAGAACAACCGTAAGCCGATTTTCCTTTAATGATTACTCCTTTTCCACAAAGAGGGCATGGCTGACCGATGATGTTATCTTTGTTCTCTTCCGGCACAGGCTTCTCCTCTTTTGGTTTTTTAGGAGCAGGTGCCTTCTTCTCTCGTTTCTTTGGTTCTTTCTTTACTTCTTCTTTAACAGCATTCTGAATTGTAATATGTCTGTTAGTGTTGTCCGATAATACATTGTTAACAACTTCTGTAACCATTTGCTTTAACTCCTCCAGGAATGTTTTTGCTTCATAGTTCTTTTTCTCAATTTCCCGAAGTTTTTTCTCCCAGATTCCAGTTAATTCTGCCGATTTAAGAAGCTCTTCATGAATAATCTGAATAAGCTCTACTCCGGTTGGAGTGGCAATGAGGTTCTTTTTCTCCTTACGGATATAGTTTCGTTTAAAACAAAGTTTCTATAATGGCTGCCCCGGGTTGAAGGACGGCCGATACCATTTTCTTTCAATGCATCGCGCAACTCATCATTGTCTACAAGCTTTCCTGCTGTTTCCATAGCGCGTAGTAAAGTTGCTTCGGTATATGGCTTAGGTGGCTGAGTCCATTTTTCATTAAGATCCGGTTGATGAGGTCCGCTTTCTCCTTTTGTAAAGCTAGGAAGAGTACGTTCTTCTTCATCTTTTTCGTCCGATTGACTTTTGGCAAAGACTTCGCGCCATCCCGGTTCAAGAATCTGTTTTCCGGTTACTTTGAATTCTATTTTTTTCAACTTCGCCAAGCACTGTTGTTGTTGATACCTTGCAATCAGGATAGAAAGCTGCAATAAAACGTCTTGCAACCAAATCGAACACACGTCTTTCCATATCAGATAGATTCATAGGGTGAACTCCGGTTGGAATAATGGCGTGGTGATCTGTAACTTTCGAAGAATCGAATATCTTTTTTGATTTTGGAAGTTTTTTCCCTTCCAATTGTGCTGTCAGAGTTGTATAGTCTTTTATACCCTTTAATATGGCAGGGCATTTGGGATAAATATCATCACTCAGAAATGTGGTGTCTACACGTGGATAAGTAGTGACTTTCTTCTCGTAAAGAGATTGAATAAGTTTGAGTGTCTCATCTGCCGAATAACCAAATTTTTTATTGCATTCCACCTGCAAGGAAGTAAGGTCGAAAAGCCTTGGAGCATATTCAACTCCCTTTTTCGACGAAACATCCGTGATCGTAAAGTCTGAGTATTTAACTTTTTCAAGGAATTCATAACCTTCCTCTTTAGATGTAAATTTACCTTTTGTTGCCGAAAATGTAGTTTCCCGATAAATAGTCTTTAGTTCCCAGTAAGGCTCTGGTTTAAAATTTTCTATTTCCAGCTGACGGTTTACAATAAGTGCCAGTGTAGGAGTCTGCACACGTCCGATAGACAATACCTGTCTGTTCTGCCCATATTTTAAGGTATATAATCTTGTGGCGTTCATTCCTAAAGTCCAGTCCCCGATAGCACGTGATAATCCAGCTTCGTAAAGAGACTGAAACTCCGACTGGTCTTTTAATTTGGCGAATCCCTCCCTGATTGATTCTTCAGTTAGCGAAGATATCCATAATCTTTTAACCGGACATTTAGCACCAGCTTTTTGCATTACCCATCGCTGAATCAATTCCCCTTCCTGTCCCGCGTCACCGCAATTGATAATTTCATCGGCATTAGCCATTAAACTCTCAATTATTTTAAATTGTTTTTCAATGCTTGGCGATTCTATTAATTTAATGCCGAATCGGGGAGGGATCATTGGCAGATTAGCCAAGCTCCATCTTTTCCATTCGGGAGTATATTCGTGTGGCTCTTTAAGTGTGCAAAGATGTCCGAATGTCCACGTAACCTGGTATCCGTTTCCTTCTATGTATCCATCTTTCTTGTTCTTAGCTCCAAGAATATCAGCTATATCTCGTGCAACACTTGGCTTTTCGGCAATGCAAACTATCATTTCTTTATTTTGTTTATGAAGACAAAGGTAGTTATTTCATAATAAATGAACAAAATTGTATGTCTGTTTATAAAAAAATGTAGAAAATCAAGTTAATCATAGTTAAAGAGTGTGTTAAATGATATAATTACATTACTTTTGTAAACTTTGTATAAATAATCTCGGGAAATAAATTATGACTCTTTCAAAATTATTTAATTCGCAGGAAGGAATGGCTCTTTCTGCGTTAAAAATGGCTCGACTTAAAAAAAATGTTATCCAACAGCTGATGCTTGAGGGCGGAACCGACTATTGCAGATATCTGTAAAGAAACAGAGTTCAGCGTTCCTACTGTGACAAAAGTTATTGTTGAGTTAATAGAAGAAGGAATCGCTTTCGAAAAAGGGAAGATAGACACAGCAGGCGGACGTCGTCCATCTGTTTATTGTATAAACCCAAATTCAGCTTTTTTTTCTTGGAGTCGATGTTAGGCGTGATTGCGTAAGCATTGGTTTGCAAAACTTTAAGAATGAATTTCTGGAACTTAAGACCCGAATTGATTTTGTATTTAAAAATACTCACGAATCTTTAGATAGTTTATGTAATCTGATTAATAAATTTATCGATGATTCAGGGTTAGATAAAAGCAAGATTTTGGTGCATGTGCGTAGTTTTATGCGGACGCATTAATTCTGCTAAAGGATATAGTGACAGTTATTTTTCTTTTGAAAAAGAACCTTTAAGCAATATTTTTGAGCACAAAATAGGCATTAAAACTATTATCGAGAATGATAGTAGAGCAATGGGATATGGAGAATACTGTTGTGGTGCCGGTGCCGGATCGTCTGAAAAGGATGTTATTTTTATTAGTTTGAACTGGGGATTTGGTATTTCAATGATTTGCAATGGCGTGCTTTACTATGGAATGTCAGGTTTCTCTGGAGAATTTGGACATAGTCCTGTTCTGGATAACCAGATACTTTGCCAGTGTGGCAAGAAGGGATGTCTTGAAACTGAGATTTCCGGTCAGGCTCTTGTAAGACGATTTAAAGAGAAACTGGCAGATGGATCAACTTCTGTAGTTACAAGCAGAAAGAAACCTTTCGATATTAATATGTATGACATCATTGATGCTGCAACAAAGGATGAAGATCTTCTTGCTATTGAAGTTATAGAGGAAGTAGGAGAGAAGCTAGGACATTACATGTCTCTTCTATTGAATATATTTAATCCAGGAACTTGTAATATTAGGCGGTGAGCTTTCAGGCTTGTGGTTCTTACTTAACATTACCACTTAGAAACAGCTCTTCATAAATATTCTCTGAATCTGGTATTACAGGATATGAAACTTAAGACAGGAGAACTTGGAGATACCGCAGGTGTTGTTGGTGGCTGTTATATTCTTCGCGACCGCTTATTTGGTATTATCGAATAATAATATAATAAAAGCAGAATATATAAAAGCAATCCATTCTAGGGTTGCTTTTTTTGTTTCTATTCATTGCTTCAATAAATCTGAATTATTCACCAATAATTTTTATTTATTCACCGGCAAATTTTATTTATTGGCCAATTAAATTGAAGAGGCTTGGTCAAAAGAAGTAAGATAGCCCATTTTATAAGTATTAAAAGCTACTAAAATACAGAGATTTGTTATAGTATTGCCAGGTTTTGGTGTGTAATCTATTCTTGATTTGGATTTAAATATTTTACAAGCTAATTTGCTTATTCTAAATGATTGTATTTAAGTGGATATCTTTAGTAGGTTAAGCTATGTATAAGGGCCTTTTTTTACTTTGTGAGAGCTTCTTATTGGAGATTTTTGTAATATTATATAAAAATGCTTGAAATTTAGTTCCTTTTTTATCCCTCTATATAGTGCTTAAAATCAATCATGAAACACTTTTTAACTCGTTCTTTCTATCTTTCAGAGAAACTATAAAGGAAGTTTTCTGACAATCCGTTTTACTTTTTAAGCTAATTGCTTGATTATAAGCTGCGGGCTTTTTTATTTCACCCCCTATAAATACAGAAAAAAGAAGAAAAATTCCGCGCATATAAAAAGGGTGCCCTTTGGGGGCACCCTCTTATAATAGATTATTAATTCTTAGTTTATTCTTCTTCAAGTAATATCTCAAGAATCTGGCATGCAGCTTTTGCTACTGGCGAACCAGGACCAAAGATTGCTGCAACTCCGGCTTTATACAAGAAATCATAATCCTGTGCAGGGATTACACCACCGGCAATAACAAGAATATCTTCTCTTCCAAGTTTCTTAAGTTCATCAATAATTTGAGGAATCAATGTCTTGTGGCCTGCAGCCAATGAAGATAACACCAACTACATGAACGTCATTTTCTACAGCATCGCGGGCAGCTTCTGCAGGAGTCTGGAACAATGGTCCCATATCCACATCGAAACCACAGTCAGCATAACCTGTTGCAACAACTTTTGCACCACGGTCGTGACCGTCCTGACCCATTTTAGCAATCATGATACGAGGTTGACGTCCCTCTTTCTTAGCAAACTTCTCGGCAAGTTCACAAGCACGTTTGAAGTCTGAATCGTTTTTACTTTCTGATGAATACACGCCTGATATAGTTCTAATTACAGCTTTATAACGTCCTACAATCTTTTCGCAAGCGTCGGAGATCTCTCCTAGGGTTGCTCTTACATGTGCAGCTTCAACAGCTAGCTCAAGTAAGTTGCCTTCTTTGGTTTCCACACATTTGGTAATAGCTTCAAGAGCAGCCTGAACTTTAGCTTCATCACGACCTTCTTTTAATTCTTTAAGACGTTCAATCTGATCCAGACGAACAGCTGTGTTGTCAATTTCAAGAATGTCGATAGGAGCTTCTTTCTCTAAACGGTACTTGTTAACACCTACAATGGTTTGACTACCAGAGTCGATACGAGCCTGAGCGCGTGCTGCAGCTTCTTCGATACGAAGTTTAGGAACACCTGTTTCGATTGCTTTAGCCATACCACCCAGTTTTTTCGATTTCTTCGATACGTTCCCAAGCTTTGTGAGCAAGCTCATTAGTCAAGCTTTCAACATAATAAGAACCACCCCATGGGTCTACATTCTTACAGATGTAAGTTTCTTCCTGAATATAAATCTGAGTATTACGTGCAATACGTGCGAAAAGTCGGTTGGCAATGCAATAGCTTCGTCCAATGCGTTGGTGTGAAGTGATTGAGTGTGTCCCAATGCAGCAGCCATAGCCTCGATACAAGTACGACCTACATTATTAAACGGATCCTGTTCTGTTAATGACCAACCAGAAGTCTGGCAGTGAGTACGCAGTGCAAGAGACTTTGGATTCTTTGGATTGAACTGTTTAACAATTCCTAGCCCATAGCATACGTGCAGCACGCATTTTGGCAATTTCCATAAAGTGGTTAGTACCAATAGCCCAGAAGAAAGAAAGACGAGGTGCAAATGCATCAATATCAATTCCTGCAGCAACACCGGCACGAAGATATTCAAGTCCGTCGGCTAAAGTGTATGCTAATTCAATATCAGCAGTTGCTCCAGCTTCCTGCATGTGGTAACCTGAAATAGAAATTGAATTAAATTTAGGCATCTTCTGTGAAGTATACTTCGAAATATCAGAAATAATCTTCATAGAGAATGCAGGTGGGTAAATATAAGTATTACGAACCATGAATTCTTTCAAGATATCATTCTGAATAGTTCCGGCCATTTCTTCAAGCTTAGCTCCCTGTTCAAGTCCTGCATTTATATAAAAAGCAAGAATAGGAAGTACGGCACCATTCATAGTCATGGAAACAGACATTTTGCTTAATGGAATACCATCAAACAAAGTTTTTCATGTTTTCCAATGAACAGATAGAAACCCCTGCTTTACCAACATCGCCCACTACGCGTTCATGATCCGGGTCGTATCCGCGGTGAGTAGGAAGGTCGAATGCAACAGACAAACCTTTTTGTCCGGAAGCAAGGTTTCTACGATAGAAAGCATTAGATTCTTCAGCAGTAGAGAATCCGGCATATTGGCGGATAGGTCCATGGGCGAAGAGTATACATAACTGAATAAGGACCGCGAAGATAAGGTAGGAATACCTGCAGCATATTCAAGATGCTCCATTCCTTCAAGATCTTCTTTTGTGTAAACAGGCTTTACGTTGATGTGCTCCGGAGTCTTCCAGTTGGCTTCAATCCCGTTAGCCTTTTGCCATTCAGCACCATCTACGTGCTTGAATCCGGCATATATATCTATATTTTTAAAATCTGGTCTCATGATGTCTTTACTTAATTCCTAGTTTAGCATTATATTCTTTCAGGGTGTCTAATACATTGACACGAACATTGATAAAGTTCTCAATACCCTCTGCTTTCAAAGCATCCGCGCAAGCCGGAGCTCCGGCAACAATAAACATAGCACGGTTATTAACAGCTTTAAATGCCGGAACAGCATATTCTGCATATTCATCGTCACTGGAACAAAGTACTACAATATCAGCTTTAGCTTCCATTGCAGCTTCTACTCCTTCTTCTACTGTTTCGAATCCCAGGTTATCAATTACTTCATAGCCGGCACATGCAAGGAAGTTGCAAGAGAACTGAGCTCTAGCCTGGCGCATAGCCAAATTACCAATAGTCAGCATGAATGCTTTCGGGCAATGATCAGCAGCCTCAGTTTGCAGACGTAATGCTTCAAACTCACTTGCAGCACGATCGGAATTAAGTACTTTTACAGTGCTTTCGCAAGAACTACTCTTGTCTGAACAGCAACATTTATTTTCAACCTGTCTCTTATCTCCAACTTTTTCAGTGAAGTTAGGGAATTGGTTGGTTCCTAAAAGAATTTCTTTACGGCTTGATAAAGCAATATGTCTTGCTTTACCAGATGATTAATATCTTCCTGAACACTTCCTGCTTTTACTGCGGCATAGAATCCTCCTTCTTCTTCAACCTTTAAGAAGATGTTCCATGCTTGTTGAGCAATTGATGCTGTAAGATTTTCAATATAGTAAGAACCAGCAGCTGGGTCTACAACTTTATCAAAGTTCGATTCTTCCTTTAATAATAATTGTTGGTTGCGGGCAATACGTTCAGAGAAATCATCAGGAGTCTGATAAGCTTTATCAAACGGAGTAACAGTCAATGAATCTACTCCGGCAAGAGCCGCACTCATTGCTTCTGTCTGAGTACGAAGCAAGTTTACATGAGCATCCAGCATCGTTAAATTGAAAGAAGATGTCTCTGCATGTACTTTCATTTTTGCAGCGCAACGACATTCACCATCTTCAGCAGTATTAGAACAATTGTCTCTTGTACAAACAGGTTTGTATGAGCTTACAATGTTAGCCCATAACATACGTGCTGCACGGAACTTAGCAATTTCAAGGAAGTAATTTGAACTGATACCGAAGTTGAATTAATTTTTTTAGCAGCAATAGTTGGTGTAATTCCTGCTTCAAACTAATAAGTTCAGATATTCATTACCCCATGATAAAGCATATCCCAGTTCCTGAGAAATATAAGCTCCTGCATTATTCAGAGACAATGCATTAACACTGATAACTCTGTAGAAAGGCAGCGTTTTTGTTGCTTCAATCAAAGCCTTAGCTGTTTCTACCAGATTACCCTTTTTCTTGCCTTTAGTCAGCATTTTATTAAAGTAATCATAATTGATAGAGCCTTTTAGTTTTGTTGAGTCATAGTTCTTTTTCTGGAAATAAGCAACCAATAACTCTGCCAATTCTACAGCATGGCTTTGACATGTAGAAAAGTTTAATTCTACACATTCAGCACAAATATCATTGAGTAACGTTTCAATAAAATCAGCGTTTACATCTTTTCCTTTGATGCTGAATCCTAAGGAATCAATACCTTTATTTAAAATGTCTAACGCTTTGGTATTAGCCTCTTTAGGACATTCAACGCGAATGTTTTGGCGTACAAACCAAGTATTGTCTTTTTTTGTTCCCCTAAGATAAGGAAACTCTCCTGGTAAGCTGTCGGTTGTTTTCAGACCTTCCAGATCTTCCATCCTGTAGAATGGTTTAACTTTAAAACCTTCGTTTGTTTTCCAAACGAGCTTCTTTTCGAAGTCAGCACCTTTTAGGTCGGCTGTTACTTTTTCCATCCATTTGCTAGTGCTTACGGGCGAAAAGTCCGAAAAGAGTTTTTCATTACTATCTGCCATAGTTATTGTATTAATTACAAGATTAATAAATGTATTTAATATATTAATTTATCTAAGTGTGAGATGCAAAGATACTTATTACTTATAATAGGATACTTTTTTTTAGGAAAATTCAAGTAGCTTAATATATTACTTGTCATTTTAATAATTTTATAATAAAACAAAGATAGAAATATTTGATCTGACGAGATAGAATAACTACCTTTGCGCAAAATTTTAAATTGATACTTTATACACTATGGATTGGTTGTTTAAATTGCTAACAGACCCTAATTCAGTGGCTCACATTGTTCTTCTTTATTCATTTGTGATAGCTGCTGGAGTCTTATTAGGGAAGATTAAATTTTTCGGGATTTCTTTAGGTGTTACTTTTGTGCTGTTTGTCGGCATTTTAATGGGGCATTTCGGTCTTAATGTTAACACGGAAGTTCTTCATTTTATGAGGGATTTTGGTTTAATTTTATTTGTTTTTTGTATTAGGTTTGCAGGTAGGACCTTCTTTCTTCTCTTCATTTAAGAAGGGTGGTATGACTATGAATATGCTTGCCGCTTCAATTGTTCTGCTAAATATTGCTGTAGCATTGGGATTGTTCTACGCTCTTAACGGAAGAGTTCAATTGCCAATGATAGTTGGTATTCTTTCAGGCGCAGTTACAAACACCCCAGGTCTTGGTGCCGCTCAGGAAGCATTAAACCAACTTCAGGCATCGGGTATTATTCACGAAGTTCCAAAAATTGCGTTAGGATATGCAGTAGCTTATCCATTAGGAGTTGTAGGGATTATTGGTGCTATTATTCTGATACGCTTTATTTTTCAGAATTGATTTTGCTAAAGAAGAAGCAGAATGGAATGCAGTGGCAGATGATAACCAAAATAAGCCTCGCTTGATGCACCTGGAAGTAAATAACTCAGCAGTTTTTGGAAAAAAAATATCTGATGTTATGAATACTGCAGGATGCGCATTCGTTGTATCTCGTATTCTTAAAAATGAAAAAGTTTCAATACCAAGTTCTGAAACTGTTACTTGAAGAAGGTAATCAGATATTTGTAGTTTGTTCAGAAGGTGATGCCGATACTATTATTTCTTTAATAGGAAAAGAAGTATTTGTGAACTGGGAAGAACTTGACTCTCCGATGGTTTCAAGACGAGTATTGGTTACAAAATCTGAAATGAACGGAAAGAAACTAGGACAGCTGAAACTTCGCAATCTTTATGGTGTGAACGTTACTCGTATCAACCGTTCAGGTGTGGATCTATTTGCTAACCCAAACTTGGTTCTTCAGGTTGGTGACCGTGTTACAGTTGTTGGTTCTCAGGATGCTGTTGAACGTGTTGCTACTGTAATGGGTAACTCAATGAAACGCTTAAACTGAACCTAATATTGTTACTATCTTTATCGGTATATTATTTGGTATATTGTTTGGTAGTCTTCCATTTGCTTTCCCTGGAATGCCTACTCCTGTTAAATTAGGTTTGGCTGGTGGACCTCTGGTTGTTGCTATTATTATTGGTCGTTTCGGTTACAAATTTAACCTGGTAACTTATACAACACAAAGTGCTAACCTTATGCTACGTGAGATTGGTATTACTTTATTCCTTGCCAGTGTTGGTATTGGTGCAGGAGGCGAATTCTTTAAAACTGTTGTTGAAGGAGATGGTCTGTTGTGGGTAGGTTGTGGATTCCTTATTACCTTTATTCCATTAATAATTGTTGGATCTATTGCTCGCAAAATTTTCAAGATTAACTATTTATGTTGATGGGACTTATTGCCGGTAGTAATACAGACCCTCCTGCATTAGCATATTCTAATCAGGTTTCAAGTAGTGATGCTCCGGGCGTTGGATATTCTACAGTATATCCGTTGGTAATGTTCTTGCGTGTGCTATCTGCACAGTTGATTATACTTATGTTTATGTAAACGATATATAATTATATGGAAAGGGGTTGTTCGAATGGAACAACCCCTTTTTTATGCTTTTAAGTATCTATCTGAAACTGATTATTTACAAATACTTAATTTTGTTTGTTATATGACCTCTTTTTTAATTTTGGCTAGATTCCCAGTTTCTTTTCTATAAATTGTTTAATGAATGCAACAGTTTCATCAATACCAAGAGATGATGAATCAATGCAAAGGTGATATGTGGCTGCTGCTCCCCATACTTTGTAGCTGTAATAATTATAATAAGCTGCCCGTTCACGATCGGTCTTCTCTATCAAGTCTTCTGCTTTCTCAGTATTAATACCTTTCTCTTTGCAGAGGTGTTTAATCCGCTCTTCCTTAGAAGCCGAAATGAAGATGTTTACACACCTAGGATGATCACGTAATATATAATCGGCACATCTTCCTACAAAAAGGCATGATTTTTTTCTGCCAATTCACGAATTACATCACTCTGTATCTTGAATAAAGCATCATTGCTCAAACAATTATTATTAGGGATTGAGCCATCATTAATAAAAGGGAATCGCATTCCAAAAAGTCCACCAAAAATGGTTTGCGAAGTTTTCTCATCAGCTTTTTCAAAGAATTCTTTGCAGAGTCCACTTTCTTTTGATGCTATATTAATAAGTTCTTTGTCGTAAAAATCAATGTGTAGTTGTGCGGCAAGCTTAGCACCTATTTCCCGACCACCACTTCCTAACTGACGGCCAATATTTATCACATAT
>Ga0268356_10114_pt1 | contig 13093 bp, 9 predicted proteins | sample BioMet10_FD_194415 | JGI IMG/M metagenome (GOLD analysis project Ga0268356, IMG submission 194415) | Sewage microbial communities from Oakland, California, United States - Biofuel 10 (PacBio Assembly) | ecosystem: Engineered > Wastewater > Sewage > Unclassified | place: USA: California | collected...
GATCGGCTTCATCATGGCAATGATCTCCTCAATGGTCTGCGGTGCCAGTTCATAGAACTTTTCATAAGTATCCTTATGCACATCATAGACCTGATTGCCGTTCATGCCGATCCACATATCGAAGTCAAAATTCACCCGCCATTGCGTCTTTCTGTTCATAAAGATGCGGTCCTACCGGTCTGCCGCTGGCAATGCCCATCAGGATTCCTCTGCAATGCAGATCATTCAGTACAGCTCTTGTTAAAGGCATCATCTCACGCGCTTCATTGACCAGTGTTCCATCAATGTCTGCGACAAATAATTTAATATTCTTGATCATTATCTTCACTCCGTCTAAAACCTATGCGTCTATTATATCATGGACATTTTTTCACTGGTTCCTAAGCGTGGAACTGAAAAGACCCGCACAGAACTGCGGGTCTCATCCAGTTAATATTTCGTCAGATAGCGGTCTACTTCTTCCGCACACTTTCTTCCTTCTGCTATGGCATGAACAACAAGCGACTGCCCGCGATGCATGTCTCCAGCGGTAAACAGATTTCCTTCAATATGGAAATTGTCTGCTTCTGCATTGCCTCTGACTGTCTTCAAAGAGAATGCCTTTACAACCGTATCCGAGCATCCAAGGAATCCAGCCGCAATCAGCAGCAGGTCACATGGCAGATGTTCAATTGTACCTTCTACCTGTTGCATGGTCATCCTGCCGTCTTCACTGCGCACCATTTTGACTTTGACAATATCTACAGCCGTGATCCTTCCTTTTTCGCTGTAGATCTGCGCGATCGATGTCTCATAGATCCTTGGGTCATGGCCGAAGACTGCAATGGCTTCCTTCTGCCCATAATCTGTTTTCTTGACCAGAGGCCACTCCGGCCATGGATTATTCTCTCTTCTTTCCAGCGGAGGCTCAGGCATCATTTCCAGCTGTACAACATCTGTGCATCCCTGACGGATGCAGGTGCCGACACAGTCGTTGCCTGTATCCCCGCCGCCGACAATAACAACATGGGCATGCTTTGCACTGAACGCAGGTTCACAATGGTCCAGCTGTGACATCGTGCTGGCTGTCAGGAAATCAACTGCGAAGTGGATGCCTTCACTTTCAATGCCTTCCACAGCCAAGCTCCTCGGCTTCTGGCTGCCGCAGCACAGAACGACGGCATCAAATTTTTTCTTCAATGCATCTGCCTGTGCCTTAGTCTCAATCGGTGAACTGCTCAGAAACTGCACACCTTCTTTTTCCATCAGGTCGATTCTTCTATTCACGACTTCCTTTTCCAGCTTCATATTTGGAATACCGTACATCAGCAGCCCGCCGAATCTGTCGCTTTTTTCCATGACTGTGACATGATGGCCGCGCTTATTCAGCTGGTCGGCACAGGCAAGTCCGCTCGGCCCAGAGCCGACGACAACGACATTCTTGTCTGATCTGCCGGTAATCTTGACCGGTTTCATTTCACCATTTGCAAACGCACTTTCAATGATGTCATATTCATTATCCTTGGTGGCAACTGGTTCGTCGTTCAGACCGCATGTACATGCCTTCTCACATAAAGCCGGGCAGACACGTGATGTGAATTCCGGAAAGTTATTTGTCAGCAGCAGCCGTTCCAATGCCTGCTTCCGATTGCTGCGATACAGAGCATCATTAAACTCAGGAACCAGATTATTGAGCGGACAGCCGGCAACCATGCGGCCGATTGGTTTCCCCCATTGGCAGTACGGTACACCGCAGTTCATGCAGCGGGCTGCCTGCTCCTGTCTTTCTTCTTGTGAAAGGGGCTGATGGAACTCATGATAGTTCCTGATCCGTTCTTTTTCTGGAAGTTCGCGGTTGTCCTGCCGTTTATATTCTAGAAAGCCTGTGGTCTTGCCCATATCAGTGCGCCTCCTTCATTGTATAGAATGCTTCCAGCTGAGCCTCATCTGCGGTCATGCCCTTCTCTTCATTCTGCTTGATCAGCCGGATCATATCTCTGTATCCGGTTGGTATTATGACCTTGAAGTGGTCTTTCTCTTCCTCGTAATGTGCAAGCAGGTTTTGAGCAAGCTGTGAGCATGTACGCCTGACGTGATTCTCCAGCATCGTTTTGATCATATCCTGATCATGCTTGCTGTCGGCGTATTCCATCTGCACCAGTGCTGCATTCAGCCTTTTATACAGGACGTTGCTTGGATCATAAACATACGCAATGCCGCCGCTCATGCCGGCCGCAAAGTTCCTGCCTGTTTCGCCCAGCACCAATACGGTGCCGCCAGTCATGTATTCCAGGCCATGGTCACCGCATCCTTCACAGACCGCCTGTGCGCCCGAATTGCGGACACAGAATCGTTCTCCTGCCACACCATTGATATATGCTTCACCGCTTGTCGCACCATACAGAGCGACATTGCCGACAACGATATTGCTGTCTGCCTTCAATTGTGAGCCATCATCTGTCTTCAGAGCCAGAATGCCGCCGCTGAGTCCTTTGCCAAAATAGTCATTTGCATCGCCTTTCAGATTCAGCGTCAGTCCTTTGGGAATGAATGCGCCAAAGCTCTGTCCGCCGTTTCCGTGACAGTCAATGACAAATCTGTCATCCGGCATGCCATGCGGATAAGTACGGGTAATGCGTGAGCCAAGCAGTGTACCAAAAGCTCTGTCACGGTTGTTGACTTCCAGTGAGACGTGCCATGGCTTCTGCAGCTGCAGGGCATTCTGACATGCATCATCAAAGAGCTTCATGTCCTTTGTCTGAGAAAGCTTGAAGTCAAAGATATTCTTCTTGGCATAGGAATCTTCTTCCACTTCCTTTGCCAGCATGCTTGTCAGATCAATTCTGGCCAATGGACTGTCTGCAGGATATTCCTTTTTATGCAGGCACTCAGTATGACCAATCATTTCATCAACAGTACGGAAGCCAAGCTGTGCCATGTATCCGCGCAGATCTTCCGCAATGAATTTCATGAAATTGACAACATGTTCAGGTTTCCCAATGAACCGCTTGCGAAGCTCTGGATTCTGTGTTGCCACACCGACTGGGCAGGTATCAAGATTGCATACTCTCATCATGACGCATCCCATGGCAACAAGCGGTGCTGTTGCAAAACCGAATTCTTCAGCACCAAGCAGAACAGCAACCGCAACATCGCGGCCGCACATCAGTTTGCCGTCTGTCTCCAATACGACCTTATCCCGCAGACCATTCATCAGCAATGTCTGGTGTGCTTCTGATAGACCCAGCTCCCACGGCAGACCTGCATTGTAAATCGCGTTCTTCGGAGCTGCACCGGTCCCGCCGTCATAGCCAGAGATCAGGATTACCTGTGAACCAGCCTTAGCAACGCCAGCCGCGACTGTACCGACACCTGCTTCAGAAACAAGCTTGACAGAGATCCGTGCCTTGTCATTTGCGCATTTCAGATCATAGATCAGCTGCGCCAGATCTTCGATGGAATAGATATCATGATGCGGCGGCGGTGAGAATCAGCTGAACACCTGGGGTTGAATGTCTTGCCTTGGCGACCCAAGGATAGACTTTGCCGCTTGGCAGCTGTCCGCCTTCTCCGGGCTTGGCACCCTGTGCCATCTTGATCTGGATCTCATCCGCGTGATTCAGGAAGTTGCTGGTTACACCGAAACGGCCGGACGCCACCTGCTTAATACGGGACATGCGCCAGTTTCCGTTGGCATCCTTTTCAAAGCGGTCTTCTTCCTCGCCGCCTTCTCCAGTATTGCTCTTCGCATGCAGACTGTTCATGGCAATCGCCAGTGTCTCATGTGCTTCTTTCGAAATGGAGCCGTAAGACATTGCTCCTGTCTTGAATCTCTGCACAATTGAATCTACACTTTCAACTTCATCTAAAGAGATCGGCGCTCGATTCGATGACAATGCAAGCATGCCGCGGATATGCGAGCCGGCACCTTCCTCTTCAATCTTCTTTGCATATGTTTGATACAGACTGTAATCTCCCGTGCGTACTGCCTGCTGCAGCGCATGGATTGTTTCTGGATTATACAGATGATCTTCCCTGCCGCTGCGCAGCTTGTGTTCGCCTCTGCTCTCCGGCGTCAAGCTGACTTCTAATCCCAATGGATCAAAGACTGAACTGTGGCGTTCATCAATCTGCTTTTCAATATCCTTCAGATCAATGCCGCCGATCCGGCTGACCGTCTGACCAAAGTAGCGTTCAATCACATCATGGTCAATACCGATTGCTTCAAAGTTCTGTGAACCTTGATAGGACTGCAGAGTTGAAATGCCCATCTTAGAGGCAATCTTTACGATGCCCTTCAGAATGGCATAGTTAAAGTCATGCACGGCGGCATAGTACTCTTTGTTCAGTGTTCCCTCATCGATCAGTTCCTGCAGACAGTCCTGGATCAGATATGGGTTTGATGGCACTTGCCCCATAGCCCAGTAACGTCGCAAAGTGATGGACTTCCTTCGGTTCTGCCGTTTCCAGGATCAGTGCACAGCTCATTCTGCGCTTGGTGCGGAGAAGATGCTGATGCATTGCAGATACAGCAAGCAGTGAAGGAATCGGGACGTGGGTCTCATCCACACCGCGGTCAGAGAGGATCAGAATGGTGCTGCCTGCTTCAATCGCTTTATCCGCTTCATTGAACATGTTCTCAATGGCTTTTTCCAGCGGTGTATTTTTGTAATACAGAATGCTGATGTCAGCCGTCTTGAAACCGCTCTTTTTCATATTGCGGATCTTCAGGAGATCCAGATTGCTGAGGATTGGATTATTGATCTTCAGGACCCTGACATTTTCAGCTTTGTCTTCCAACAGGTTCCCATCTTTTCCAAGATATACAGCCGTTGAGGTGACAATTTCCTCACGGATGGAGTCAATCGGCGGATTGGTGACTTGGGCAAACAGCTGCTTAAAGTAATTGAACAGCGGCTGATACTGCCTGCTCATGACGGCAAGAGGAATATCAGCACCCATGGATACAACTGGTTCCAGTGCATTCAAAGCCATCGGCAGAATATAGTCCTGTATATCTTCATAGGAGTAGTCGAACATTTTCTTCTGCTTTGCCAGTTCCTCGCCCTTCAGATGGATTGTGTTCTGGTTTGGTATCTGCAGGTCCTTCAGCTCCATAAGATTTGTCTTCAGCCATTCGCCATATGGATGCTGAGAAGCATATTTTGCCTTGATCTCTTCATCCGGGATCAGCCGTTTTGCTTCGGTATCTACTAACAGCATCTTGCCTGGACGAAGACGGTCCTTCTTAGCAATCCGGGCTGGATCAATCTCCAGTACACCGACTTCTGAAGAAAGGATCAGATAGTCATCCTTTGTTACATAGTAACGGGAAGGCCGCAGGCCGTTGCGGTCCAATACTGCACCCATGACATCACCGTCACTGAAGATGATGGCAGCCGGTCCATCCCAAGGTTCCATCAAGTAGCATTATATTCATAGAAATCTTTCTTTTCCTGATCCATTTCATCATTGTTCTGCCATGGTTCTGGAATCAGCTGCATGACTGCCTTGGCCAAGTCCGATCCTGACATCATCATGAATTCCAGCGTGTTGTCCAGCATTGCTGAATCTGACCCGTTGGATGCAATGACAGGATATGCCTTATCAATCTCATCCCCTAAGATTGAAGAAGCCATGTTCTCTTCCCGGGAGAGCATTTTGCCGGCATTTCCTTTAATGGTATTGATTTCGCCGTTATGCATGATGTAGCGGTAAGGGTGAGCACGCCGCCAGCTTGGCATGGTATTAGTCGAGAAACGGCTGTGCACCAGTGCAATGGAAGCTGTGAAATCCTCCTGCTGCAGATCAGTAAAAAAAGTACGCAGCTGATTGACTAAGAACATTCCCTTGTAGACAATCGTTCTGGAGCTCAGTGAGCACACATAGGTCTCTTCATTGCTTGGTTCAAAGATGCGCCGGATCAAATATAGTTTCCGGTCAAATTCAATTCCTGGCTCCAGCTGAGGATCAGATGTTACAAATGCCTGATAGATTGCAGGGCAGGAAGACATCGCCTTTTCACTGAGACTGTCTGGATTGACAGGGACTTCACGCCATCCGACACAGGTGCATCCTTCCTTCTTGGCAATAACTTCAAACATCTTCATTGCCTGCCGGCGGGCACGGATATCCTTTGGAAAGAAAAACATGCCGACACCAAAGGAAGACGGCAGCTGCAGTTCAGCACAGACTTTACGGAAATATGCATGTGGAATCTGCGTCAGGATGCCGACACCGTCACCAACTTCGCCTTTGGCATCTTTCCCTGCCCGGTGGCCGAGATTTTCAACGATCCTTAATGCAATCACTGACTGTCTGATGGGTCCTGATTCCCTGAATACTGACGACTGCTCCAATGCCGCAGGCATCATGCTCGAACTGACTGTCATATAAAGTTTCCATAATTTTGTCCTCTACGGATAACGATTATATGCCAAATATGTAAATGTTTCAATAAAATGTAAATATTTACATATATATTTTATAGGACCATTCTTTATCTTTTTTTCTTTGTTACATTTCCACAAAAAATCCCGCAGCCGTTTCTTCACGGTATCCGGGATCAATTACTTCTTCGTTTCCTGATGATAGTTCTTCTTGCCGATGGATTTCAGCCACTGCTGCAGCTTTGCCTCATAGCCCGAATCAGAAAGTTCATAGAAGCTTTCATTTTTGAGATCATCCGGAAGATACTGCTGATCAGTATAATGATGCGGAAAATCATGCGGATACTGATAGCCGATACCATGACCGAGCTTTTCAGCACTGTTGTAATGTGCATCTTTCAAATACGGCGGTATCTGCAGATTGCCGCTTTTCTCAACTTCTGCTTTTGCCTTAAAGATAGCATTGACAGCAGAATTGGATTTTGGTGCACAGGCAACATAGGACGCAGCCTGTGAAAGGATGATCTGGCTTTCCGGCATGCCGATACGCTCTACAGCCAAAGAAGCAGCAACTGCCACTTCCAATGCACGTGGATCCGCATTGCCGACATCTTCCGAGGCACAGATCATGATCCTTCGGGCAATGAACTTCACATCTTCCCCAGCTGAAAGCATCCTGGCCAGATAATATACTGCCGCATCCGGATCAGAACCCCGCATGGATTTAATAAAGGCAGAGATTGTATCATAGTGATTGTCACCTGTCTTGTCGTAGCGGACCGCCTTCTTCTGAATGCATTCCTCTGCCACAGCCAAAGTAACGTGGATATATCCGTCATCACTGCGTGCGGTTGTCAAGTCAGCCAGCTCCAATGCATTTAAAGCAGCTCTGGCATCACCGTCGGCGATATCAGCTAAGAACTCTGCAGCATCGTCATCCACCTGCACCATATCACCCGCAATACCTTTGATTGGATCACTGGCTGCCCGCTTGATCAGCGTGAGTACAGCTGCTTTATCAAGAGAATGCAGTTCAAAGATCCGCGATCTGCTCAATAGAGCACCATTCACTTCAAAATATGGATTCTCGGTCGTTGCCCCAATCAATATGATTGTTCCATCTTCTACATAAGGAAGCAGATAATCCTGCTGCGCCTTATTGAAGCGGTGGATCTCGTCAATGAAAAGAATTGTTTTGCGGCCATATGCACCAAGCGTCTGCTTGGCATGTTCGATGACCTGCTCCATTTCCTTCTTGCCGGCAATCGTTGCATTGATCTGTTCAAAGTCAGCACTGGTCGTATGGGCAATGACCATTGCCAAAGTCGTTTTCCCAGTACCTGGTGGACCATATAAAATGATCGAACTAAGCTGGTCTGCCTGGATTGCCCGATATAGTAATTTATCCCTGCCGACGATGTGATCCTGTCCCACGACCTCATCCAAAGTCTGCGGTCTCATGCGGGCTGCTAAAGGTTCATTTTTCTTTTTTGTCTCAGCACCGGCGTATTCAAATAAGTCTGACATAGTACTTATTATACATAATGGCGGACGATTTGTGTCAACCAACCCTCTGCTGCCAATCTTCTCTCTTTAAAACACCAACCTGTGTTTCTTCTATCTTATGCGCTCTTGTTTCGAACTGGATGGTACGGTATGGCACAAATCCACACTTCTTCTGCACGCTTTCTGACTGATGGTTCCATTTGAAGTAGCCACAGGTGATCAGATCAAGATCCTTGGTCTCAAACAACCAGCGTATGACTTCATTGACGGCTTCCGGCATCAGTCCCTGTCCCCAAAAGTCTTTGGACAGGACAAAGCCCAGTTCTCTTGCCTTCAGATCAGCAAATTCCGGGAACTCTGCTTCATTGTATTTTTCAATGCCGAGAGATCCGATGCATTTGCCGCCTTTTACCAGCGCAAAGGTCTTCTTCCCCTGGATGAACATCTCGAGGATCCTCCTGGATTCCTCAATATTCTGATGCGGCTGCCAACCTGCCATCTGACCGACGCCGTCGACAGATGCATATTCATAGAAATCATTCAGATCAGCCATCGTCCAGGGACGCAGCGTCATTCTTTTCGTATGCAGTTCTACATTGGTAAGATCAATTTCGATATTCATGATCATGTCTCCTTTATTTCATAATTGTAACTGGAAAAGATAAAGAAAAGAAGCTCCGAAGAGCTTCTCTCTATGGTGCGGATAACTGGATTTGAACCAGCACGGGTCGCCCCACTAGTACCTGAAACTAGCGCGTCTGCCAATTCCGCCATATCCGCATCAGCAAAAATGATTATACCTAAGGGACCCTGAAATGTCTAGAACTTTTTAACAATATTTCTTGCTAAACGGTCACGGTCCGCATCCCAGCCTTTAAATGGATTGGTCTGCACCAGATAATGATCAAGATTCTTCATCGGCATATCGTCAAAGATGATAAACCCGCTGAAATCTGGATGGGCCAGCAGATACTGTTCAATATCTGCTTCCCTGCTCTGGAATTTTTCCGTCTGTGTGGTATCAGTCTCTTTAACATAATTTTTGAGACCAGAATTTTTTAAGTAGGCAGTACATGACTTCAGCTTACCAAACCTCCAGGAAGAAGAAATGATGACTTCCACCGGATAATCCGCACAGAACTGGTTCAAGCGTGCGACGCATTTCCGTTCTGCAAAATCAAAACCATTTTTAGATTCTTCCAATTTTTTCTGATACTCCGGCGTTCCTTCCTGATAGAAGACATTGATCACGCCGTCAAAATCAAGGAAGAGATAGATCTTATGAATTTCCTTCTTCTGATTTGCGTGCATGATGTATTCCAGCATATGAAGATCTGGTATATATTCATGATCCATGGTGGAACCTCTCCGCAAAGAAATCGTGAATCGATTGGAAGAAACTGCTGATACCGTCATAGATGCGGGCAATCAGAGCAATTAAGAAAGGCTCTAAGGCCATCATTGGAATGATCACGACCAGGTCAATCCATTCGTAGGAGACGCTGACAAGATGCTGGGCAAATACAAATGAAATAACCATGCAGATGCCCATTGCCGCAAAGACCCCCCACCTCAGCTTTGTCGGCGGGTAGTAAACACGGTACAGCGTATAGATATAGATGAAGCATGTCACCGTGACAAAGATGCCATAGAATCTTTCGTTCGGCAGGAAGAAACCGTCTCTGACAAGCATGCACAAAATTGCCGACAGGAAGACTGCCAGTGCACTTGGTACAGAATTGCGCAGTGCTTTTGCAAAGAATCTGCCGCTGACTTTTTCAAAGGATGGTTCCAGCTGTAAAAAGAAAGTAGGAATACCGACGCCAAAAGCGCTGATTACGGACAGATGGACCGGCAGGAATGGATATTCTCTGACCATCAGAATGACATAGATGCTCAGCAGCATAGAAAAGACCGTCTTGACCAGATACATGGATGATGCCCTTGAGATATTATTGATGACCCGTCTGCCTTCATCGACAATACTAGGCATCTTGCCAAAGTCATTATCCAGCAGAACAATATTTGCACTGTCTTTCGCTGCTGAAGCGCCAGCTGCCATGGCAACAGATACATCAGCTGTCTTTAAGGCCGGCACATCATTGACACCATCACCCGTCATTGCAACCGTTCTTCCCTGCTTCTGCAGTGCCTTGACCAATGCCTTCTTCTGGTCCGGCAGGACTCTGCCGAAGACTGTATAATTCGAAGCACATTCATCTATCTTTTCAGTCGTCTTGGACATATCGACATACTGCTCCGCATTTGGAATGCCGGCCTGCTTTGCTAAAGAAGATACCGTAGCCGGGTCATCACCCGAAATGACTCTGATATCAACATTCTGTTTCTGAAAATACTTCATGATATCTTCAACGTGATCACGCAGGACATCCTTGATTGCAACAATTGCCAGAGGCTCCAGATCATCCGGCAGACCTTCACTTATCGGTTCATCACTGTGAGCAATGACAACGACTCGCTCGCCTTGATCGGTATGCGCTTTGATATACTTGTTGACAGCCGGGCTTCCCTTCGGGAACAGGAAGTTGACCGCGCCTACATAGACGGTTCCTTCACCATGCAGCATAGCGCCGGCATATTTACGGTCAGAAGAGAAAGGCAGGATCTGATCCTTGGCGTAATGCGTATTGGTGCCGAAGTATTCAATCATCGCCTTGGAAGTGGCGTTCGGTTTCTCCATATGGTCTAGATAAGAGCCCATGATATCCTTGACATGATTCAGATCTGCATCCAGTAACGGACGCACTTTTGTAACTTTCATTGTCCCCTGTGTCAAAGTGCCGGTCTTATCCAGACAGATGGTATCAACTCTTGCCAATGATTCAATTGAGAACAGGTCCTGAACAAGTACTTTACGCTGAGACAGACGGATCACTGAAACAGCTAAAGCAATGGATGTCAATACGACCAATCCCTCTGGAATCATGCCGACAACCGCAGCAACTGTCTTTAAGACGGCATCCTGCCATGCCATACCGAGATTATTCTTCTGAACAATATAAAGTATGATGCCCAGCGGTACAATCGTAAACGAGATGACACGGATCAATTTATTCAAGTCATTATGGAGCTTTGACTCTGCTCTTTTTTCTTTCTGTGCTTCGGCCATGATCTGCGAAGCGAGACAGTTTTTCCCTACTCTTGTGACATGGGCAGACGCCTCACCGGACGTGACAATCGTACCAGCATATACGTGCTGCTCCGGCTGCTTGATGACCATATTGGATTCACCTGTCAGCATGCTTTCATTGACTTCCAGATAGCCGTCCACGACATCGCCGTCGACCGGTACCTGATCACCTGCATCCAGACGGATCAAATCATCCAGTACAATCTCAGACACTGGAATTTCGCGCCACTCATTATCGCGCTTGACTTCCACTTTTGTAACGACCAGGATAGCCATCTGATCCAGCAGTTTCTTGGATTTGATCTCCTGGAAGATGCCGATGCAGGTATTGGCAATCATGGTGGTAATGAATAATGCATTATTCATCTGTCCTGTTAAACAGACCACAATGAAAAGGACAATGTTCACAAAGTTAAAGTATGTCAATGTATTCCCTTTAATAATCTCCTGATAGGAACGTGACATGCGTTTTACCTGACCATTGATCAGACCCTGATTCTTTTTTCCCTGTGCTTCCTTTTCACTTAATCCGTTATACATAGCTTATTTACCTAAGATCAGATCTGCCAGCTGTCTCTTCTCCATCTCCATCAAATTGCTGGAAGGCAGCTTGCTTCGGCACTCCTGTGCAAATGAACATGCATACTTCAATGCCCGCTGCCTATCAATGCCGGCAGTGCCTGCGGCAAGATATCCCGCCAGCACCATATTGAACTGCACATTCTTGGAACAAGGCACCAGGTACTTCTGCTCATCATCCTGATAATAAACTCCTTCAAGCTGCTGAAAAATCATGACCGGTGCTTCGCTCTCTTCATGCAGTGCGCCAGCTGTTTCCTTCATGTCATGCGTGCGTGCACCGGCAATGAAGTACGCCTCTGTATCACTTAAGAAAAGCTGCGGTTCAAACTGGAAGACAGCGTTGAGGATATCTTCATCAATATCATCTCCGCGGCTGCCTGGAACAAAGATCATCGGCTTCTGCAGATCATCCAATGCCTGGATCAGATCTGCGCTGTTCTTTCCTGTCAGCATTTCACCAAACAATACAACAATCGATATCTCTTCCGGATCAATATACTGAATATCCTCCAGGTCAAAATCATATTCTGCACCTGGCACAGACATATATCCCTCATTGCCAGCGTTGTCAATCAGCGTGTACATGCAGCCATTGATGTCATCTTTGGCAATCAGAGGAATACCTTCCTTCTGACATTCTTCTTTTACAATTTCGCCATAGGTGCCTGTTCCTGCCGGCGCAATCAGTTCATAAGGAAAGCCGAAGCCATTGAACACGCGTGCCATCTCATACCCTGATCCGCGCACTCTCATTTCACTCTTCCTTGGCGTGAAATCTTCATTCCCCTTCGGAAGTTCATCAACATAATTCAGAATCTCTGTATAAACAGAGCCAATAATCAAAGGTTTTTTCATAATGCTACTATTATAGCAAAAAACAGGCATCTTTTCAGAAACCTGCATTCAGACAAAAGAAAAGCTGATCGAAATCAGCTTCAGGTGGTCCCAGGCAGAGTTGAACTGCCGACACCAGCATTTTCAGTGCTGTGCTCTACCTGCTGAGCTACAGGACCAATGGTTGCGAGGGAAGGATTTGAACCAACGACCTCCGGGTTATGGGCCCGACGAGCTACCAGGCTGCTCTACCTCGCGATAAGTGTGATGCATTTACTTTTTGAAACAATAATGGCGGAGGAGCTGGGATTCGAACCCAGGCGCCAGTTTCCCGACCTACCGGTTTTCAAGACCGGACCCTTCAACCACTTGGGTACTCCTCCATTAAAATAGGTGGACCCTGAAGGACTCGAACCTTCGACCAGTCGGTTATGGGCCGACGGCTCTGACCAACTGAGCTAAGGGTCCGAGAAGCAAACAGAATCTTTTTTTATCTGCCCGAACACATTAATACAAATGGTAGCGAGGGTGAGACTCGAACTCACGATCTTCCGGGTATGAACCGATTGCTCTAGCCAACTGAGCTACCTCGCCACAATAATGGTCGGGATGGCAGGATTCGAACCTGTGACCCCTTGATCCCAAATCAAGT
>Ga0268356_11299_pt1 | contig 13078 bp, 12 predicted proteins | sample BioMet10_FD_194415 | JGI IMG/M metagenome (GOLD analysis project Ga0268356, IMG submission 194415) | Sewage microbial communities from Oakland, California, United States - Biofuel 10 (PacBio Assembly) | ecosystem: Engineered > Wastewater > Sewage > Unclassified | place: USA: California | collected...
CTTTCTGTTCAGCTTCTGCAATTTTTACAGGCATACGGAAGATATATTTTTCCTTGATTCGATAATTCAATTTTACGAGTTGTACGCACAAATAAAGGACCAAGCTCTTTCTCCATCATTGTATATGACGCGTCAAAGAGGATTGGGAAAGATGGAGCTCCTTAGCGCTCCTGCTGTAGCTCAGTGTTTTTGCTAAACTGATGAATTCAACAATATATCTTGTCTCCATAGATTACCTATTTCTATTATTTATGCAATTTATGCATAAATCAAGACTGATTATGAAATAAAATGCGCAGTTGGGTGATTTTCTATGTTTTTTGAATGTTATAGTTTGGAAAAGAGCAGGTTTCTGCGTAAAGGAGACTGTATGATTCCTGAAAAATTTAAGAATTACATGTTCAATGACAATGATTTTCTGCCGAAAGACTACAAAGTTGATGATGCCGAGAAACTGACATTGATCAAAAAACTTGTCACCATGATAAGTGATGATGTTTCTTTGACAAAACCAGAGAAAGTGCATATGGATGATCCAGATGTATGGCTTTTGGATCGTCTGCTGACAAAAGATGAGATTAGATTCATGCTCTCATTCAAGAAGAAGAGAGTGGTAAAGCTGACAGCAGAGGAACTGGCGGAACGCAACCAGATGAGTATCGATGATGCGCGAGCAATGGCTGAACACATTGCTGAAATTGGTCTGCTGGAGTATGACCGTGACAATACTGAAAAGGTGAAAAAGTATTTTGTACCGAAATGGGTCGTTGGATCTGGCGAATACATGATGATGAACGGCAAGCTTCTTGAAGAACATCCTGAAGTTGCGACATTCTTTAATTATGCTTCCAGTGTTGCAGTCGGCAAGGTGGCACATATGGTTGCTCCTGGCGGCAGCGGACTTGGCATGCATGTTATTCCGGTTGAAAAAGCAATTTCTTCAAATAATGAAGCAGTTCCTCTGGAAAAGCTATCTTACTGGCTGAAAAAATATAATCATTATGCCATTGATGTATGTTCATGCCGGAGACAGCAGAGAATTCGCGGAGAAGGCGGCGGCGACGTTGAAGACTACTACTGTATTGCTCTTGATGAAATGGCAGATTATTTAGTAGAGACAAAAAAGGATGCGTATTACGCAACCTATGATGAAGTTATGGCTCTGCTGGAACGTGCAGAAAAGAGCGGATTTGTTCATCAGATTACAAATCTTGATGGTGAAAACAAGATTGTTGGCATCTGCAACTGCTCAGCAACGACCTGCAATGCTCTGCGAACTTCACAGTTATTTAATACACCTAATTTATCTGCTTCTGCATATCGCGCTCATGTCGATCATGAAAAATGTGTTGCTTGCGGCAAGTGTGTCGAAGTGTGTCCAGTTGGTGCTGCCAAATTGGGTCAGAAGCTATGCCTGAAGAATGGAAGTGAAGTGGTATATCCAAAGACAGAACTTCCAGATGAAGTGAAGTGGGGACCAGAGAAATGGAATAAGAATTATCGTGAAGATGCAAAGATCAACTGTTATACAACAGGAACATCACCTTGCAAGACTGCCTGTCCAGCGCATTTGGCCGTACAGGGCTATATAAAGATGGCGGCTGATGGCAAGTACCTTGATGCCCTCAAGCTGATCAAACAGGACAACCCACTGCCGGCAGTCTGCGGAGCTATTTGCAACCGCAGATGTGAAGACCGCTGTACAAGAGGAACAATCGACCAGCCGGTTGCAATTGACGAAATCAAAAAGTTCATTGCAGCGAGAGAACTGAATGAGAAAGATAGATATATTCCTGAATGCTGCAATGAACGTGGAAATCAATGGGGCGATGAATACAAGGTGGCAGTGATCGGCGCCGGTCCTGCAGGATTATCAGCGGCATATTATCTGCGCACTAAAGGCTATCCAGTTACCGTCTTTGAAAGAGAACAGGAACCTGGCGGCATGCTGAGATATGGCATTCCTTCATTCCGTCTGGAAAGAAACGTCATCAATGCTGAAATTGATGTCATTCGTACAATGGGAGCAGAATTCCGCTGTGGTGTAGAGGTCGGCAGAGATGTAACTTTAGATGAGCTCAGAGCCAAGGGATATAAAGCATTCTTTGTTGCAATCGGCATGCAGTCTGGCAGAAAGATTGGTGTTCCTAATGAAGAGTATGCTGTTTCCGGTGTTGATTTTCTGCGTCATGCGAATGCTGATCATGGCAGGATCCTGCATGGAAAAACGGTCGTGATCGGCGGCGGCAATGTAGCAGTTGATGTTGCCAGAACAGCATTACGTGCTGGTTCTGATACTGTTGAAATGTACTGTCTGGAAGGTCCTGCAGAAATGCCAGGTTCACTCGAAGAGATCGAAGAAGCGAAGGCAGAGGGAATTATAATCAAGAATTGCTGGGGTCCTAAGGAAATCCTGGTCAAGGATGGGAAAGTGACAGGAATTGTTCTGAAGCAGTGCACTCAGGTATTTGATAAGGATCATAAGTTCAATCCGCTCTATGAGGAAAGCATAACAAATACAGTTGAATGTGAGAATGTTCTGTTGTCAGTTGGCCAGTCGGCTGACTGGGGCAGTCTGCTGGAAGGCTCGAAAGTGGAACTGCGCCGCAATGGAACAGCAACAGCTGATCCTGTTACACTGCAGACAGCAGAGCCAGATATCTTTGTTGGAGGTGATATCAACCACGGTGCAAGATTTGCAATTGATGCAATTGCCGATGGCCGTGAAGGAATGGTTTCCATACACAGATACGTACATCCTGGCCAGGGTGACTTGAAGATTGGCAGAGATCTAAGAGAATTCATTGAACTTGACCGTGATGATATCAAGGTTGAAAGCTATGATACAGCAGTTCGTCAAACTCCTGGTATGAAAGCCGGAGATGCAGCCAAAACATATGATGATCTTCGTCAGCCGTTTACAGAAGAACAGGTCAAGGCAGAAGCTGACCGGTGTCTGAAATGCGGTGCAACGACAGTTGATGTCAACAGATGCATCGGCTGCGGTCTCTGCACAACACGATGTGAGTTTGATGCAATCCATCTGCAGCGAGATATGCCGCAGAATACACGTATGCTGACTGGTGAAGAAGGAAAGCTTAAGGCAATTCTTCCATACGCTGTTAAACGAGAGTTCAAAATTAAATTCAATCATAAAAATTCATAAGGATAGAAACACTTTGGACAGTACAAATTGATGGTTGGATTGGAGAAATGTTCTTATTTTCTTGCGTGGATGATACTACAAAGAACACCAGGTAACGAATGATATAATCCCACCAAAGTAGACATGGTAAATAACCAAAATCTACGGAGGTGGGATTTTATTATGCCCTGCATTTACAACAGAGAAGATATACATGAAACACTTCAATTTGTTGATGCTGCAGTGACAATAACTGTAAATGTGGAATCATCGTCTCAAACGGTCTGGCTTGCCTTTGAACAATTATATCCGCTGTTCGAAGAGGAAGAACGAATACAAATTAGCTCAGTTGCAAAAAATGCAACTGAGCTAAATGTTATTACTGTGATAACTAGATCATTTGTTTTTACTTTTGTTACGATACTGTACGGGTGTTAATCCGGTGTGTTTCTTAAATAATTCACTAAAGTAACTTTGTGATCCAAAGCCTAGCTGATCACAGATCTTTACAATTTTGTAATCACCAGAGATCAATAGATTTTTAGCAGCATCAATTTTTTCTTTGCTATATATTCACTGACAGAAATCCCAATTTCTGTCTTGAATTTTTTTGAAAGATAGTTGGTGAATAACCATAAAAAACAAACAAAATCAAAAGCAATCATTTAACAGATGCATCAAAATCTGAGTATGAAGGTTTGAACATGAATTATTTTGTTGCTGCAAAAATGCAACAACTGAATGTTGAATGATAAATATTGTTTTGTTGAGGCTTACATAACAAAAATTAAGCTAAGTTTTTGAATATTGCGGAATTCTATTTCTTTGTCATTTGAATGAAAAAGGAATGACAATAAAAATGATGCATTCCCCTATACATTCAATAAGACTTTCTTATTCTGTATTTGCTGGATGACATACAAATTCATTCTGTCCAAGCATTGTAAGTGTTTTTTTGTTAGCTGCCGTATCATCAAAGGAAATGTCGATTTCATTTTCTTTAAAGATCAATTTACCTGATGCACCAAGTTCAGATGAACTGAAGCTTGCGGTCGAATCATCGTTCAAGACTGCAGTAATCAGATCAATACTGCATAAACGATAGAAAGTCAGAGAAAAGGAAATATTGTCTCCTTCAACACTGCTGATCAGCAATTCACCACGCTGATCGTCCATGAGCCAGGAACCGATATCATCAGCAAGTTTTGTATCGTTATTTTTTTCAGTATTCTTCGCAACAGCCTGTGATAATGGCAGATATAGATGCTCTTCTGTGGATGCCGGCTCTTCATTATAGTTATAATTTGTCTGCATATAGCTGTGACCATCATCATAGTATTGTTTTTTTCCAATAGCCATCAATAATCATATCGCTGGAATTGGTTGAAAAGCTAGAATATTTATAACTGGTGACCCTGCCTTGATCATCATAGGTATACTCTTCTAATCGTCCGGTCTGCAGCTGATCAACAACGCTCTTCTTGCTGGTGATTCTGCCGGCACTGTCAGCCTCACAGGTGATTGTGACAGTATTGCCATTGCCAAGAGTCTCTTTCACCGGAAGATGGCTGTCATCATACTCATATGTATATGTGGATATGGATTTGACAATTCCATTTTCGTCATATTCTGTGCTGCTTTTCACATCTCCCCAGTCCGTATATTCCGTTTCAATCCAGCTGACAGGCTCCCCTTTGTAGCTGCAGGCAGTATCTTTGATCTTCCGGTTCTGATCATCATATTCAAAGCGGTGCCAGGAGTCCAGTTTGCCTGATTTAGTAATGCGTTTCGAAGTGATACGATCTTGATCATCATATTCATAATCCGTAATGACAAGACTGATTCCTTTTTTGACCTGAGACGTCCTTACTGCCCTTCCAATTGTAGATATATTGATCTGTTGTGGTATTGGTCACAGAACCATGATCATCATAAGTCAGATCATATTTTTTGACTTCTTTATAATCATCTGTCTCATCGGTCTCTTCAATTTTTCCACCATGTTCATCATAGGCATAGGTTGTATGATTGAAGGCACCATTTGTATAGTTGATTTCGGTACACACCCATTTTTCTTTCGGCTGTGTTGTTGCAGAAGCATTGGCAGAATCAGATACTTGGCCTGTCGATGCGGAAGAACACGCACTCAGTGCTATAGTCAATAACAGGATTGTTGGTAAATATGTTCTCTTCATAGGATTCCTCCTTTAATGATGACCGAGCTCATGAGGTCAGCTGATTCTAATTCATCATATAGAAAAAGAAGTAAACTCTGCCCCACACAATCAGGTAGTTCTTCCTATCAAAGTCTAGGCGTACAGAAGAAATGCAATTTCATAAAAATCGATGAAATAAGAAAAAACTACTCAATCGGGTGGGGTACATCCGTTCGATTCCACGTAGAATGAAGTCAACTTAAGGATTATCAATTTCTGAATGAAAACAGCGGGAAATAGAAAAATGTCGATTCTGCCATATGAATCGCCAGCAGGTAATTGATAGGGGAAAGAAAGAGGGGGATTTTATGGATACATTTCTAATTACATTATTTGTGTTTGGACTCATCGGCGTTGCATTGTATTACTACTACACAAAACAAAAGGCACTGCTGGAATCGGGTCAGATGGTCAAAAGAGAGGCGGACTTCTATAAAAACGAAGAGATCTTCACGATGAAGCCGATTTCTTTTGAAGAGATGACCAATGCGATTCAAAACGCAGATTTTTCTGCCATGCGTGTCTCGGCAAATGTAAACAGCGAAAAGAAATATATTGTTTTTCACGGGTTCCAGTTTCCATGCTGTACTGCAGGAAAAAGAAAGTACAGAAGAGAATGCAGTTTATGGTTTCTCACTGCATGACTGGCATGGCCGCAATGGTGCAGCTCCGATCATGGATATCAATATACTGATGACGGCAGTTGAAAAAGCCATCCTTGGTCTGGATCCTGAAACAAAGGTCACCTCTGCACCAATCAACTATAAGTCAAAGACGAGTTTATTCTGAGGCACTTCGCATGAAAATATTTGGCTATGATATTGGCGGATGGTTTCCTGAGATTGATGAGCAGAGCGGACCGCTGACAGAACTGATCCCGATTCTGCTGCCATTGGCATTGATCTTGGTGATGCGGTTCCTATTAAGGACTGTTCGGATGTCAGGCACAATCGGTGTAATCATTCTAGTTATTGTGATGATTGTTTACTGGATGTTCAATCGTATGCAGCCGGCACGGATCTGGGTCCCATCAGGAAGCTGGTTCAATTTTGCACTTGCGTACTCCTTCCTGTTATGTGTCGAAAGAATGGCGACCTCTCGATCAAAGGATATGTCCCTGATTACTTTTTTGATAGAAGGAATTTGTGCCTTGGGTGTTATGGCTTATATGTTCTATAAAAAAGATAACAAATATGCGGATGCCGCGATCAGCGGAATCACCTGCGGTATCTCCTGTATCTTTTCATGGACTATCGGCAATCGCTATCACTTTGGCGTATATGCGATGAAGAAGATTGCATTTACCTGGAAATTCATGATCTATGCACCATTCATACTGCTCTTTGCTCTGGCATTGTTGAGGACATGTATGGTAATGAAAGATCACTTTTATGTGAATCAATAAAGGAAGAAGGGAAAAAATATGTCTACAGATGTACTAGCGTTCTTACTGATCATTTTGATGTTCGTCATCATCTATGCATTAAAGTATTTTATCAGAGCGGGTGTTAATAAAGCAGGGGATGCTGTCGATAATGCGATGCGTCAGAAAAAGAGCGAAGAAAAGCCTTCTGAGACACAGAACCTGGCAGACCGTTTCAAGAAATAATTAGAATTCAATGTAAAGGATCATTTGCTGAGATAAGTTAAGAAGCTATTTCTCAGGTGCAAGGTCATCAAGTGAAGCTGGTGGAGATAGGAATCTCATCACTGGCTTTTTCATTTGCTGCACAGACGGGATTGCAGTACTGACTTTCCCTACCTGATTGTGTAGGGAAAAGGGAAATGAATAAAAGTATAATAGAAATAAGAAATGATTTCGTAGGCTGCCTTATGTCAAATAAAGAAGGGCTAAGAAAATTTTGATCTATCTGATGCTTCTTGTACTGATTTCGTGTTTTCGGAACATCAGTCCTTTCTTTTTGAACAGTACCTTGAGAGAATACCTTGTTTATTTCATGTATCTTTCGATGATCCTGTATTGGGGACATTCGATCCAGACACGCTTTACACAAAAGAGCATGCGCATTTATCTATTGAGCGAAGCAGCTGTTGCGGCTGGGTGGATGACGATACGATTCATACAGAATGCTTTTCTCTCTGAAAACATTGCTGCTCTGCGCTATTCGGGATACTTCATATTTGTTCCCATCGTACTAGTACCTCTTCTAGGTTTCTATGCCTCTTTTGGACTTGGACATGGGGATGATTATCATCTGTCCAGAAAGTGGTATTTGTTGATCATTCCAGCTGCTGCACTGCTTGTGCTGGCATTGAATGATGAACAGAATCATTTTCTCTTTCTGGGTGTTTCCAGAAGAAATACAGCCGAATCTTTACTTTCATCCCTATATTGGTCTCTACATTGTTATCAGCTGGAGCCTGCTGCTGATCTGTGCAAGAACTTTGTTGATCTGTCAGCGGAATCACATCGATTCTCATGCGACAGTGCGGCAGTGGATTGCACCTTTTTCAGAGCCAATCCTGCTGCTGGCTTTCTCTACGCCGTATATGCTCTATTCCTTCTGGGTCCAGTGGGAACCCGTTGAATTTTCAGCAGGTGCTTTATTCATTGAAGCATTATCATGGGAGATCTATATCGGTATCGGTCTGATTCCAGTCAATACGCAGTATGAAAAGGTATTTAATCTTTCAACAATCAAGATGCAGATTCTGAATCAAGATGGAACCTTATTGGTCAGATCTCAGCAGGCACCAGAGCTGTCCTCAAGATACTTTGAAACAGCTTCAGAAGAACTCTGTGATTGAAATGCCAAATGGTCAGGAACTTCAGATGTTCCATATGAAAGATCATGATCTGGTCTGGATGCGGGATGTCTTTCATCTTCATACTGCCATCAAGGAACTTCAGCAGAATACTGAAGAGCTGAAACAGGAGAGCGACCTGTTGGCTATGGAGCTGGAATTCCGTGCAGAAGAGGCTGCTGCAAAAGAAAAAAATGATGTTTATAATCAGCTTTCTACAGAAGTCAGCCGACAGCTGTCGATGATGACGGAATTTATTACACAGATTGGGCAGACAGATCAGGATGTTGTAATTTTTCAGAAGATCTGTCTCATAGCCACGTATGTCAAGCGCAGATGCAATCTCCGTCTGATTGAACTGCTGGAGGATAACGTCTGTCAGGATGATCTGGTCATCAGTATTCAAGATATGATGGAATGTATTAAAGACCTTGGTATTGAAATAGTATATGATGCGCAGGTTTACGTGCTATATCTCAATATGGCATCCAGGTATTAGATCTTCTTGAAGCCATTATGGAACAGGAACAGTTCCAGCCAAAGCGGATTGAACTCCATCAGAAGGAAGATGATTGCTTGATTGTATTGACAGATCATCTGTCATCATGCATTGAGGAATGTATTCCGGGCATGTTCAAGGAGACGATTCCTGGTGGATACTGCATCCACCTGCGAAAGGAGATTATTGATGAAAAATCATAAGATACCACAGATCATTCGCGAAGCAGTCAATACCTATCCAGGCGGTCTATGCTTTGCAATGCCGGATGGAAGGCCGATCCTGGTCAATCAAAAATGAACGAACTGATTTTAGCTTTGACAGGCCATACCATTCTCAATGCGAAAAGTACCTGGCAGGAATTAGAAAATCTTTCAGAAAGCAGCATCTCTGATCAAGAGTCATGGAGCAATCGTATGTTCTATTCAATGGATGACGGTACTGTATGGCGTTTTTATCAGGAATTGCTGCAGGATGATCAGCAGTCTTACCTGCAGATCGAAGCTTCCGATGTCACGCAGCTATACCGTCTAGGTGAAGAACTGCACGATACAAACCGCCGTCTAACCAAGATGTATCAGAGACAGCAGAAGCTGCTGGACAATATTGTTCAAATGAATCAGGAAAAAGAACTTGTATCTGTAAAGATGAGAATTCATGATGAACTTGGGCAATGCCTGATTGCCACTAGAAATGCGATTGCAAAAAATACTATTGAGAAAAATGCTTCTTCACTTGCCGAAGAATGGAATGATGCCATCTACAGTCTGCGGAACATTCCAAATGAGAAAAAGGTATCGATGGATCCTGATGCAGAACTTCTGAAAGTTGCTGCCATGATAGGCTGTCAGATCGATTTCGATGGGCAGCGTCCTGCTGGTCACCGTGAGCGTTATCTGATTGACGCTGCTATTCGGGAAGCTGTTACCAATGCTGTCCGTCATGCACATGCAGACCATCTTTATGTCAACATATCAGAGACTAATCTGGGTTATCATGTCCGCATTACGGATAACGGGAAGATCCAGCCTGATACAATACAGGAAGGCAGCGGTCTGCGAGCTCTAAGGGACAAGCTGGAGAGGGAAGGTGCTCAGCTGCAGATCGAATGTCATGATGGAGTAGCATTGATGATAGATATCCCTTGTCATCATAAGAACGATAAGAAGGAGGAAGCACATGATCAACGTACTGTTAGTTGAAGATTCTCGAATCACACGCGAGCTGATAGAAAACCGTATTGCATCTTCCGATAACTATGTTGTGACAGCATCGATTGAAAATGCAGCGAATGCAGAAATTGCCTGCATGAATGGAAATATCGACTTGATATTAATGGATATATGTACTGCCGAGGATGAATCCGGTCTCACCGCTGCCGCCAGTATCAAGAAACGGTACCCGTCGATCAAGATTGTAATGATGACCTCCATGCCGGAACACTCCTTTCTCCAAAAGGCATCTGAAGCCGGCTGTGATGGTTTCTGGTATAAGGAATATGGAGATATGGATCTGATTGATGTCTGTACCAGAGTCATGCATGATGAAAAAATCTGGCCGCATCAGATACCAGATCCTTCGATTGGGCTAATCAACAGCAGTGATCTGACGGAACGTGAATTTGCAGTACTTCGTGAACTGGTGCTTGGACACAAATATGAAGAAATTGCTAAAAATCTTGATATTTCTGAAAATACAGTAAAATATCATATCAAGAATCTGCTTCAGAAGACGGGTTACCGCAGCACTCTTCAACTGGTGGTTGATGTGGTCGATAAAAAATTAGTTCTGCCAAAATTTTGATATCTGATTGAAGCATCCCAACAGCTATCATTGAGCGGGGTGCTTTTGTATACTTTGCAGGATCTGTACGGAACAAATGGCATCTGGTACTGCATCTTTGTATGAACCGAAAAGAAGACCACATTGATGGTCTTCTTTCTGGAAACAGCTAATTATTTTTTTGCTTGAGATAATCACTGAGCATCATCCATTCATATAATGTATGATCATTCGTTGTGCCGGTCTCTACACCGTTTTTAATATTTGTAGTTGTAATATCGAGGCGGCTGAGATTGCCATTATCGTCAAAGGCGCGAGTATAAGTTCTCTTCATGATATAGACAGTACCATCTGTCATATTGTCTGTTTCTGTTTTTGTTTTGATTCTGTTGTCATCACCATATGTATAACTAAAGTGTACATTCCCATCTACTAAACTTTTTGATGTAAGACCTGGTTCCACGGTGACATTGCCGTGGTCATCATATTCTAAATCCTGTTCATGAACAGTGCCGCTGTCACCTATTGTTTTTCGATGAATCTCCTGTCCCTGATCATTGTAGGTATGTTCGACAGTGTAAGTATAGTCTACATCACCGGTGCCGGTGTAGTGTGTTACAGATTCGGTGGCAAGTTTGTCATCTTCGTACGTGTCAATTGTGAGGAAACGCACCTGTTTCTTTTCATATTCTGTTTTGGTCACTTTCTTCACTTTACCAAACAAGTTGAATTCGCGCTCCCATGTCGTATATGAACCGTCTTCACCGCCGTCTTTGCCTGCTTCATAGATCCTGCGTCCATCCTTATCATAAAGATATGTGTGGATGAAGGTATTAATTAATGTACCGGAAATGTCGACTTTTTTGATTATGTTGCCATGTCCATCATATTCATATTCTTCTGTTCCAATGATGCTGCCATTATCATCAGGATAAGTCTCTTTCGTCTTGACCCAGCGGTCATCGACCTGTAAGGTACCGTCATCTGTCTGACCGATATCTTCGACATACTCTTGCATGGATAGATACAGACCATTGTTGTCAGATGCATCTGTGGCATCGGTCAGATCAATGGTCAGTATCGGCGTTTTGTCATCCGAGATCTGATAAGTGCCAGTGCGGGAATAGCCGTTTTTACCATAGAGCCACATGGTCGTATCGTCTGCATCGTAGCGAAGATAGTATGTATGTGCATGATAAAAGAAGGTTGCAAGTCCGGAGGGACTGAGAGTGACATTGCGGGCTGGTTCTGTATATGACGCAAGATCATCCTTTCCCTGGATCTCGATGCCATAAGTTCCGGCAATCGTAGAAAGATCAAAAGCTGGTTCCGTCTCTGCCTGCTGTTCTGCTGTCCCGGAGCATCCGCTGAATATCATGGCGGTGATTAGAAGTGCCCGGAACAAGTGCCTATTATGTATGTTCATCATGCGTCCCCCTGGCTGGATGTATGAAAAAGAATATCACTTCATCAAGAACAGCACCCCACACAATAGGGTAGGATTTCAAAAAAAGTGCCTGAGCATCTGCTTCATAGTATTTGCCGCAGCTATCACAGAAATCTTTGCATTTCTGCAGGAATTATCTCACAGTACCCTGGCTGACACTTCCAATGTGCTTTATGATTGTATGGACAGTATTGATATTTACAGTTTAAGATAGCTGTTACATTTGAAAGGCAGATTATGAATATGAAAAATAGATCATATAAGATTCTTTCTATTTTGAGAAATTCAGATAAATACATAACTGCAGAGGCATTAAGTGCGAGCTGCCTAGTCAGTACGAAAACAATCTTAAAGGATATAAAACTATTGAATGAAGAGATGAACAGTTCAAGGAACTATATTGAAGTGGTGCCATCACATGGTGTCAAACTGATCATCAATGACTTTAAGCAGTTCCAATCCTTTTACAGCTCGTTTGATAAGACAACGCATACAATTCTGGAAAGAGAAGAATGGATTGAAAAATATTTAATTGGAATTAATACGTGGGTCAAGTCGGAAGATCTCTGTGAACAGCTGTATATTTCACCATCCGGTCTTTCACAGAACATCAAAGAAGTCAGAAAAATGCTGGCTAAATATGATCTTAAGATCATTCAGAAGCCGCATTATGGTATCAAAGTAGATGGCCGAGAGTTCAATAAGAGACTGTGCCTTGGACAAATATATATCACCCATATTGATCAGCGCGAAGATTTCCCAGGATCACAGTTTGCCCAGGATGAACTTGTTACGATTTATAAGATCAATGATATTGTTGATCAAGTTCTGACAACATATCAAATATCGATGTCGGAAGTATCATTTCAAAACCTAGTAATCGACATCTTTGTATCACTGCAGAGGATTCAAAGGGGCATAATACTGCGCACAACAGACACAATGATTTTAGATGTTTCAAGATGGTCAGCAAGTGTTGCTGCAGTTGAAATTGCACAACAGCTTCAAAAGAACTTTTGTATTGAAATGAAAGACCAGGAGATTGCCGGCCTTTCAGTCCATATTGCTTCAAAGCGGATCATTCGCCATTTTGATGAGAATATTCATCGAATTATTGAGGATTATGATGTTAACCGCATTGTTGATCATATGCTCAAAAGCATTAAACGGAAATGGGGAATTGATTTTTCGAAAGACCATGATTTGATATCCAGGCTTCGCTT
>Ga0268356_11215_pt1 | contig 13069 bp, 14 predicted proteins | sample BioMet10_FD_194415 | JGI IMG/M metagenome (GOLD analysis project Ga0268356, IMG submission 194415) | Sewage microbial communities from Oakland, California, United States - Biofuel 10 (PacBio Assembly) | ecosystem: Engineered > Wastewater > Sewage > Unclassified | place: USA: California | collected...
CATAACATCAGTGCTCGGTCCAGCTACACGCGGATGAATCAATTTGTTAATGAATTCAGTACCGATATTGCAGCCATTAATAACGTAAAGGACTATTGTGTTGAGAGTATTACCTGTCTATCAAATATTGGCAATGCTCAATTATCTGCTCTGCAGAATGCAATCAATCCAGAAATCTATCATTTATTCAGTGACAATGTTTTCAAGAAAAAACAAAAGACATTCTTGCTCACAATCTGAATCTTCTGTATGGTGTCCTACTACATATCACTAATCTTGTAAAACGTGCCGGAAACTCAGATTACACAGAAAAGCAGAATGAAACAATTAAGTCCGCAAAACAGAATCAAATTGCTTTCCCTGAATATCAAGATGCCTGCCGCATTGTTCATGCTATTGAAGAACGCTACAACACCAATATTTCTTCAAAAGAAATTGATTTCATTGCGCAGTATCTAAATGTTGTAGACAACTGGTATGGTGCTGTCAGTTATAGTATTTTATTGATCAGTCATGGCAGTCATATAGCATCTTCAATCAAGGAGTACACAGAAGAAGCTCATTCAAAAATCAACATTGCTGCTATTGATTACAGCAATGGCATGCAGTTCAACGATCTTCTGGAGTTAGCTGTAACAAGAGCAAAAGAACTAGATAACGGTTCTGGTGTATTAATTATTTCAGACTATGAACCTTTATTAAGTATCTCTGATCATTTACGTACGAATGAAGGTATTAAATCGAGAACTATTTCACCTCTCAGTCTTCCTTTGGTGCTTTCCTGTATCAATCAGATTAACAGCGGTGTTTCGCTAGACCAGCTGGCACAATACTATGCAGCACCTTCAGAAACTGCGCATGTCTCTTCAAATGATTACCCAGTCTAACTTTATCCGCAAACTGACAGATGATTATTTAAGCAACTCTTTGACCTTTTTGAATCCTAATAAAGGAGTTGATAACTTAGTCAGTGTACTTAATAACATCTGTAAAGAATTAAACAGGCCAGTAACAAAAGAACTTTCGATAAAATTCATTTATCATGGCGTACACATGCTCGAAAGAGTCATCAGCAATCAGCCTCTGAATTATAAAGGTTTGAAAGAATTTGCTAAAAAGAATAGAAAGATGATGCATATTGTTGAGAAAGCTTTTGTTGAATCAGAAGAACTTTTTGGTATTCATATACCAGAAAGTGAATATGCTTTTATTACTGAAATCTTTCTCTTTGATATGGAATAAAATAATTATTCAGTTATAATCTGCAGAAAATATTTCGTATAGAACTAATGGTGTGATAACCTTATAGGCTAAAACGCATCGGGCAATAGATGCGTTCTAATTGTCTCGCAATAAAACCCCCAGTTCATAGGCTGGGGGTCAGTACAAGCTTCAGCGGAGAGATAATGAAAAAAGGAGCCTCCGAGTATAATTCGTGTGTGGTCTGCGAAAACTACAAACGAAAATATAAGGAGGACTCATGTCACAGTATACTGATGACTTACACAGCTTATCACACACGAAATGGAATTGTAAGTATCATATCGTGTTCGCACCAAAGTACAGAAGGAAAGCATTTTATGATGCTCGGAGGCTCGAGATGGGAAAGATTCTGAGAGATCTCTGTGAATGGAAGGGCGTGAACATCATCGAAGCAGAAGTGTGCCCGGATCATGTGCACATGCTTGTCGAGATACCACCGAAGATGAGTGTATCTGGATTTGTTGGATTTCTGAAGGGAAAGAGCAGCCAGATCATCTTTGAAAAGTGGGCAAATGCGAGGTTCAAATATCGGAGCAGGGAATTCTGGTGCCGAGGCTACTATGTGGACACGGTAGGCAAGAACACGAAGAAAATAACAGAATATATACAGAACCAATTGAAAGATGATCAAGTAGCCGAGCAGTTGGAACTTGAGATAGAAGACCCGTTCATGGGAAAGCAGAAGTAGTGCTCGTCGCAGGCCACTTCAGCGCTGTAAGGCGCAGCTTTGAGAGCAGGGCTATGCCCGAAACTGAAAAGCCTCCGGCTAGGCCGGAGGATCTTTACTTGCTTATCATTTGGAATTCATCGAACAGCAACCTTAAATCCTTCTTGATCAAGAAAAAAGCATTATAAAATGGTCACTTCACTTGAAGAAATATCATTTCTACATTGAAAATTCTGACCTTTTTAGTTCAGCTTTGTTATTGTGTTACTATTATTTTTTAGATTCAGATGTGATCAAAATTCATTCTGATTTTGATTCTTTTATTGAGAAGTCTTCAATGTAAGAATTCCTTGACCGCAATTTTACCAGTCGCTTTATCATAATGGACAATTGCTTTGAAATAAGCATTATTATAGATCATTGCAATATCTCATTTTTAATTGCTTATCAAGTTTGATGTCTTCATTTCGGTCATGCCCAATCATATAGATCGAGCGGCAAAAAAAAGCCCTTGTGCGGCCTAACAGGCCGGAAAGGGGAGCTATGATCAAGTGCGTTCAATGATCCAGATTCGTATATAATGATGGTAATCAAAAGGAGGTGCTTGGTGTGGGACTGATCGAGAAATGGAAAGAAAAAAAGAAATGGGAAAAGATCAAGGCTGACAGGGCTGCTGAAGAGAAAGCAAATGAGCAGCTCATGATTGAGGCAGAGGCTGAAGCACCAAGATATCTGAATCACCGCATTGTCAAGATGGCAGGGGATAGAGCAATCTTCTTATGCAAGCTTTATTGCCTTGGTGAGGTCAAGGACGGAAGACTGCGTGTGATCATTGATAAAGACCTCTATGAGATGTCAATTATTGATAACGTATATAGGAATAGGATCTGCATAACGGCGGACAAAGATGGGTTCTCCTATGGATATGATGTGCTGGACAATGAATACGGTGAGACTTGGGGCCATTATATCCGGGGAATTGACAACTTGTTCCACAGGAAGAAAGATATGTATGGTGGATGGGGGGCAAGTGTGAAAGAAGGGCTCAACATCAGTTTTGCTATGAATGGCATGGGACCGGCTGATGAAACGACCCAGAAAGCATTGCTCTTTGCGATACGCGATTACTGCAAACAGCATTACCTTGACAGTCTGAACGGTTACACGTTCGAGACTGAAGTGAAGGATCATCTTATGATAACGATCGGCAAGAAAGAGGGAACAGCGCCAAAGCTGGAAGCCTGGAAATGAACTGCAAGGTGCATCAAGCATCATAGGTGTGCCTCAGTCAGAGAAAGAACCCATATTTGACAAGGTATCTTCCGTTCAATAAATATATCTTTACAAGTCTATGGGAGAACCAGAGGAACCACCTGTTCAGCAATTAGCACCATTGTGTTCGTTCTCACTAATTTGTTCATATGAAGAGATGAAAGCTGAAGCTGAGAAGACTTCAGTTCAAGAGAAATCTGTTGATGTTAAAACGGCAAATGAACAGACAGAGAGAGCATCACGTCAGAAGATAACACAAAACCTGAAAGTGAACATACAAAAATAGAAAAAGAAGCGGTTACTGACGTTGATTTCTCCGATGTTATTTAAGAAAACAGAGCTATCGATAGGTCGTAAGATAAATACTGTTATTGAATATTTACCAACCATGGCAGCGGTATTTTCAATATATGAATATGTTATGAATGACCTCGATAAATCCGAATTTGTATATACCATAATGATGAATTTATTTTTATCAAAAGTTTATAGCAGCATCGTGCAAATACTTCTTTTTACTATAATTCCTTTCATTTGGTGGTTGATTACAGATAAAAAGAATATCAGTTTCTTTAAGTGGATTGGATTAAAGAAAATCAATAGTGTAAATGAAAATAAGATGTCAGCATGGATTGCTGGTGCTACGATTGCTTTTATGATTCTTGGAGCATTTAATCTGTATATGCTGAAAGATGTGCAGCTTGCTACCTCAGAGTTTTCGGGATTAGGTGTCAAAGCGATTCCGGCTATTATAGTGTATGCAGCATTTAATACGTCAATGCCAGAAGAAATCTTATTTAGAGGCTTTCTTTTAAAACGATTGAGCAATAATTTTGGATTTACAATATCAAATATCATACAAGCAATTGTATTTGGATTGATGCACGGAATTCTGTTGATCAATATAGGAATCATTAAAGCAATCCTCATAATTATATTCACGGGTCTGATTGGATGGACAATGGGGTATATTAACGAAAAGAAAGCTGATGGCTCAATTTTCCCTAGTTGGATGATTCATGCAACGGCAAATGTATTTTCTGGTATTTGTGCGGCCTTTTTGCTTATCTAAATGTTTATTTAATCGAACAGTAAACAATTTTGTGGATAAATTCAGTGCTTGATATAATGGTATAGCCAAATATAGAAACACTTAAGCAGCTATCTAGCTCTATGTTTGGCGACATCTCCGTTAGATGGCTGCTTAAGTGATGGAGATGCCGCTATGTCAAAGGGAGTAAACCCTTTTCAAGATAGTGTGTTTTCGTTACCTGCAGAGGACTTCGCCCTATTACAGGATGCGATTGCCATTCGTCTGAATAAGGAAAAGTATGGATCATCATCTTTTGAAGAGTTAGCTGAACAATATGGGCGTAAGTCAGTATGCCCTTCGTGTGGAAGCCATGAGAGCGCTTTGAATGGAAAGACGCCTGATGGAAAGCAACGATATATATGCAATGATTGTGGGCAGATATATACGATACTTTCTGACTCAATCTTTCATTCAACAAACAAGAGCTTTGATACATGGGTTAGATATCTTGTTTTGATGACATTCAACGTACCTTTGGAAATGACTGAGACGCTATGCAGCATTTCTCATCCAACTGCTATGCTATGGAGAAGAAAGATCTTTGCGACAGTTGATGGATATCAGAATCATTTGGTTCTTCATGGACGTATATGGATTGATGAAACATATGTGTTTGACAGTACTGTTCTTCATGAAGATGGGTTCAAGAAGAAACGTGGATTATCCAACAATTTGCTTTGTATTGTTGTTGCGATTGATACCTTCGGCAACTCCTACGCAGAGATTTGTGGGCATGGAAGACCATCAAGCACAAGAATATATAAAACATTGAGAAATCATATACATTCAGGATCGACAATAGTTCATGATGGTGAGAAGGCTCATGCATTCCTCATCCAAGAACTTCATTGCACTGAAGAAAAATATATTGCAGATAACTCGCCAGAATACTTAAAAAAGATGGCGCTTATCAATAATATGTGTGCGTGGTTGAAGCGATATCTATATAGATTTATTGGAATGAATACAGAATACATGCCTTCATATCTGAACTGGTTTGTATACCTGTATCGTGTCAAATCTGCTAAAGAAAAGTGGCCGACTATTTCTAGAATTCTACGACATTTGATATTGACCGAAACAACTTTTAAGAGAAAAAGGCCTTAAATACAGGACTTGTCATCCACAAAATTGTTTACTGTTCGATTATTTAATGAGATGTTGTTCAGTAATAAAAATTCCGTTTGATGTGCACGTTGGAGATAGATAAAAAGGAGATTACTATATGGAAAATCCTGTAGATGAATTCGGCAAGATGCGGTCAGAATTTGATTTTGATGACGTCATCGATTTTTCTATTGATAACGATGATGCAGCAACTGAATTAATAAGAGACGCTTCTTCGGAGGCAATAGCCACCCAGACTGGTGTTCAGACCAACAGCCTGCAGTCAGCTATAGATAATTATGCCCGTGTGATGGACAAATCTGCCATAGCAAAATCAACATGTATGCCAGTTAAAACTCCTTCTCAACAATACAAAGGTTTTATTTCTGAAGAATATTTCAAGCATACACTAAAAATAAATGCACTTGCTAAAGGTATCCCCGACTGGGAAATCGGTGTTTATACGAACGGGACATTACCGGATGGCTCTGTTCTTTCGGGAATCGATGAACATGTTGACATATCTGTGTGGACCAGAAAGCATCCTTGGAGCAAGCCGATAAGGACTGCTGACTATCAGTCAAAGATTTTCAATGATGCTTCAAAATATGAAAAAGTATTCAATGATCCGAAATATCAAGGTGTTGGGCATGTTGGAGGGGCTGGTCAGGGAGTTAATGATACTGTATCAGTGCCGGTTGGGCGTAAAGTCATAGAGTCAGATTCAATCACCCCGACTGATGCTGTGGTTAAAGCGGATCAGGCAAAAGCCCAAGCTACTCCTGAATATGATAAAAGCTCCGAAAAATTTGATGAACTGAACCGGGTCAATCTTGGACGTGCTATTGCCGCAGGTGTGACTACTGGTTTTATACTCACCACGGTCCAGGAAATAATAGATGTTATCAAAAACGCGAAGGATTTGCCTGAAGATCAGTTCGTAAAAAGTATTGAACATATTATGTGCGGCACCATTGAAGGTGGGGTTCGCGGAGGTGCAATAGTAGAATCAGCCCAACTGATAGGGAAAATGCTTGGAAAAGAGGTTGCTGCGAATTCTCTTGAAGCTATTCCCGGAATGGTCACAGCTAATGTTGCCGTTGATTTCGCAAAGGACCTGTATAAGTGTTTCATAACAAAAACAATAGATACTGATGACCTGCTCTGCAATAGTATAAATAATGCATTTTCATCTGCAGCGGGTTTCGGAGGTGCTTGGGTGGGAGGTTATATTGCCGATCAATTCAGCGGGCAGACTTTTATCCAGGGAGTCAGTATGTTCGCTTCTGCAAAGACATCAGCTGCCACAGGAGCGGCGATAGGTTCAAGCCTGGGGCCACTTGGCACGGTAATCGGATCCGCAGTTGGCGGAATTGTTATAGGTATCGGTGCTAACGCAATAATAGGAACTGCCAATAAAGATGCTGTAAAAACTTATACATCCTGCATTGAAGAAATCAATTCACACATTGAACTTGAGGGCTGTGCGACGCTGTATTACTTTGCTGATTCAATGGAAAACCTTTCCGAGTTCAGACTGTCATTCAAGGATCTTCTTCCTTGCTATAATCTAATTTCCGACTTGAAAGAATATAACCTCCATAAAAAGGCAGTGAAGGCTATTGAGCAACAATTGGATGACAACTTTGACGTTATCAATGTGGAAAAACTGAAAGCCCTGAAACTTTTGGAAGATCAGCACCGCGAAAAATTAAATAATATCCGTGCGGCCTTTGAAGTTCAAAAGCAGGCGATGGTGGATGATTTGCGTGAGTCAGTGAATACTTATGTGGCCTCTTCCTACATGCAGTATCTGGAAGTGTATGAGGTTATGCAGGGAGATGCTGACGCTCTTGTATATGAGCTTGAGCACAGGAAAACAGAGCATTCAGCTATTATCGAATATATGAGACACAGAAACGAAGTCAACGCTCAAATCAACGTGCTGCTGGATGAACTGCTGAGAGATGGAGTTGAGGAAGAACTGTTGCCGTTTATCGAAAAATTGACGAGGTTTATGAGCCAAGATGTACTTCTGGTAGGACGTCAGTATATTTCATTTGATGAGGCACTTTATCTTGTCGCCGGGGAGAATTTTAAATGAGTGTTTGGAACTATATAATGCCTCACCGGTTGCTTCTGAACAAATCTCTTCGCAAAGTTTCACAGGAGCTTCTAGATCGAGTGGATGCCTATCAAGTCGAATATGACAGAAGAGTTGAGGAGTGCAAGGCGGAGTTAGTAGATGCGGAGACAGAGAAGAACAGACTGGTTGAGGAGTTCAGAGAAGCTTTTATACAGGAACTTAAAGAAGAAGGGACAATATTGGATGAAATTCAGACAGATATTGTCCAATATACAGACTGTTTTTTTCAACGTGCATACCTTTATCAATTGAGAAGCATCAGACAAAAGCAGAATAATATCCTTCATGAGGAGTATTCTTTCCTTGCCGAACAAATAAAATATGTAGATGCAGAAATTAATCTTCTTAGAGAAAGGCAGGGCGAACTGACAGCATTTACTGCTGTGGATGACATCATAAACCTAGAAAAACAATGCGGTTATGATCTGGGTTTTAACACGGCAGATAATGCCAAAAGTTTACTGACAAAGATTTCAGATGCTTTGAAATCATATCAGGGAGATGACAGTGCGGAGAAGTTCGCATTATTGCGTCTTAAGGCAATAATTCAGGAACGATCCGATTATCTTCCAACCATCAATTATATCTCTTGGGTAATACAGATTAAGAAACAGTTTAGTAAAAAACTATCAATTCGTAAATCCGATATAAAAAATCAGCAAGCCACCATTCGGAAAGACGTTACAGACATTAAAAACGAGATTCTCTCTCTTACAGACCAATTGGTTCTTCTTTCGATAAAAGTAAGATATCATTGGGCAAGACCAATTACCTACATTAATGCTGATATTTGCTACGCTTATGTTGAATTAAGTGAAGACAAAATCCGGCTTCAGAATGAAGCTCCTAGATTAAGAGATGAAATTCGTGAAAAGAAACAAAAGAAGAGTGTAGTCATTTCTGAAATTCAGGATAAAAAAGGCAAACGCCGGGATGTCGGAAGTAAGATACGAAGTATGAAAGATTCCCATTCCAGTGATCAATGGCGATGGGATAGTCTTAAAAGAGAGAGCAGAGACCTGACATCTGATATAGATTCCTTATCCTCGGATATTGATCATTTATCTTCGGATATTAATTCTCTTTCATCAGAACTTGATTCCTTGCAATCGGCGGTCAAGTCATCAGAAACAATGATTTCTTCCAAGAAAAACGAACGTAAAGAATGGGCGGCAAGAAGAGCTCGCCTTGTCGACTTGATAAAAAAGTATGACAAAAGTTTTCGTTCGGATAGCAAGATTGCAGAATCGGATGAAATCAATATTATTGAAGCCCGTGTTTCTGAAATACAGGTAATACGAGAAGATGGTAAATTAGAGGCTCAAAGAGTATTTAAGCAGGAACGGAAGGCTTTGATAGCAGAGCATGAACAAATAATTAAAGTTTTGGATTCCCAAGAAAACGAACTGCAGAAAAAGCTCGCTACCGCAGAGGCCGAATATCAACACAATTCTAAGATGGTATCCCAGGCATCTAGGAATCTAAAGAAATGTGCGGAAGAAGACAATCGGTTCGTGTTATTTAAAGCTCTTTCTGAGGCTCCATCAGTAACCGTAGCCAAGAGAGAACTGGAGAAGGTAAAGGCAAGCCTTTCTAAGCAACTGAAGAAAAAAATAAGATTAGTTCTAAGATCAGTGTTTTGCAAGAGGAGGCAGAAAAGGAAAACACCAACTTTCAAGAACGACTGAATCGATGCCAACCGTGCTGTCTACGTCCAACACGTGAAGAACAGCATGAAGAGAGAAAATTATTGTTGAGAAGAAAAGAGATTGAGCAGCAACATAATAGAGGAAGTTATGCAAGTGAAAATTGATTTTCAGTTAAATCGCCGGTTCGGAGTGACAGAGCGAATAATATTTGGCTTAGTGATGCACGGATTTTCCAATGCCCGTGAAATATATCTGTCGTTACCTGTATTTTCTGATGCTGTAATTGCCAATGCTATCAAAAACCTTGTCAATCAGCAGATCCTATCAGCAGATATGAAACAGGAACGTTAGCTCTGTCTGAACCAATGGTAGCAATTATTGATATGTGTCTTGAAAAGAGTTTTGATATTGTTGTGCCAGATTCATTGACAAAAGACATGTCACAGGAGGGATTTTTATTGCAGGTTGAACGATGGATGCCGAAGGAACTCGAGGATGAGGTGATTCATACGAAAGAAGCCATTTTACAGGAAATGCTCCCAAACGTAAAACTCGATTTATATCTCTATTCGCTTGATTTTGTTATAAAGCAGAATCGAGGTGAGGCGGATGAATAAGCAAACTTGGATAGAACATCTGTCGAGTTGGAAGCAATTCCTACGTGACCGTTTATCCGATACGGATGACAGGGGCGAACGAATAAAGATTGAAAGACAGTTGAGGACACTTGAGCGAGTGAGCTGCGGAGCAGCACTAAATCCTATGCTCCTTTCTGAATTCATCAATCCATCTTCAGACTTGGGTAATGAGCTGGAATGCGACAGTTTTTCATTAAACTTGAATGACTCTCAGAAAAAGGCTGTTAGGGCTGCACTTGGGAGTAATGAGCTTACGTTGATTCAGGGACCTCCAGGCACCGGGAAGACTCAGGTTATTGCAGAAATATGCCTGCAAGTGTATCAGAGAAATCCGGGAATAAGAATACTGGTCTGTTCGGAAACACATGTTGCAGTGAACAATCTTATTAATAGGATTGCTAAGCAGAATGATGAAATTAGGATAGTCAGAATCCAGGATAAAGAGAATGATGATTCTATAGATGATTTCTCACCGGAGACCCTTATCAGTGATTATTTAACCTGGGCATCTGCAAGTATTAAAAACAAGGATGCTTTAAGCATAATTTCTGGTGAACTACAGGACTCTTCAGACAAGAGCCTTGAAAAAGCACTTGCTCTTTCCGCAAATATAGCTGGAATGACCTGTAATAGGGCGGCTGCATACGATTTTCGTGATTCCACGGAAATGTTCGACATTGCTATCGTTGATGAGGTATGCAAGGCAACTTTGCCGGAAATACTTGCTCCATTGCTTATTGCACGAAAGGCTGTTCTGCTAGGCGATCCAATGCAATTGCCACCTGTCTTCTGCTCTGAAGAGCGAAACATTATTCGACTTAGAGAGGGGTGCAACTTGGACAAATATATGTATATTGACGCCCTTTTTATGAAATCAGATATCTCGCTGATGCTTGATACACAATACCGCATGTCAAATAAAATCAGCAAAATGATTTCAGAACTGTTCTATGACGGAATGCTGAAAAATGGCCGGAATGACAAAAAAGAGAATTCTGTAACATGGATGAACTACAATCCTACACAACCGTGGCCAATGCCTCAAGAAGAGAGTAGTGAAAACCCGAGAATATACAATGAAGATGAATGCTTCATAATTTCTGATCTTGTAAATGATATTATTAGTTCAGATTCCGACTTGAAAATCGGTATCATCTCACCATATAAAGCTCAGTCTATGTTACTTAAGAAAGCGATAGGGATAGCAGACAATGTTCAGATTGATACAGTAGATGGCTTCCAGGGTAAGGAGTGCGACGTGATAATTTTTTCTGTTACAAGAACTACTGGATCATACCGTTTTTCTTGCGGATAAACGGAGAATAAATGTAGCCTTATCCAGAGCAAAGGACAGAATCATTATTGTCGGTGAAGCAAAGTACGCAGCGGGAAATAATCTTTTATCGAACATCATGACATATTGCACGTTAGAAATAAATAAACTGTTATGTAATGGCCGATGTCAAGTGTTAATCTGATGACATTGGTCTTTTTTAAGGGCACATGGAAGTGTTCCGTTCATGTAACAGTGAGCGGCAAGCCGGCTGTTTCGTCATCAAAAAAGTGCGATATCGGAATGTAATGTCAAAGAAACATAATTAAATGGCGTTTCTCTATATCTTCAGTGCAAATGATGATTTTTATGTATAAACAGACGTTCCTTAGATTTGGTACAACTATTTTTAACATAGTTGTGCTTTTTTAATATAATTTTGATACAATTTATAAAGATGTTTGTTTTGATACATATTTGGAGATAATAATGCCAACTGTTTATGGATACTGTAGAATTTCTACTTCAAGACAAATATAGAGAGACAAGTCAGGAATATTAAAGAAAAATATCCGGATGCTGTAATAGTGAAAGAAACATATTCTGGAAGATATATTGATCGTCCAATGTTTGAACGGCTGTTAGGAGAATTAAAAAGGGAGATACAGTCATATTTGATTCTGTATCTAGAATGAGCAGGAACGCAAAAGAAGGCTCTGAATTATATGAGAAACTCTTTAATGAGAACATAAACTTAGTTTTCTTAAAAGAACCACACATCAACACTGAAATATATAGACAAGCATTGGAAACAAAAGTTCCTCTGACGGGAAACAATGTTGATCTGATATTGGAGGGCATAAATAAATACCTGATGGTACTTGCAGAGGAACAAATTCAACTGGCATTTGACCAATCAGAGAAAGAGGTGCTGGATTTGCGGCAGCGTACAAGAGAAGGTATGAAGACCGCTTCATTGAATGGTAAGCAGATTGGCATCAAGAAAGGTACCAAGCTCGTTACTAAGAAGTCGATTAAGGCAAAAGATATCATCCTAAAGAAATCAAGAACATTCAATGGCAACAACACAGATGAAGAAGTGATGAAGTTGGCTGGCATTGCCCAGGGTACTTATTATAAGTACAAGCATGAACTGATAGAAGAGCAGATAGAATCGATACGCTAAGAGTTTTAGAAAATTGAGGGAAGATAATGGATAACAAAAGGAACAAGGAACGTGCAGAACTTCACAAGACTATATGGGGCATGGCAAATGGTTTGAGAGGTGCAGTCGATGGTTGGGATTTCAAGGCGTATGTGCTTGAGACATTGTTCTATCGTTATATCTCTGAAAATCTGACTGCTTATGTCAATAAAGGTGAACACGAAGCCTGGTGACAGTTTCTTTGATTATGTAAAACTGGATGATAAGACAGCAGAGACACAGAAGAAGGCATTGGTAAAGGAAAAGGGATTCTTCATTCTATCAGTCAGAACTGTTTGGAAATATCAGGAGAAATGGCCAAGGATGATGAGAATCTGAACATGACCCTTGAAAAAGCTTTCAAACATATTGAAGAGTCTGCCATGGGTACAGCTTCTGAAGAGGACCTTCAAAGGACTGTTTTTCCGGACTTTGATGTAAATAGCGCAAAACTAGGTAATACAGTTAAAGATAGAAATAAACGGTGTTGGCATTGCTGGACTGGGGTTGGCTCCATGAATCTTGGCAATGTAGATGATGCAACGATTGATACCTTTGGCGATGCTTATGAATACCTGATGACCATGTATGCATCAAATGCAGGTAAATCGGGGTGGTGAGTTTTCTTATCCGCAGGAAAGTCACGCAGGATGCTACCTTACTTGCCTTGGCGTGACCGTAAACCATGTCAACAAAGTCTACGACGGTGCCTGTGGATCTGGATCTCTGCTATTGCACAGAAGTGGCAAGATCTTAG
>Ga0268356_10986_pt1 | contig 12977 bp, 13 predicted proteins | sample BioMet10_FD_194415 | JGI IMG/M metagenome (GOLD analysis project Ga0268356, IMG submission 194415) | Sewage microbial communities from Oakland, California, United States - Biofuel 10 (PacBio Assembly) | ecosystem: Engineered > Wastewater > Sewage > Unclassified | place: USA: California | collected...
AGGTTGGCGAATATTCTCTCCTTGGCCGCCGCAAGGCCTCGAGCGAGCGGTGCCACTCCGTGTGGTCGGGCGTAACGTTGAGGAGGCACGCCACGCGCGGATGCAGGCGAACCCGTGGGTGGCGCAGCTGAAAGCTCGAGAGCCTCGGCCACGAACCACGACCCCTCCCTCGCGAGAGGCGAGCTCGCCGGTGACGATGGTAGCCGATGTTGCTACGGTCTGGGCGTGCATGCCGCCCGCGCGAAGCAGCTCGGCCGTAAGCGTGGTCGTGGTGGTCTTGCCGTTGGTGCCGGTGATGCCCACCCAGCGCGCGGGACTCTCGCGAAAGGCAAACTCGGGCTCGCCGATGACCTCGGCGCATGCTCACGCGCAGAGGAGAAGAAGCGAGAGAACTCCGAGATGCCTGGTGACGCGATGGCGAGGTCGTAGGCACCCGCCACGCTCTCGGTGCCGAGAACGCAGCGCACCCCCGCCGCCTCGAGAGCCTGGCTCATCTCGTCAGCCGACGAGCTCAGCCCCCCATAGAGGGTTGACCGAGCCCCACGCGCTGGGGCACGAGCATCGCAAGGTAGCGACAGACTGCCTCGCCCGTGCGGGCCCGCACCGAGGACGCAGACGTCTCCGAGGAAGTTGGTTGCGCTGGTCATGGAAATCTCCTAGCCGAGCTGAAAGTAGAAGGCAAAGCGAGCGCGGCGAACGCTGCGGAGATGATCCAGAAGCGAAAGACGACCTTCGTCTCCGACCAGCCCTTCTTCTCGAAGTGGTGATGGATGGGCGCCATGAGGAAGACCCTCTTGCCCGTGAGCTTGAAGCTCGCCACCTGGATTATGACGGAGAGGGCCTCGGCGATGAAGAGACCCTCCCATGACGAGCGAGGTGACCTCGGTCTTGGTGAGCACGGCGAGGGCGGCGAGGGCGGCGCCGAGGGCGAGCGAGCCCGTGTCGCCCATGAAGATCGAGGCGGGGTAGGAGTTGTACCAGAGGAAACCCACGCAGGCACCCGCGATGGAGCCCGCGAACACGGCGAGGTTGAGCTCGTCGTAGTTGAAGGCGACCATGGCCATGACAAGCATCACGACCATGACGCAGCCACCCGCGAGGCCATCGAGGCCATCGGTGAGGTTGACGGCGTTCGAGAGACCCGCCATGAGCAGGAACACGAACAAGACGTAGAGCCACGGGATGCTGACGATGGTGCCGCCAAAGTCAAGCGTGGTGGTGAGCACACCGAGGTCGATGGCGAGACCGCCCGGGAATCGCACCTCGGCGGAGATGCCGCACAGGTTTACGGCGCAGAGGCAAAACGCCACCGAGATGACGATGAGGCCGGCCATCTTCTGGGTCGGCGTGAGACCGAGCGAGCGCTTGTGCGCCACCGACTCGATGTCGTCGAGAAGCCCGAGCGAGCCCGTGGCAACGGTGGCCACCAGGGCGAGGATGAGGTCGGTCGTCCACGAGGCGAACAGCGGCGCAGGTCACGACCACGCTCACGAGGATGATGATGCCGCCCATGGTGGGCGTCCCCTGCCTTCACGAGGTGGCTCTGCGGTCCGTCGGCGCGAATCTGCTGCCGATCCCGTCCTTGCGAAGAAAGCGGATGAAGTACGGCATGAGCACGAGAACCACGATGGCCGAGATGGCGACGGCCCAGAAACACCTGGTAGGTGGGATATTGCGGGTTTCCGATCATCAGGCGAGCACTCCCTTCACGAACGCATCGAGCCCCGCGGCACGAGAGGCCTTCACGAGCACAAGGTCATTCTCGCCGAAGACGGGGCGCATGGTAGCCGTCGCGTCCTCGACCGTGGGAAACGTAGTGATCCTGTCATCCGAGAAGCCCATGGTACGGGCCGACTCGGCCATGGTGAAGGCGAGCGAGCCGCCCACGAAAACGAGCATGTCAAGCGGCTTCGCGGCGGCATATGCCCCCACGAGGGCGTGGAGACGCTCCTCCTGGGCACCGAGCTCGCCCATCTCGCCGAGCACCGCGACCCTGCGCCCGTCGCAGCGCATCTCGGAGAGCACGTCAAGCGCCGCCGCCATCGAGTTGGGGCTCGCGTTGTAGGAGTCGTCGATGACGCGAACGCCCGCAGGCGAGGTGACCACCGAGAGGCGCATGCTCGCGGCAGGCATGGCGGCGATGGCGTCTGCCGCGGCGTCGCGGTCGAGGCCAAGCAGGTCGATGACGGCCATCGCCAGGAGAAAGTCATCCACGACCTGACGACCGGGCACGTGGAGCCTGACATGGCGAGACCAGCCGTCCGCCATGCGCACGGCAAAGGACGGCAGGCCCGCCTCGTCGATGTCCACATTCCCGGAGCGGACGCCATCCGCCTCTCGGGAGCCCACGTAGAGCACACGCACGCCTGCGGGACGTGCGAACTCGTTCTCGATGAGGGACGCATAGTCATTGGCGCTCGTGAGCACGAGGCAGGGCGCGAGCTCTCCATGGGACTCCATGCCCGAGACGATCTCTGCCTTGGCGCGCGCGATGTTCTCTCGCGACCCGAGAAGTCCTATATGGCTCGTTCCCACGTTGGTGATGACCGCGAGCGTGGGGTGGCAGGCTGCGGCGAGGCGGTCGATCTCATGCGGGTGGTTCATGCCGAGCTCGCAGACGAGCACCTCGGCGTCCTCGGGTGCCGAGAGCACCGTGAGCGGGAGGCCGATGAGGTTGTTGAGGTTTCCGGAGGTGGCGTGCACGCGCGCCGAGGTGGCGATGCCCGCGCGCAGCATGTCCTTGGTGGTCGTCTTGCCCACGGAGCCCGTGACGCCCACGACGGTCCACGCGGGATGGCGGAGGCGCCACTCCCCCGCAAGACGCAGCATGAACTCCTCGCAGTCGTCGTCCTGGGCGCGCAGCACGCCGCAGCCGCTCGCGCGCGCGCGGCGTCAAGCACGTCGACGGTCACGTCGGCACTCGCCACGACGGCACCGGCACCGGCCTCGACGGCACGACCGAGGTAGGCGTTGCCGTCGACCTGCTCGCCACGGAAGGCGACGAAGACCGAGCCCGTCTCGACCAGGCGGGAGTCGATGACGACCTCACCCTCGATCGCAGACGCTGCGGGAACGAGAACCTCCGCCCCCGTCGCCGAGGCCATCTCCTGTGTGGTAAGGCAAATCATGCGCCCTCCGTTACGGTTGAAGTCGCAGGCGGGATGTTTCATGTCGGTGACGGTCTCTGACATGACGGTCGCGAAGAGCGGCGCGGCGGAGTCCTTTGCCAGGTAGGCAACGCCGTTGAGCCCCACGTAGACGAGGACGTCGGGATCGCTGGCATTCGCAAAGCCGCAGAGCGACGCGGTGTAGTTGTACTCCGCGTAGCCACCCTCCGACGAGCCCTGCTCTCCCGTGCCCGTCTTGCCCGCGATGTCGTAGCCGGCGACCTGGCCGTTCTGACCGGTACCCGCCTGCATGACCGTACGCATCATGTCAGTGACCTGGGCGGCCGTGCTCGCGGAGATGGGGCTCCCCCCCGTGCTCCACTCGACCTCCTCGTCACCCTTCATGGTGAGGAAGTGCGGGGGTCACGAGCGTGCCGCCGTTAGCCACCGCGGAGAATGCCCCTCGCGATCTGAATCATCGGCACGGCGACGCCCTGACCAAACGCCATCGAACCCGCCGTAGACCCATCATAGTTCTCATATGACTTGACGATTCCCGTCGACTCTCCGGGATAGTCGACGCCCGTCTTGTGTCCGATGCCAAAGGCGTCCACGCCTTCCGAGAAGGTCTTGGCACCGATGACGTCCTGAACGAGGTAGGCCATGGCGACGTTGGAGGATCGCCTGAGCATCTCGCGGATGGTCATGTCCATCGTGTAGTCTCGCGAGTCATCGTCGCGCACGGTGTCGTCGCCGACCTGGATGGTCTCTGGGATGGGGTAGACCGAGTCGGAGGTAAAGAGCCCCGCCTGAATTCCCGTCGCGGTGGTGATGACCTTGAATACCGAGCCTGGCTCATAGGACATCGAGACGAGCTTGAGGGTAAGCCCATCGGAGTCGACCGTCGAGAGGTCAGAGACGTCGGCGAACGGCGTCGAGCAGGCACAGTGGATCTCGCCGGTCTTGGGGTTCATGACGAGAACGGAGCCGGATTCCGCCTTGTAGGTCTTCACGGCATCCGAGAGCGCGGCCTCGGCCTTCTCCTGAATGTTGATGTCGATGCCGAGGATGATGTCGACGCCATCGACGGCCTCGTTCACCTCGTAGGTTCCGCCCGCGATGGGCGTACCGCCGAGGCCCGTCTCCATGATCATCTCTCCGTCGACGCCGGTGAGAACGTCCTCGTACTGAAGCTCGAGACCCGTGAGGCCCTGGCCATCCGTGCCCACGGCCCCCAGAATCTGGCCACAGGTCCCGTCGTAGGGATAGACGCGCTTGGTGTCGTCGAGGTAGTAGATGCCCTCGATGTCACTCTCGCTGAGCTTGTCCTTGAGCTTCTTCACAACGTCGTCGTCCACCTGACGCTTGATGTAGATGAAGGTCGTGTCCGCAGTCACATCGGTGAGATAGTCGTTGTAGTCGCCACCGAGGATGTTTGCGAGTATGGTGGCGAGGCCCGACGGGTCGTGGACGTTCTGGGGGTTGCAGTAGACCGTGGAGCAGTCGATGCTCATCGCGAGGACGTTGCCGTTGCGATCGTAGATGGTGCCACGCTTTGCGTGAAGGGTGGCCACGTTGGTGCGGTTCGCCTCGGCAGCCGAAGCGAGGTCTGAGCCGTCGACGATCTGGAGCCAGAAGAGCCTGACGGCCACGACCCCGAAGAGCGCCGCAAAGCCGCGGCGCGTCATCGTCAGCCCCTTGTCGAAGTCCCCCGAACCCGTACCGCCGGGACGTGAGGACCTCCGACGATAACGCGCACGAGAGGCCTCGTCATACGAGGCCTCTGGAACGTCCCTCCGCCTGGGGCGGCTATTTCTGTCTCTGCTTGTCACGGAGAAGAGTCTACGCTTCGCTGGCTGCCGCGTCCGTCTCCTCGGCTGTCTGCGCAGCTTCCCCATCAGTCTGGGTTGTGCCGCTGACCTCGGAATCGGTCTGTGCGGAAGCCGTGTCGGCAGTCGTCGACGCGCCATCGTTCGTGGCTGTGAGGTCGAGCACGTCATAGCTGTCGGAGAGGACCATGCCGTAGTTCTGCGTGGCGATTCGGTCGATCCTCGACGCGCTGGAGAGAATCGAGCGCTCGACCTGGAGGTCGTCGTTGTACGACTTGGCCTCCTTGATCTCGGAGCGTAGCGTGACGTTGCCCTGGAGAAGCGACACTGACGCGGTCGTGAGGGCAACGCGGCACACGCCGAGGGCGATGAGCGTCATCGAGACCGCGACGGCCATCTTCACACGCGTGAGGAATTCGGTGGAGACGCCCCTGCGGGCGCGCGCATCGAGACCGCCGCCCGTAACAACGGAGAACGAGGAGCGTGGCGCACGCGCTTCCTCATGCCTCGTGGCACGCCTCTCGGCGGTCTCCATGTCGAGGGCCTCTGATCCCTGATACCTCATCACGTGGTTCCCATCTCGCGGTCGATGCCGCATCGATACTGGTCTGGTGCTTCGTAAATGCTGCGTTTGTGGTGCGTTCGTAGTGCGTTTAAGCTGCGTTTGTGGTGCGTTCGTAGTGCGTTCGTGGTGCGTGTCCGCTGCGATGGTTCTATGCGAACGGTCTCTCGACCGGTCGTACCGTATTTCTCGCGTCCGAGGCGTCGAGCTTGACCGCCACGCGCGTGAGTGCGCTTCTCGCCCGCGGGTTTCGGGCAATCTCCTCGTCCGTAGCGACAAGCGGCTTGCGCGTCCTGACGTTGACTATCGGCACGTTTCCGCACACGCACACCGGAAGGTCCGGCGGGCAGGTGCACCCCTGTGAAAGCTCGGAGAAGACGTGCTTGACGATGCGATCCTCGAGCGAGTGGTACGAGATGACGCAGATCCTGCCGCCGGGATCGGCCCAGCGAACGGCGGCGCGAAGACCGCTGTCGAGCGCGTCGAGTTCGTGGTTCACCTCAATGCGCAGGGCCTGGAAGGTCTTGCGCGCGGGGTGGCCGCCATGCCTCCTTGCCGCCGCCGGAATCCCCCTCTTGATCACGTCCACGAGCTGGAAGGTCGTCTCGATGGGCTCCTTCTCGCGCGTGGTCACGATCTCGTGAGCGATGCGACTCGCAAAGCGCTCGTCGCCGTATACGCGTAGGACTCGGGTGAGGTCGGCTTCGGTGTAGGTGTTTATGACCTCTGCTGCGGTTTGGGTGTGGTTCCCCGAATCCATGCGCATGTCCAACGGGGCGTCCTCGTTGTACGAGAAGCCCCTCTCAGGGATATCAAGCTGGGGTGACGAGACGCCGAGGTCGAACAGGAAGCAGTCGACGCCGGGAACCTGCGCCTCCACGAGAAGGTCATCCAGGTTGGCGAAGTTCCCCTTGAGGAACAGGTGGGTCGCCTCGGGAACCTCGCGCGAGAAGCGCTCGGTGGCTGCGGCGAGGGCCATGTCATCCTGGTCGATCCCGATGGAGAGGCCGTCTGGGGCCACCCTTCTCGCCAGTTCCACCGAATGCCCGGCCCCGCCGAGGGTGCAGTCGCAGACGACCTCTCCTGGCTGTGGGTCGAGCTCGCGGAGAACCTCGGCGAGCATCACGGGTACGTGCCGATATTCGTCTGTCAAGGCGTTCTCCCCCATGGTTACTCGACGAAGAGCAGCGACTCGAGCCTGTCGACCGCGTCGTCGGCGTTGAACTTCTCGTTCCACTTCTCTGCGTTCCAGATCTCGAAGTGGTCGCCTGCGCCGACGATCATGAGGTCGCCGTCGAGACCGAGTCGTGCACGCTGACCGCGGGCCGTCTCGTCAATCTTCCCGAGGGCGACGCGACCGGCAGAGTCGATCTCCACCGTAGCGGCCATCGAGTTGAGGCGAAGCAGCGTCTCGGCGTCATCGCGGCTCCTCGGGTTGAGGTTCAGGCTGTTGACCCAAGCCTCGAACGCCTCAGGGGCATAGCCGTAAAGCGCGTCCTTGCGAGGAACGAACTGGACCATCTCGTCAAACTGTTTGCGCAGGATGGCGGGAAGGGTGACGCGAGACTTGGAGTCCAGACTGCGCTGGTACTGACCAGTGAGCATGTCATCCTCCTCTCGTGCGATGTAGCCAGTCGTCCTCCCTTGAGAACGTGAGACAAACTATACGACAATTACCCACATCTAGCCACACTAAAAAACACTTAGATACACCCATAGGCAAAACTCGTCCTCTGGCGGCAGCTGCGCACCAAACCCGCCACCAGATGTTGTGCGGCACGAGTGTTCGCACACCACTTCGGGGATGCGGGCGAAGCTTGCGCGGCTTGGCCGCGACAAAACAATGTGGGCGGGATGTGAATGCGCAGGTAGGCGCAATAAGGATAGATTCTATGCCTCTGAACTGGTCTTTTATCAGCTGGCATTACCCAGGGGGCGAACGGCCCAGGCGGCCTGCAGGCAGGCGCGCTTCGGGCCCGTACCGAAGTCGCATCTCTCGTTGCGTCGTGGTACGGGGGCACTTCGGTACGGCTCCAACTGGGCGTACCCTAGCCCAACGAATGGTCGCGCTTCGGTACCCGCAGGCAGGCGCGCTTCGGGCCCGTACCGAAGTCGCGTCTTTCGCAGACGCCAAACCCCAGCGAGCCCCGGCTCTTCGGTACCCGCAGGTAGCGCGTCGGAGCCCCGCGACGGGGCCGTCCCCCTCGCCGCACCGGACCCCGACGTTTCGTTCGGCTTTGGTACCCGCAGGTGGGAGGGGTACCGAAGTCCCATGTCTCGTTGCGTCGTGGTACGGGGGCGCTTCGGTACGGCCCCAACTGGGCGTACCAGAACCCGACGAATGGTCGCGCCTCGGTACCCGCAGGCAGGCGCGCTTCGGGCCCGTACCGAAGTCGCGTCCCTCGCAGGCACCGAACCCCAACGAGCCCCGGCGCTTCGGTACCGGCCATCACACCCCTACCCTCGCGCCTGCGCCCTCGGATGTGCACAGAGGTAGGCCATACGCACGTGAGTGCGGTCCACGTGGGTGTAGAGCTGCGTGGTGGAGATGTTCGCATGGCCGAGAAGCTCCTGCACGATGCGCAGGTCCGCGCCACCCTCCAGGAGATGGGTCGCGAAGCTATGCCTCAGCGTATGTGGATGAAGCCCTTCGATGCCGACCATGCGGCCGTAGCGCTCCACGATCAAGTGAACGGACTGGCGGCTGATCCTACCGCCGCGCATGTTGAGAAAGACGGCCGGCACGCTCGTCCTCCCCACGAGACCACTCCGCCACTCGTCAAGATAGCCCGCCAGCGTCGCGGCGGCCGTTCCCATGACGGGAACCACGCGCTCCTTCGACCCCTTGCCAAAGACGCGCAGCACCTCCTCCTCGAGCACCACGTCACGCTGGTCGAGACCGCAGAGCTCCGAGACGCGCAGTCCGCACCCGTAGAGCACCTCGAGCATGGCGCGGTCGCGCTGGCCGGGTGACGTGCGCGGAAACGGCTGGTCGAGAAGGGCCGCCGCCTGCTCGCGTGAGATCACGTCGGGCAGGCGGGAGGGCTTGGCGGGAAGGGGCAGCTCCGCCGTGGGATGCACGTCGGTGATCTGCTCGGCCACCATGAAGCGATGAAACCCCTTGATCGCGGACACCGCGCGCTCGACCGACGCCGGCGAGAGGCCCACGTCCTCGAGCGTCTCGATGTGTCCGCGAATCTCCCCGCGCGTGACCTCGTCAGGTCTCGTGACGCCGTCCTGCGCCAGGTAGGCAAGGTAGCGGCCGAGATCGCGGCCGTATGCCTCGACCGTATTGGGTGAGCTTCCCCGCTCCACGGAGAGGTAGTCGAGATACTCCGCGCAGGCGTGCGCGAGATCCACGGGCTTACTCCCTTGGCTTCACGTCATGACGGTCGCAGCCCTCGCGGTGGGCGATGGCGGCACGGACGAACTCGCGGAACAGGGGGGCGGGCTGCGTCGGACGGCTCTTGAACTCAGGGTGCGCCTGGCTTGCCACGAACCAGGGGTGCATGCTCTCGGGCAGCTCGACCATCTCGACGAGGCGCTCGTCCGGCGAGAGGCCCGATATCACGAGGCCGGCGGCAAGAAGCTGCTGACGATAGACGTTGTTGACCTCGTAACGATGACGGTGGCGCTCGTAGATGAGCTTCTCGCCGTAGGCCTCGGCCGCAAGGGTGTCCGGCATGACCTTGCAGGGATAGGCACCCAGGCGCATGGTGCCGCCCTTGTCGGTGATGTCCTCCTGGTCGGGCATGAGGTCGATCACGGGATAGGCGCAATCGGGCTCGAACTCGGTGGACATGGCCCCAGGCATGGACGCCACGTCACGGGCAAACTCGCACACGGCCATCTGCAGGCCAAGGCAGACGCCGAGGTAGGGTACCTTGCTCTCTCGAGCGAGACGCGCCGAGAGAATCTTGCCCTCGGTACCACGCAGACCAAAGCCACCAGGAACGAGGATGCCGTCAACGCCAGCCAGCTCGGAGGCGATGTTCTCCTCGTTGAGCTCCTCGCCGTCAACGAGACGTATGTCGACATGGCGGTCGTAGAACACGCCGGAGTGATGAAGGGCCTCGATCACCGAGAGGTACGCGTCGGGCAGCTGGGTGTACTTGCCGACCACTGCGATCTTGGTGACCACATCCTGGCTGTTGTCGGCATGGAGCGCTGCGGTGAAGGCCTTCCATGAGGCCATGTCGGACTCGCGCGGATCGAGTCCGAGCTTCTCGCAGACCTTCACATCGAAGCCCTGCTCGGCGAGGTGCATGGGCACGTCGTAGATGGACGGGCAATCGGAGTTCTCGAAGACGCAGCTGGGCTCCACGTCACAGAAGCTCGCGATCTTCGCCCGAATGGACGCATCGACCTCGTGGTCGGAGCGGCACACGATGAAGTCGGGCTGGATGCCCATGGAGCGCAGCTCTTTCACGGAGTGCTGCGTGGGCTTGGTCTTGACCTCGTGGGCGGCCGCGATGTACGGCACGAGGCTCACGTGGATCACGAGGGTGTTACCAGAGCCCTTCTCCTTGCGGAACTGACGGATGGCCTCCACGAAGGACTGACCCTCGATGTCACCGATGGTACCGCCAAGCTCGGTGATGACCACGTCGGCGCCGGTCTGCTCCTCGATGCGACGGAAGCGTTCCTTGATGGCGTTGGTGACGTGCGGAATCACCTGAACGGTTCCCCCGAGGAAGTCCCCGGCGCGCTCGCGCTGGATGAGCGACTGGTAGATGAGGCCCGTCGTGAAGTTGGACTCGCGCGTGAGGTTCTCGTCAATGAACCGCTCGTAGTGACCGAGATCGAGGTCGGTCTCCTTGCCGTCCTCGGTCACGAAGACCTCGCCGTGCTGGAACGGGCTCATGGTGCCTGGGTCGACGTTTAGATAGGGGTCTGCCTTCTGCATCATGACCTTGTAGCCACGAGCTTTGAGGAGACGGCCGAGCGAGGCCGCCGTGATGCCCTTTCCGAGCGAGGAGACGACGCCTCCGGTAACGAAGATGTGCTTGGTCATTAGTACCGACCTTCCCGTAGGACCTAAACGGATTTCTCTACGGGGCTTAATTCTACGACGTCTCGAGGCGTCCGCGCCACCCGAGCGATGCGTTTTTTTCTTGCGGAATGAATCATTCACGTGTGGGAAACACGGGCGTGGCGTCGGGTGCTACCAGCGAGGCAAGCATTTCACGGGCATGTGCGAGCGAGGTCTCGGTGGCGTCGCCCGAGAGCATGCGGGCGACCTCGCGCACGCGCTCCTCGCCCGAGATCTCGCGGATGGTCGTCTCGGGCAGGCGTCACCGACGACTTGGAGACGAGTAGTGCAACGTCTCCGGCCACGGCCACCTGGGCGAGGTGCGTGACGACGATCACCTGGTGCGTCTTGGCCAAGCGTCGAGAGCACGTCCGCGAGCGCCACGCGGTGGCACCGCCCACGCCGCGTCAACCTCGTCGAAAGACGAGCGGTGTCGCAGCCGTCGGATCACCGAGGAACGACCTTGCAGGCGAGCATGACGCGCGAGACCTCGCCGACCCGACGCGAATCCTTGCGCAGCGGCCGCGCGGCGAGGCCCTGCAGGCCGGGTGATTAGAGAAGCTCCACTCGGCCTCGGTCCCTGGCGGGTCCACCCTGCGTACGCGGCAGACGCTCCTGGCTGACCTCCACCGAGGCGGACCCCATCTCGAGCAGGGCCATCTGGGAGGCGATGGCGGAGCAGAGGCCGGGAGCCGAGGAGGCACGCATCGAGCGCATCTGCCGCTGCGGCGAGCTCACGCTCGCACGGTCGAGCCTGAGGCGGCCGCACTCGCGCTCCCACCATCCTGTGCGATGCCGACGACCTCGGCGGCACGGTCTCGGCGCTCGAAGACGTCGGCCATGCGCGGACCATAGGCGCGCATGAGGCCCTCGAGCTTGGCGAGTCCCCTGCGCCTCCTCGAGTTCCGCGGGGTCGAAGTCGACTCGTCCGCATAGCCACAGAGCTCCGAGGAGACGTCCTCGATGTCGATGAGGGCACTCTCGAGCGCATCCGCGTGCCTGGCGAGGACGCGATCGAAGGAGCTCGCCTCACGCAACGCGCGCACGGCCGCAGAAAGCCCATCGGTCACGCCATCACCAGAGCAGGTCATGGGCGGTCGAGCTAGCGCTCATGAGCGCCTCGCCGTGCTCCATGCGCGGCAGCTTATCCTCGAGCTCCTCGTACTCACCCTCATCGCGGCCGCACCATCGTCGATGCGGCGAAGCACGAACGTCTCCTCGTCGAAGACGATCCGTGGAGGCCACGACTCGTCTCGCGGATTCGCGCAAGCTCGTCGGACGCCGTGCGTGCCGCGTCGATAAGGCCTCGTCATAGGCGGCAAGCGCGGAAGCCGCAGGTTCTCCCGCCCAGGAGTCGAGCAGGTCCACGTGCTGGCGACCGAGAGGAGCCGCTGGTGCTCGTGCTGCCCGCAGAGGTCGACCATCGGCACCACGCGCTGCGCGAGCTCCGCGAGCGGACACCATGCGACCGTCCACCTGCACGCGCCCGCGACCATCCGCCGAGACGCTACCGTCGCACCACGATTCCGTTCGGGGTCTCCCCCGCGCTCGATGAGCCGCCCCTCCACCTCGAGGTGATCGGCGCCCTCGCGAACCACCCCGGCGGCGTCGGCGCGCTCGCCCACAGCAGCTTGATCGAGGAGAGGAGGGCCGTCTTTCCCGTGCCCGTCTCGCCCGTGAGCACCGTGAGCCCCGATGAGGGAACGAGCGTGGCGTCATGAATAAGCGCAACGTCGGATACGTGCAGCTCGTCGAGCATCCTATCAGGCCCGCCGTGCCGTAGAGACGCGCGAGACGGAGGCGTAGAAGCTCTGCGCGCTGTGGTCGAGCAGGATGATGTCACCGGCGCCGCGGCGCACGGTCGCACGAAGGGGCAGGTCGCCCTCGTCGCGGGGCGACGGGCAACCCGTCGGCAAAGAAATGGCAGTTCACGCGCCGATCCTCGGACATCCCGATCTCCACCGCATCGGAGAGCGAGGTGAGAAAGCGCGAGCCATGATGGTGTGAGGGGCTACGGGGACACGACCATGCCCGAGAAACTCGGGCGTTACGATGGGGCCGCCGGCGGCAAGGGCGTAGCCCGTTGATCCCTGGCGGTCCGAGACCACGAAGCCGTCGCCCGCGGAGACGGTCGATGTGATTACCCGAGACGGAAACTCGAAACTCGACCATGTCGCCCTGGACTTCCGTGCGAGAGCGCGAAGTCATTGAGGGCGAAGCTGCGAACGGTATAGGGATTGCCCTGCACGTCCTCGAACTTGGACTCGATGTCGAGCGTCGCGCGACGAGAGGCGTGCAGCTCGCCCGCGAGGGCATCGGTGACCACCGCGAAGAGGTCCTCGGGACCAGCGCTCGTGAGAAAGCCGAGATGGCCATAGGAGACGCCGAGCATGGGAATCTCCGAGTAGGCCACGATGCGCGGCGCGAAGGAGCGTACCGTCACCACC
>Ga0268356_10385_pt1 | contig 12928 bp, 15 predicted proteins | sample BioMet10_FD_194415 | JGI IMG/M metagenome (GOLD analysis project Ga0268356, IMG submission 194415) | Sewage microbial communities from Oakland, California, United States - Biofuel 10 (PacBio Assembly) | ecosystem: Engineered > Wastewater > Sewage > Unclassified | place: USA: California | collected...
AACAGCCTGGCTGCGGTCCAACCATTTTTCATAATCGGCGATCATCTCGCCTTTCTTGTTCTTTGTAAAGGCCAATGAAAATTACCTCCTTCCTTTCAAAATAAAAAGTCTTTGTCTGGCATCTGCCAGGCAAAGACTTTTCTAAGCCCTTTCGGGCGACCATTACTGATCAGTCTCCACCTCGGCAGGATATTAAGCCCATTTCGGGCACCAGCTTTCTTCGGTGAATTGCGCTTCTTTCAAAGCGCGTCCATTATAACACTAATTTTCTTGCGAGATCGACATTGCCTGCAGCGGATCCACTTTGACACCAGGGCCCATCGTCGCGGCAACAGAAATCTTTTTGATGTACACACCCTTTGCGCCAGTCGGACGAGCCTTCTTGATCGCTTCCATCAAAGCGGCAAAGTTTTCGAAGAGTTTCTGCGCATCAAAAGAGGACTTGCCAATGGCCACGTGGATGTTCGCTGTCTTATCCAGACGGAACTCGACACGACCGGCTTTGGCCTCATTGATCACCCGCGGCAAATCTTCTGCGGGGCAAACTGTACCTGCTTTGGGGTTCGGCATCAAAGAGCGGGGGCCCAAGACACGACCCAGTTTACCCACCTTCCCCATCATATCGGGGGTGGCGATGGTAACATCGAAATCGGTCCAGCCAGCAGCAATTTTGTTGATCATTTCATCGTCAGCCACATAGTCCGCACCGGCTTCAGCAGCCTTGGTAGCGGCATCGCCCTGAGCAAAGACCAAAACGCGGACGGTCTTGCCCAAGCCATGGGGCAGGACAACCACGTCACGGACCTGCTGATCCGCCTGACGGGGATCGAGACCAGTGCGCATGTGTACTTCGATGGTAGCATCAAATTTTGAATAAGAGGTCTCTTTGGCCAGCGCAACTGCTTCACTGGGGGGATAGAGTTTCTCACCCTCTACCTTGGCGAGAGCCTCCAAATATTTCTTTCCGTGTTTCGCCATTTTATCTCCTTTGTGGTGCAAGCGGACAGATCACTGCCCTCCCACAACCTATTTTTCAACAACCGTGATGCCCATATTGCGGGCAGTACCTTCGATCTGGCGCATAGCACCTTCCAGATCGATCGAGTTCATGTCTTTCATCTTGGTCTCAGCAATTTCACGGATCTGAGCCTTGGTGACTTTGCCGACCTTGTTGCGGTTCGGAATGTCAGAACCCTTCTCGATACCGGCTGCTTTGCACAGCAAAACGGAAGCTGGAGGCGATTTCAGGATGAATGTGAAAGAACCGTCAGTGAAAAACGGTGATTTCTGCCGGAATGATCTCGCCCGGGCGATTCTGAGTACGGGCATTGTACTCCTTGCAGAAGGCCATAATATTGATGCCATGCCCAGCCAGAGCAGGACCAATAGGGGGCGCAGATTGGCTTTACCGGCCGCAATCTGCAAACGAACAATTGCTTTTAGTTTCTTTGCCACTTTTTTTCTCCTTGGTGGTTATAACGGGTGATAGGGGAGCACCCTCCCACAAAGACCAGAGAGGTCTTGTTTAACAAACTATGCTTTTTCGACCTGCAAGAAATCCAGTTCCACAGGGGTTTCACGGCCAAAGAAATTGACCATTACCCGAACCTTTGTCCGTTCCATGTCAATCTCAGAAACCTGACCGCGGAAATCATTGAAAGGCCCATCGATGATGCGTACGCGTTCGCCCACTTTGAAGGATACTTTGACGTGAGGAGCTTCCGCTTCCATACGGCGCAAGATCTGCTGTACTTCTTCGGGGCGTAAGGCAGTGGGGTCATTGCCCATCCCGACAAAGCCAGTCACACCAGGAGTGTTGCGCACCACATACCAGGACTCTTCTGTGAGGATCATGTTCACCAACACATAACCCGGGAAAACATGGCGCTCGACGGTGCGGCGCTTGCCATCTTTGACTTCAATTTCTTCCTGGGTAGGGATGACCACATCGAAAATGCGGTCTTTCATGCCCATTGTTTCGATACGCTGTTCCAGGTTGTAGCGAACCTTGTTCTCGTAGCCCGAATAGCAGTGAACTACGTACCAGGCACGTTCCGACGACTCCTCGATTACCGGTGCCTGCTCATCGTCTGCAGAATATCCACCTCTGGATTCCTGAGATCGAGACGCAGACGAAGCCTTGGAAGGAGTCTTCGGGCTCTTTTCTTCCACAGGCTGTTCATCGTCAAATTCGTTATTCTCGATTTCGTCTCGGTCGTCCATCTCTACTTCAACCTTTCACTCTATATCAAACGCTGCCCACAACAAGGCTGATGAGCTTGGTAAATCCAAAATCAAGTAAGCCTAAAACTGCGCCCATGATCACGATCACCACGATCACGATCCAGGTCAGGCGCAAAGCTTCTTTACGGGTTGGCCAAACAACCTTTCGGAGTTCACCGATGGTTTCGCGCCACCACTTCTGTACGGCGTTGGGTTTCTTTACCTTGTCAGCTTTATCGGCCATAATACCACTCCTTCTATTACGTCCAAAACGCCGCCACTACGGACGGCGCTGTCGTTTGACGTTCCGTTTTTATTTCAGGCAGGCCAGGCAAGAATCGAACTCGCAACCTCCTGTTTTGGAGACAGGCACTCTGCCAATTGAGCTACTGGCCTAAGAACGGTAAGGCGAGTGTGCACCGCTCGCCTTTTTCCGTTTCACTCAATTATTTTGTCTCGCGATGAACAGTGTGTTTTCTGCAACGCGGGCAGTATTTCTTGATTTCCATACGACCCGGGTCGTTACGTCGGTTCTTTTCAGTGGTGTAATTACGCTCTTTGCAATCACCACAGGCCAAAGTAATGACGGGGCGAACATCTTTCTTTTTAGAAGCCATAACTCACATCGCAGTCAGCGAACTGACTGGCGCTCCTTTTTAGGCAATAATCTTGGTGATCACACCGGCGCCAACCGTCAGACCACCTTCGCGAATAGCAAACTTTGAACCCTGCTCCAACGCCACCGGGATGATCAGATCGCATTCCATCGTCACATCATCACCCGGCATCACCATCTCTACCCCTTCCGGCAGCTTCACCGACCCCGTCACATCCATTGTCCGGATGTAGAACTGCGGTCGATACCCGCTAAAGAATGGTTTGTGGCGTCCGCCTTCTTCTTTCTTCAAGATGTACACCTGTGCCATGAACTTGGTGTGCGGGGTGATGCTGCCCGGTTTGGCAACCACCATACCTCGCTCCACGTCCGTGCGCTCAATACCGCGCAGCAGCAGGCCCAGGTTATCTCCTGCTTCACCTTCATCCAGCATCTTGTGGAACATTTCCACGCCGGTCACCACGCTGCTCATGCTCTTCTCGCGCAGACCAACGATCTCTACCGCTTCGCCCACTTTGATGACGCCGCGATCTACACGACCGGTCACCACAGTGCCGCGGCCTTTGATCGAGAACACGTCTTCAATTGGCATCATGAAGGGTTTGTCCAGCTCACGTACCGGTTCCGGAATGTAGCTATCCACTACGTCCAGCAGCTCTTTGATGCAGGCATATTCCGGTGCGTTCGGGTCAGTCGAGGTGCTTTCCAGTGCTTTCAATGCACTGCCGCGCACGATCGGGGTCGTATCCCCAGGGAAGCCTTCCTTCGTCAGCATGTCGCGCAGTTCCATCTCAACCAGCTCCAGCAGTTCCGGATCATTCATCTGGTCGATCTTGTTCAGGAACACTACGATGCTTGGCACTTCCACCTGGCGCGCCAACAGCACGTGCTCGATGGTCTGCGGCATGGCGCCATCCGGCGCTGCCACTACCAGAATAGCTCCATCCACCTGAGCCGCACCAGTGATCATGTTTTTGATGTAGTCACGATGTCCCGGCATATCCACGTGGGCATAGTGCCGTTTATCCGTTTCGTACTCGACATGGGCAATGTTGATGGTAATACCACGGGCTTTCTCTTCCGGCGCGTTATCGATCTGATCGTACGCGCGATATTCAGCATGGCCTAACATCCCGCAGTACTTCGTGATCGCGGCCGTCAAAGTGGTCTTGCCATGGTCAATATGACCCATTGTTCCCACATTCAGATGTGGTTTCGTTCGTTCATATTTCTGCTTGGCCATGATTCCTCTCCTTAATCCATTTTCTGAATCAAATTTTCCGTTATCCGGCATTTAGAGCCCTCAATGGGAATTGAACCCATGACCTCGCCCTTACCAAGGGCGCGCTCTACCAACTGAGCTATGAGGGCTTGCCGCTGAGGGGACACATTCATGACCCCTACAGGTGGACGGTGAAGGATTCGAACCTCCGAAGGCGTGTCGCCAACTGATTTACAGTCAGTCCCCGTTGGCCACTTGGGTAACCGTCCATTTCGAAACCGTTGTCGGTTCGCAAGTGAGCTCATCTGCGATGGAACCCACTCACCAACCTGCAACTGAGCCGACAATGGGAATCGAACCCATAACCTACCACTTACAAGGCGGTTGCTCTGCCGATTGAGCTATGTCGGCGCGTCAATTTTTAAGATTCCTAGATAGCGTGCAAAATTATACCAAAGCTATTCGGCAAAGGCAAGGTATTCTTTTGAGCTTCGCGAAAGTTTCCGATTTCAGCAAGCTGTTTGGTTATATCAAAACCCCGCTTATCCGTCAAGGATTTTCTGTTCTATCCAACCAATTTTCCCTTAATTCTGGGCTATTTTTGTCAGTGCAAAAAAACAGCAATGTGCAACCACTTCAATACTCCTCGCTGCGGAAAAGGAAACTCGCGTAACCCCTCCTGCGGCGGAATCTGCTGCGGATGCTGTAAATGAAATTTCTTGCCCTGCCAGAGCAGATCACAACCCCCGGCGGCCAGCACGTTCTGATACCAATCAACGCGGTCGCCATAAGTAAGCGCAAAGACGAAGCGGTCCGCTCGCTCCTCGGTCAACATGGGAGTACGGTACAAACGACCGCTTTTGCGCCCGATATGCAAAAACCAGCGCAATGGGGCTAAATCGTTTGCCAGCCCAACCAGCGGTGAGATGATTGGTAAATCGCTTGTTAATGAAGCGAACCCGATCGGGAATAGGCACTCTGTCACCCTTCTGATTTTCAGCCGTTCAGGTAACGGCCCAATAATTCGCGGTCAATGAGATGGTCGCTGCTGCCACGCTGAGTGCAGCAGTGACGAGCTGCGACCTGTCCCCGCAAAACCGCCTCGGTAAGAGGCAGACCATCCAGCACGTAAGCGCTGAGAAAACCAGCCGCCAGCGAATCGCCGGCGCCATTCGTATCGATAACTGGCTCGGCCAATGAGAACGGCGGAAAGGTCTGGATGCCCTGCGCACTCGTGCCTAACATAGCACCCTTTTCGCCCATGCCGCTGATGACCACCGCCTGAGGTCGGCGCTGCAGCAATGCCGCGACAACGGCAGCGGGGTCCGCCTGATTGGCGGCCGAAAAGAAGATAAAATCCGCCTGCTCAATGAAATCCTGCCGATAAGGATCATGGAGATCGATCACATCCTGCAGATCAACCGCGACAGGAACATGCTTCTGCCGGGCGAGGGGCAGCAACTGGCGGGCCCAGTTGGGAATATTAAAGTGGGCCAGCCGCGCCCCCTGCAAGATCCGCTGACATTCTGCGAGCGGCGGCTGCAGGGTCATGTGACTCTTGCCATCATAGAAATTCTTTCGCCGCCCATCCGGGTACATAAAATTGATGCTGCGGCTGGTGCCTGCCGGATCAATAAAAATGCCCTCCAGGTTGATCTGCTCGCGGGCAAAAGTCTCCCGGATCCAACGGCCGGCGGCATCCTCGCCAATCGCACCGATGAAAGCCGTTGCGTAGCCCAAATTAGCGTATGTCCGGCTGGCGTAGCCCCCGGCCTGACCGATACAATCGACGTTCTCGGTGAAATTCGCCTCCACCGCAAAATCGATCTCTTGCCCCGGGAGATATACGTTGGTATCGATGCCCACGTTGCCGATCACCACGACGTCATTCATCAGTTGGTCCACAATCTGGTCTCAAAGACAGTCACGGCCTGCCCGCTGATGTAGACTCGCTCGCCGCTGGCATGGACGGCCAGTTCTCCGCCGCGCGAGGAGGCCTGGTACGCCTGCAAATAATCTTTATGCAACCGTTCCTGCCAGTAAGGGGTCAACGTGCAATGAGAGGAACCCGTGACAGGGTCTTCATTAATACCAATGGCCGGAGCAAAGAAACGCGAGACAAAATCGAATTTTCCGCCGTTGGCTGGCGCAGTCACAATAATGCCATGAAAAGGAGCCCGCGCCAGAGCACCAAAATCAGGGACCAGATGGCGCACCGCGGATTCGTCCTCAAGAACGTACAGCAAATTCTCGCCGCTCTGATAACACTCTTCGGGGACCAACTGTAACGCAGCCGAAACAATCTCATTCTCGCTGCAGGGGATCAGCTTGCGCGCCGGAAAATCCAGCTGTACCCAGCCTTGCGACTGTGTCGCCCGCAGCACCCCGATAAGGTGTGGAACTGCAGGGTGTCCCCGGGAGCAGCAATCCTCTTTTCATATAAAACATGGGCAGAAGCCAGGGTGGCGTGCCCACACAGCTCGATCTCGACAGTGGGGGTAAACCAGCGCAGGTCGAACCCCTCCGATTGTTTGACCAGGAAGGCTGTCTCAGAAAGATTCATCTCAGCCGCCACCTGAAGCATCCACTCTGCGGAACGTGGCGCCGGCAGCAGGCATACCCCGGCGGGATTGCCATGAAACGGGACGTCGGTAAACGCATCCACCTGATATAACGGAATCTCGGTCATCTTCAATCCTTGATTTCTCCACCGTGAAATTCGAGACGATAAACTGGTTTCTCTTTGAGAAAAATTATCTCATAACCGGTAAATCTCTGCAGGTTCCCCTGCCACTCACAGTGATAGGCAAACTCGCCTTCACTCCCCGCAGCAGGGCCGCGGAAAGGATTCTGCTCATCCCCTTTCATCAGCATGGCCTTGAGAAAGTCACTGAAACCGGCAGGGATTTCAGGCACCAGCATCTTTCCATAATAATTCATGCCCCAGCACGGAACCTCCCGCTGCCAGACCGCTTCTTCCCCAATGAAGTAAAAACCGCCCAGGTAAGTATCCAGATAAAGGAAGTTACCTTCCTGATAACGGAGGTCGTGAGAATGGATGCGAGAAGGCAGCCCGGGAGCTGCCCCGGAAGCATAGGTATTTTGTTTGGCACGCAGCAAGAACGACAAAAAAGCATCCTTCTGATTCATTTTTCCTCCAACGGGTCTGGATTCTTTAATTATATCGGAAATATGTTCTAAAACAAGACTTTTATGCTACAATCGAAACATGGATCTATTCGAACACGCCATGCAATCTGATCTGGAACATTCCGCGCCGCTGGCTGCCCGTCTGCGCCCGCGCACGCTGGACGAATTCGTTGGGCAGGAACACATCATTGGCGAAGGCAAGCTGCTGCGCCGCGCCATCATGGCCGACCGCCTGTTCTCATCAATCATCTTCACTGGCCCGCCAGGCACAGGCAAAACCACACTGGCGCGTTTGATTGCGGCCCACACTCAAGCGGAATTCGTGAGCATTTCGGCTGTGCTGGCTGGGGTTGCCGAACTGCGCAAAGTGATTGCTGATGCCACCGAACGGCGCAAACTCTACCGGCGGCGCACCATTCTCTTTGTGGATGAAGTCCACCGCTGGAACCGGGCCCAGCAAGACGCCTTGCTGCCGCACGTCGAAAGCGGCATGGTCACTTTGATCGGGGCAACCACCGAGAACCCTTACTTCGATGTCATCCCGGCGCTGGTCTCGCGCTCGCGCATCTTCCAGTTACAGCCACTCAACGAAGAACACATGCTGGTGATCCTCAACCACGCGCTGACCGACCCGGACCTGGGCTACGGCAAGAAAAACGTCGTGATGGATGAAGATGCCCGCCACCACCTGGCCGCGGTTGCCGGCGGAGATGCCCGCAACCTGCTCAACGCGGTCGAACTGGCTGTGGAATCCACCGCGCCGGATGCCAGCGGCTGCATTCACATTACCCTCGACATCGCTCAAGAATCAATCCAGCGCCGTGCTCTGCTCTACGACCGCATGGGGGACGCTCATTACGATACCATTTCTGCCTTCATCAAATCGGTGCGCGGTTCCGACCCGGATGCAGCGCTTTACTGGCTGGCCAAAATGATCCTGGCCGGCGAGGATCCGCGCTTCATTCTGCGCCGCCTGATCGTGCTTTCCGGCGAAGACATCGGCCTGGCCGATCCGCAGGGGATTCAGGTTTGCCGCAGCCGCCGCTTACGCTTTCGAATACATTGGAATGCCCGAAGGAATTTACCCCATCGTGGAAGCCACCCTGTACCTGGCCACCGCGCCCAAATCCAATTCGGCCGGGGCTTTCTTTGCCGTCCGCGAAGAGATCGAAAAAAATGGTACCGGCCCGGTACCCACCCACTTGATGGATGCCAGCCGCGATTGCCAAAGGGTTTGGCCACGGGCAGGGCTACCAGTACCCCCACTCCTTCCCGGAGCATTTCACCGGCCAGCAATACCTGCCCACCAACCAGTTGGGCAAAACCTTTTACGCGCCTTCTGATCAGGGTTATGAAGCCGAAGTCTCCGAACGGGTCGCGCGCTGGCGCAAAGCACAGGCTCAGGCGTTGGGGCTCGAAAAGCCGCCTGAATCAGCAAAAGAGTGATTTTCTGCCTCTGCTCCCTTTACCTGATCGTAACACTCCCTTAACCCCTTGTTAATCGAATTCTGCTAAGGTAAGATAGGTAATTTTTCGATTCTTTAATGGTAAAGGAGTCTGAAATGGATAAAACTCGCGTTCTGTTTCTCTGTACGGGTAACTCTGCACGCAGTCAGATGGCCGAAGTCTTTTTAAGATTCTACGCCTGGGATCGTTTCGAAGCTCATAGCGCTGGCTTAGAGCCCAAACCCATTAATCCACTCACCCTCGTCGTCATGGAAGAAATTGGTTTTGACCTGTCCGAGCAGCGATCCAAGGGGGTCGAAGTTTATCTGGGGAAAACTCATTTTGAGTACCTGATCACCGTCTGTGACGACGCGGATAAGAATTGCCCAACCGTCTGGCCTGGAGTCAATCAGCGGCTGCACTGGTCATTTGAAGATCCTGCTCAATTCGTGGGTACTGAAGAACAGAAGCTGGCGAAATTTCGTCAGATCCGCGATGCGATCCGAGAAAGAGTAAAAGCCTGGCTCACCCAACAAGGCATCCCGGTGACTGACTGAAGCGAACCTCAAGCCATGGAACCCATCAGCGGTAATGGAGGTGCAGTTCAGCCAGAGCCGCCTTTACGGCCAGTGCCCGATGGCTGATGCGATTCTTCTCTTCCATGTTGCAGGCGGCCAGAGTCTTCTCCATTTCGGGAACGTAGAAAATGCGATCGTAGCCAAAACCGTAGTCACCGTTTTCTTCAGTGACCACCTCACCATACAAGTCCCCATTGAAGAGCTGCGTCTGTGCACTGAGGCCCGCCACTGCTACAGTACAGTGAAAATGCGCCTTCCACGGTGCGGGGAAGGCAGTCAGTTCACCCAACAGCTTGGCCCGGCGATCCGCATCGGTAGCCCCGGGATGATCGACGTAGCGTGCTGAGTACACCCCCGGACGTCCGTTCAGAGCATCGACTTCAAGGCCTGTATCATCTGCCAGAGTCACCAGACCGCTGACGCGGTGGAAAGCCTCTGCCTTGAGAGCAGCGTTTTCAGCGTAAGTTGTGCCGCTTTCTTCAACTTCCAGGGAAAGGCTCAGATCCGCCGGAGTCAGGATCTCACAAGGCAATTCTTTGAGCAGATCGGCCAGTTCGAGTATCTTCCCGTGATTGGTGGTAGCGATGAGCAGCTTCATAATTTCCTCAATTTATATGATAAATATGATAATAAGTTGACTTCAATATTTCGCTATGCTATAATTTTGTCATTAGAATTATATCTTGGTTACCGATAAAGTCACTTGGCCAGTCAACGTTACCCCTTAAAGATAAATGTTGGGTTCCTGCATAACGAACCTATCGGAAGTTTCCGCGATATTCACTTCGATTTTCCGGAGCTTCATCTCCCACCCGATTTCAACGTTCAACAATTTGCAGGGGGAGTTCACATCTCTCGGACACCTCAAGGACTTCTTGTAGAAGGAAAATTCCAGGCGGTTGCCTCGCTCGAATGTGTCCGTTGCCTGGAGCCTTACGATCAGGCGCTGAAAACCGAATTCGAAGAAGTATATGCGTATAAGAACGTCGATTTTACCGAATCGGGATTGTTCGTCCCAGATGACGGCAACATCGATCTAGGTCCAGTCGTTCGCGAATATTTGATGCTGGAATACCCGATCAAACCATTATGCAAACCAGATTGTCAGGGGTTATGTACGGTTTGCGGAGAAAACCTGAATCTGAGAACATGTGAGCATCAGGCACGCATCACGATCGAGTAAGGAACAATCGCTCGTCAAGAGAAATATCTCGGAACGCTTTCATAAATATTGAGGAGGTTCGCTGATGGCGAATCCTGGAAGGCGAAAGCGAAACGCTGAAATTTTGGGCATGCTGCTCGAAAAAGCAGACGTGCAGGGCTATCTCACCACCGAAGATCTGATGGAGTTCTATCCAGACGTCTCGCAGGATGCAGAACACATCGAAGCGGTGGTGGTGGCTTTGCGTCGCCGCGGCGTGGAACTTCTCGACAATGACAACGATTTCGAGAGCTTTGACAGTGATGCCCGCGACGGTGCTGATGAATTCGACAGCTACTCGAACCTGGAATCCATTTCGAGCGATGATACCATCGGCCTGTATCTGAAAGAAATGTCTCGTGTGCCTCTGCTGAATATGGAAGAAGAGCTCAGCATTGCCAAACGCATCGAACTGGGACGCAAATGCAAGGCCGATCTGGCTGCTTCAGAAGATACCCTGTCTGCAGAACAACGCCACGAGCTGCTCAGCGCCATCGACGACGGCATCGTAGCGCGCGAACACCTCATCAAAGCCAACACCCGTCTGGTGGTCAGCGTTGCCAAGCGCTACATGGGGCGGGGAGTTCCCTTCCTCGACCTCATTCAGGAAGGCAACCTGGGACTGATGAAAGCCGTGGAAAAGTTCGACTACCACCGCGGGTTCCGCTTCTCGACCTATGCCACCTGGTGGATCCGGCAAACCATCACCCGTTCCATTGCCGACCAGGGACGCACCATTCGTGTGCCAGTGCACATGGTGGACCGCATCCGCCAGCTCTACAAGCTCACCCATGAGATGGAGCAGGAGCTGGGACGTGCCCCAACCACTGAGGAACTGGCCGAAAAGTTGGATGTGCCCAACAGCAAAGTAGAATGGATGATGCGCGTGTCGTGGCTGCCGCTTTCGCTTGAAAGCCCGATCAACGACGATGAAGAGGATTCTGAGCTGGGGCAATTCGTTGAGGATCAGCTCACGCCCAGCCCCATCGAAAGCACCTACACCAAACTGCTGCGTGACAAGATCGAGGAAGTACTCGATACCCTGCCGCCGCGTGAGGCGCGCATCCTGCGCCTGCGCTTTGGGCTGGAAAACGGACACAACTACACCCTCGAAGAAGTGGGCGACAAATTCGGTCTGACCCGCGAGCGCATTCGCCAGATCGAGAGCAAGGCACTGCGCCGCCTGCGCCATCCACGCCGCTCGCGTCAGCTGCGTGACTACCTGTAAAAAAACCGCCCTGCTTCGTTCGTCTCGCAGAGCGGTTCTCCTTTTTAAATAGTCAGAAAAAATTTACTCTTCTTTAGGCTGCTGTACAGCGTCCGCTTCCCAACGGGCCACAGCCGCCTTGATCAGGCCCTGCACTTCTGGATAGGGAACATCGTCCACACTGTTGAATTTTTCCAGCCCCACCCAAACAGTCACGCCCTGGTGTCCGTTATCGGTCAGGTGCACACTGCGTTCCCGCTCCGAAAGATTCGAGGCCATCTTTTCAACAAGATCATTGATCTGCTCAACGATGGTCTGCGGCTCTTTCTTGGCTGCCGCCGGCTCGGCCGCATCCAACTGTGCCGGCGCAGTAAAGGCGGTCAGACTCGAAGCAGCCACTGCCGGCGCAACTGGAGCTGCTGCCGGGCGTTCGATGGGGCGCGGAGTCTCAGCCGCTGGCAAGACAGGGGGAGTTTTTGCTGGAGAGCGACCGCTCCAATCGGATAGGGCATCGACCAAACGCTGAACACGAGCTTTTTGCTCCAGGGTCAAAGAAGAAAACTCGTCATAATAGTCGCCATCCAGACGAGGAAGTACTTTCTTCTCTGCCGGGCTGAAATAGACACGCATGGCCTCGGTGTAGCCTTTCTCGGCAAATTTCTTGGGCATCGGCTCCGCCTCAATGGGGGGCTTGGGTTCACTGCGAAAAACCAGCGCAGCCAGCACTCCGATGAGAACGCCAATGATCAATGCGAGAATAACGGGAAGGGGATTCGTGAGCAAAGCATTCATGATTGCCTCGTGTAAACCAACAGCTTCAAAGAAATTCTCTCGAAAATAATTACGTCTTAATCATACAATGGAAACAATAAAAAGGCCGTTAAGAACAACCCGTGAATGACTGGCAGTGCGGGCCAAAAATGACTGCTGCGCTGACCAATCACCCGGCGTTCAATTGGAGTACCGCAAACCGCGCAGGGCTCACCAGTGCGCTGATAGACGCGGAAATAATCTGAAAATCCCCACCACGGTAAACCCAATCGATGCTGGGCACCATTGCGCTCGATTCCCTCGTGCAAGACTTGGCGCACCCCAGCCAACAAGGCTTCGGCCTGTACCGGCCGTCAAGCAATTCCGGGGGTGAGAGGATGAATCCGGGCCAGAAAGAGGGCTTCATCCGAATGATGTTGCCCACCCCGGCCAACAGGCTCTGATCAAGCAAAAGAGTCTTGATCGTCCGGCTCGATCTGTGCCAGCGCACATACATTTGCTGGCCGGTCAGGCC
>Ga0268356_10530_pt1 | contig 12916 bp, 10 predicted proteins | sample BioMet10_FD_194415 | JGI IMG/M metagenome (GOLD analysis project Ga0268356, IMG submission 194415) | Sewage microbial communities from Oakland, California, United States - Biofuel 10 (PacBio Assembly) | ecosystem: Engineered > Wastewater > Sewage > Unclassified | place: USA: California | collected...
CGTAATTCAGATTTTGATCCAAAGGGTAGTACCCAAGCGGCAAATCATCATCAACGAAGAGTTGGAAAACAAAGTGCTACGATTGTATAGTAAAGGGGTAAGTACCCGGGATATCTGTGAGCACATTGAAGAGATGTATGGGTTTACGCTCTCGCCCAACAACCTTGAGCAACATTACCGACCGTGTTATTCCATTAATCAGAGAATGGCAGCAACGCCCGTTACAAAGCGTGTATTGCTTTGTATGGATGGACGCTATACACTACAAGGTGAAAGAAGATGGCAAAGTGTCTTCCCGTGCAGTATACAATATACTTGGAGTAGATAATAAAGGAATAAAAGATTTGCTTGGGATGTATGTAGCCGAAAGCGAAGGCTCCCGGTTTTGGTTACAGTTGTTAAATGATCTTAAAGCCCGGGGTGTTGAAGACATGCTTATTGTCAGTATAGACAATCTGAAAGGATTTGCCGAAGCTATTGAATTGGTATTTCCTAAAGCGGAAATACAATCCTGCATTGTTCATCAGATTAGAAACACACTAAAGTATGTTGCTTCTAAAGACAGTAGAGAGTTTATGAAAGATCTAAAAACAGTTTACCAGGCTATTACTAAGAAGAAGCAGAATATAACCTGGATGTGGTAGAAGCGAAATGGGGAAAGAAGTATACGCCGGTTTTTACCTCCTGGCGTAACAATTGGGAACATCTGAGTAATTACTTTAAGTACCCCGAACCTATTCGCAGAATTATGTATACTACCAATACGATAGAAGGTTTTCACAGGCAAATACGTAAAGTAACCAAACCAAAGGAGCTTTTACCAGCGATATGGCATTACTAAAACTTATTTACCTTGCAACCCAGAATATTGTAGAAAAGTGGACGGCACCTCTGCCAAACTGGGGCATAGTAGCATCGCAGCTGGATATTATCTTTGCAGAAAGAGCCAGAATAAACATAAATACAATTTGATATGGGTTTTTTAAGGCATTTTACTCCAGAATTATTATCCATTAAAAAAAGCGCTACATTTGCACATAGCACTTTTAGGATAATTATTCCGTCGGTCGGGTTTATCCCTTCACTGGTTGCTCCTCAGCAGAGCCAGTGTCCGTTTATCCCGACAAACAAAAGTACTGAAAATTTTTATGACACAGTTCGTTTTACACTCCCCTCCAAGTATATTGTATACTGCACGGGAAGACACTTTGCCATCTTCTTTCACCTTGTAGTGTATAGCGTCCATCCATACAAAGCAATACACGCTTTGTAACGGGCGTTGCTGCCATTCTCTGATTAATGGAATAACACGGTCGGTAATGTTGCTCAAGGTTGTTGGCGAGAGCGTAAACCCATACATCTCTTCAATGTGCTCACAGATATCCCGGGGTACTTACCCCTTTACTATACAATCGTAGCACTTTGTTTTCCAACTCTTCGTTGATGATGATTTGCCGCTTGGGTACTACCTTTGGATCAAAATCTGAATTACGATCCCGGGGGTGTGTTTAACTCGAATTCCCCTTCGATGCTTTTGACCCTCTTTCCTATTTTACCATTACGACGATTGCCAACTGATCGCTGTTGCTCATCCATGTGCTCGTCCATTTCTGCTTCCAGTAGCTCTTCCAACATCTGTTTTAACAAAGGTTGAAATATGCCTTCTTTGCCTCCGGCTGGTTCTCCCCGGCGAAGCCTCTCTTTCGCTTCCTGCTTGTAGGCCTCAAAATCAAATTTACATTTTCCCATTTCTTGTGTCAAATTTAATTATTTATTCCCTTTGACACAGTTTATTTTACAGCCTCCGCGCACCCATTTTAACTTATTCCTTCGACACCTTGCTGATGGCGATAGGTGCAGCCAGCAGATCGTAGTCGTTGCTATAAACCAAGTATTTGTTTTTCCAGATGGTAGCGTATTTTTCCTTAAAAAAGCGCAGCCCCTTGAAATGTCCAAACGTTTTCAGGTTTTCGTAAGCAAACTTGATGGTTTTTTCGGGCAGGTTTTTTCCTTTTTCGATACCCGACAGCGGAGCCATACCTAAGTTAAGGTATTTCTTGTGTTCGTTTCTGAAATAGTCAATCATGGTTACCATCAGCACATCCAGCACACCACCGGGGACATCCTTCACCCTGCGGATCAGATCGTAAGTCCCTTCGTCCTTAGCATAATCGGGTACGATATTTAAGAATCCGGCCACCCTTTCTTCGGGATCTTCCACTATAAGCACAACCTGTTTTTTCAATTCCTGGCATTCCAGGTACCCTGCGAAAACACCGCTTCCTTTTTCTCAAAAGCCTGCAGCCATTCGTCGGAAACGGCTTTCAGCTTCTGAAGCAGGCCTTCTTTCAGCGGCGGAGTTACTATTTTGCAGGTATATCCTTCCTTGTTCAGCTTATTGATGGCATTGCGTATGGGCTTCATGTCGCCGCCTTCCAATTTAAAAACGTCCAGATCGATGACTCCTTCCTGCCCAAGGAAAAGCGATTTTTTATTCAGTTGCTGATAGTAAACCAGGTCATCTTCATCCACACGATAATATAGAGTCTTCAAGCCGTTTTCGGCACAATAATCATCAAATTCGTTGATGCATCCGGGTAGTAAGGATTTTATCCCGGCAAACCGGATTCTCGAGTACCACGGCATAGTCGCCCGAAATACGGAAGGAAATAAACCACTCGTGATTTTTCCCCAGGTAAAGATGTTTATCACGATACGTTTTAAAATAATCGAGGGCAGAAACGCCATATTGTCTCACCAGATCTTCGGCTGTTTTCCGTTCATTTTCCTCTTCCTGATGGCGATAGTTGGATGGTTTCAGCAAAATAAACAAAAAGAAAATGATATAGCCGCCTCCGCAGAAGTTTAAGGAATAGGTAAACCAGTGGGCAAATTCGGTTTGAGGCGTCAGGTCGCCATTATTAAACAAAAAGGCCGTGTTAAAAAGGTAATAAACCGATTGCCGGAAGCTGAAGTTGAGTCCGTAATGCCATTCATCAACTAAGTAAAAGCCAACGATGCCATAAAACAAAATGAAGCCAAAACCCGCAAGCAATATGGATATTGAATTATGGAAAAGCCGTTTATCGTTATGAACGATATAATTTTTCCGGGTATAAATAAGCGTTGCCACGACAAATAATCCAAAAAAGGCTTCTTCATAGTCGATGGCTTTGGTAAGATGTCCCACCACCGACAGCGCCGCAATGACCAGAGACACCCACCAGGCATTCCTCAGTCCGCGTACTAAATATGCCGACAGCACAATGAGCAGTATCCCGGCAATGATGACGGAGAAATTGGAGAAATAGATAGCATCAGCAGGCAGAAAATCTTCGAGAAAAGCGAGACGTTCGGACACGGCAGGCGTCAGCACCGAAAAAATATTGACAATGCCAAGAATCAGGATAAGAAAAGCTGGGAAGATCCGAAGGAACAGGTTGTCGCGTTTATACACAAAACTTAGTGCACCGATCAACAACGGCAGCCAGAACTCAAAGAAACGATAGAGCAGCGAGGCGGAAATGGCATCAACCTGCGATATGCCATAGCTCAGCAATACTACCGTTAACGAAATTTCCACGGCTCCCAGCCCACGCATAAAGGGCGAAACGGCATACATCAGCGTTGCCACCACATAGCCCAGCAAGGCTATCTGCAAAGTGGCATCTATCCCCAAAGCCTTCATGGCAATATACAAATGAGCAATACCGCATAACTCGATGAGAAAAGAAAAGAATATCGTTTCGAGGAATCCTTTTGCCGAATATTCCTGTTCCTTTAATTCTTCATAAAAAAATACCAGCTTAGGCTGGTATCTCGAAATTAACCGGAAAATAACGCCGCCTTTTATAAATGAACGCAGGGCAAAAATCAATGCACCTACGATAATGATTAATGCAAAGAATGCAAAAAGTACGGTTCCCGTAAGGTTATGAGCCAAAAAAAGAATAATAATTGCCGGAATGGCAATGAGCACCAGCGAAACAAAACCGGAAATACCATACACAGTAGACGCTAAATGGATGCGGGTTTTGGTTACCCCCTGCTTTTCGATGTCGGAAGTAAAAAAGGCTAACGAAGTGATTCCTCCAGCCGGAAGAAAAACACTGATAAAATTCCGCTTAAGCGAAAGAATCAATGCATTGAAAAAGAAACGTCGGAATGCAGGGTCCGGAAACTGGCCATATACATATTACCGTGAATAATGAGATAAAGCGCCGATACCGCAATCCCTGCCAGAAACCAACCTAAACGACTGGTTGCAAGCAAATCGAAGGAACGTTTCAGCTCATTACCGTTATGTTTGATAAAATAAACGCTGAAAGCTATAGGGATCAGTGCCAGCGCAACCTGAAAAATCATTTTACCGCTGATGCGAGAAGTGATAACTTTAAAATTCATACGTTTAAATAAAAATCGTAAATTTACCCGGAAAAGTCAAAGTATGAAAAAATTTCTAATTATCCCCGGAATCGTCATTATTTTGCTGATAATTACATGGCTAATAATTGACTCACACAGAATAAAAACCCGTCAATCGGCAGAAATCAAGAGAGAATTTGCTATGGACTCTGCCTTTGCAAAGGATGATCTGGCGGATTTACCGCTGTTGTACTATAAAAGTCCCCAATCCCAGACCGACTATTTTATCATCATGATTTCGGGTGATGGTGGCTGGCGCGATTTTATTGATACGCTGTCGGCCTTACTGGCTAAAAAGGGAATTCCGGTGGTTGGCTTTAATACCATCCCTTATTTTTCCGATACCAAAAGCCCGGCACGGATTGCTCGCGATATGGAACGGGTAATTAAAAACTTTTCGCATGTCTGGAAAAAACAAAAGGTGATCCTTGGTGGTTATTCCTTTGGTGCCGAAATTCTCCCGTTTGTGTATAATAAAATGGATACGGCTTTTCAGAAGAATGTTGAAAAAATTATGATGATTGCCCCGTCGAATCTCGCTGATTTTAAAGTAAGCCCGGTGTATTACTACAATCCGGCTTACAGCAAGCCGGTATTACCGGAACTTAATAAAGTCCCTCCGGATAAAGTGTTGGTATTTTGTGATAAATACAAACATTCCATCTGTAAGGTCCTGCCTGATAAAGTTCCTTACGAGGTTGTCAGGGTAAAATACGGACACATGTTTTCCAAAAAGTATGACCAGATGAGCGATGTAGTGGCAAACAGATTAGGTATAAAATAATAACTGAAAAAAATGATTAAAACGAATAATTATAACCTGCCTGATTATCGTGGGAAGCAGTATGGCTTATTCCCAATCCACTTACGGCAAGGAATTTTACCTTCTCCATTCTTCCAAGAACCAGTCAAAAGAAATCAAAGCAATCTATGGCAGCGATAGTTTATTCCGGAAGGACGACCTTATGGATTTGGGGTTATCTATGTATCCTAAGGATAGTTCCCGTTCGGATTATTTTGTCATTCTAATCCCCGGCGATGGCGGCTGGATGGATTTTACGACCGAAATTGCTGCAGTATGTTCCCGTCGAGGCATTCCTGTGGTGGATTCAGCACGGTTCCTTATTTTATTGAACGGAAAACACCAAAGCAGGTAGCCGGGGATATTCAACGGGTAATCCGGAATTTCTCCCACGTCTGGAATAAAAAAAAGGTAATTTTGGCAGGTTATTCATTGGGCGCCGAGATCATGCCTTTTATTTATAATGCTTTGGATAAAGAATATAAGGCAAAAGTGATTCGTTATGCCATGATTGCTGCTTCCAATGAAGCTAGTTTCTGGGTTAGCCCCCGATTATAATTACCGCCACGACCAGATGGTAGCCGTAGTTCCGGAGCTGGAAAAACCGATACATCAAAGCTTTTGATCATCTGCGATAACAGCAAAGAATCGCTTTGCAAATATTTGCCCGAGAATCATTCCTATGACGTGATGCAGCTACCCGTTGGACATGCCCTTGGCGGCAAATGGAATCATTATGCCAATATTATAGCAGATAAAATATTGACAAAATGAAAATTGATATCCCGATTGCATTCAGTATGAAAGGACATTCTATTTTAGTCTGCTTAACCCTGCTTTTGCTTTTTGATGAATGCTGTTGCTATACTCATTGGGATTAAGCGAAAGGCATTGGTTGTAATATTCCGCAGCTTTCGTCCGGTTGCCATTTTTTTCATAAATCAGTCCTAACTGAAGCGCCGCATTAGCAGCAAAATACCATTTATCCTTTTTCCCATTTTTCAGCGTTTCCTCGTAACAGTCTATGGCCTGTTTGGTCTTACCCCATTCATGGAAAATACGCCCCTGACGGTAGGTATATTCAAGAACATCTTTTTTCGTTACCATTTGCATACGGTTTCCCGTCAACAGATCCAATGCTCTGTCATAATAACCGCCATCAAAAAGCAAACGGCTTTTAAGCAAAGAGATGTTAGGTATTTCGCCCGATTTTGCTTCTTTTTCAGCCGATTTATCTTCATCCACCAAAGTATTTCCGTAATTCAACGCACGATTAATATTTCGTTTATACGAATTAACATCTCCGGCAATCAGGCACGACCAGGCTAATTTCTGATAGGCCGACTTGATATAATTGGCACCCTTAAACTTTAAAAGGAAATTAAGAAAATGTTTACCGGCACCTGCTTCCAGGCGGTTGAGTTTAGCTAAACCGGTCAGGTATTCGAGATAATAAAAGGGATAATAGGCACTGTCGTTGGGTCGCGAAAGTAAAATTCTGATGGCTTCATCATTATTTCCCGTTCGCATAGCAATACTTGCCACACTATAAATAAGCAAAGGATTAGATGCATATACTTTCTGGTTTTCAGCCGTCAGAAATCGCCGGTAGAGTTTCAAAGCCTCCGATTTATCATTTTGTAGATTCAGATTGATAAATGAAAGAAAAAACATGGCTTCGGGCTTCAGATAGGAATACTCCGGATTTTTTTCAGAAAGCGTCAGCACTCGTGTAAGTTCCGATGTACCCTGACTTACCGAGCCTTTAAACGATAATGTTTTGATTACCCACCGGTAATTATCGGGTATGGTTCCGATAAGCGTGTGCAGCAAACCAAGGCTGACGTCGTTGGGCACAAAACCGGGATATTGTTGATGATTTTTCTCAAGCAAACGATAAGCTTTGTTTATTTCGTAGCCTGCCGTCAGGTATTCTCCAAATTTTACCCGCACAAAAGCCCACTGTAAATACACTTCGGCGAGGCAATAACGGTAATATGGTGAATTCTTATCTCCACTTTCCAATCGTTGGATTCTAAGAGCTTTGTTAGGTTTTAATTTCTCAAAAGTTGCCTTTTCTTCACCGATAAAAACAGTAAGAAAATCAACGTAATTTTCAATATAATAAGGAAGGTCGTTCTGAGGATTCAACAGTTTTTCGCGATGAAGAAGAGCCTTGCCTTCGGCAAATTTTAGGCTAAGGATGCTGGAATATGCCCGTCGGCAATTGGCATTAAAATCGTAATTTCCATAAGAATAAAAGCCGGAAAACAAGAAAATCAACGCAATGATACGACGTAACATTTATAAAGATTTTAAAATTACTAAAGATTTACTACTAATTGATAATTTCAATCGTTTGTGGCTTGCCATCCCAAGCAAAATGTATCTTCAACCGGTTATCTTCCATCTGATAGTAACTCTTATTATTCTTTCCCGATTTTGACCTTGGGATTTCTTTTCCGTTGATAAGTACTTTCTCCGGCAAGTCATTGTTCCAAACTTCAAAAGTCATCCGCCGGATTTTTGGCATACCCTTCCAGCTTCCTTTTTTTGAAAGGCTAATGGTGGTATGCTCTTTGGTTCGATTTCCATTGTAGCTGATGAGTTCATAGTTTCCTTCTTCCATTGCCAGCTTGTCCCAACCATCATCCTCGTATTGAATAAACTGGGATTTACCTTCAGGATAATAACGTACAATAAATTCATTCGAAGTATAATCGTCAGTTGTTTTCATTGGAGTGGTCATCGGAATAAAGCTACCAGCTTTAACAAAAAGCGGAATGTATTCCATCGTCAGGGGATAGTTTATCCACTGGTTTCCGGAATAACGTTTGCCTGAATTAAAATCATACCATTGGCCGGATGGGAGATAAATTTCCTGCATCTTCAATCCTTTTTCAATCACAGGAGCTACGAGGATATTATCACCCCAGAAGTATTCATTTTCGACGCTTCTTGCAATACTATCGTCGGGGAAATAATAAAACAAAGGACGCATCAGCGGGGCACCGTTTTCGGAATTTTGCCAGGCAAGGGTATAATTATAGGGCAGCATAGCATAGCGCAGTTTCATACTATTTCGGACAATTCGCTGAGTTTCGATGCTGAAAAAGACAGGCTCGCTGGGGATGTTCGAACCATGAGGGCGTAAAATCGGGGTGAATGTTGCAAATTGCAGCCAGCGGGTGTATAATTCATCATCTTTTTCGCCCATAGCAAAGCCGCCGGCGTCGGAATGGATATAGCCAAGTCCGTTCATACCCATGGTAAGTAATAGTGGCAATTGTGCCTGTAGCCCTCCCCAGCTTCGCGACACATCGCCAGTCCAGGGAAAAGCCGAAAATCGCTGCGAACCGGCAAAACCGGAACGCTGAAGGTGAAAAAGCCGAGTATGCGGATAATTTTCGGCATATTTATCCGAAAGCATCTTATCCCAGTTATGCCCGTAAATGTTATGGACAGCATCTGCTTTTCCGTTTACATGAAAGATATCCGACGGATGACTTTCGGGTTCACCCAAATCGCCCCACCAGGCAGCCACGCCCATATTTATTTGCCGCTGGTATTTTTCCCAGAACCATTCCCTCGCTTCGGGCTTAAAAATATCCATGAGGCTACCATGTCCGAAATAGAAATATTTATCCACATAAGTATTGCCCAGACTATCGGTTACGAATATTTTTTTTGAATCGGCATCGGCATAGGTTTTCACAGTATCAATAATGTAGGGTTCGGTAATAAGAATGGTTTTTATACCCTGCCGACGAAAGTTGGCGATCATTTCCTGAGGGTGAGGCCAGGCATTTTTATACCAGTCCAAGGTACCAAGATGCCCTTTAATGCTATCGCCAAACCAATAAAAATCAATAATTATGGCATCCATCGGAAAATCATGTTTCTGCATCAGCGATACAATGCTATCGGTTTCCTGCTGATTGCGATAAGCCATACGACTTTGCAAATTACCTAAAGCCCAACGGGGAAGCAAAGGCTGGCGACCGGTAAGATCGGTATACGACTTCATCAGTCCGGGATAATCCCCGGCAACAATCACAAAATACCGGGCTGTACCGCCTATGGCATTCCATTCGAGTATGTCGGCTTGCGTTTTGCCAATATCCACCCATCCTTTTTGTGGATTATCCCAAAGCACGGCATACTTTTTCGATGAAAGAACCATAGGAATGGAATAATTCAGGCTGGTAGTACCCATCTGATAACCATACGACGGGCGATTATACAACGGAAGCTGATAACCCCGCCGGTTCATGACGATGGAACGTTCGCCGGTTCCATAAATGGCTTCATTGGAGCTTATCTTAAAAGAAACGCTACTTTTATTCCTGTCAACATCAAATCCGGTAGATTCGCTAAGCAGAGTATCTCCTTTGTAAATAAATGCAAGATAAAAGGGATCGTTATGAACATAAACATCCATTTCCCCGCTTTCGAGCAATTGTGCACCCGCGATTGAGGACATTTTTTTAGCAACATTCCTTGGCTTCATAACAACAGCATTGGAAGAATCACTGGCATTGCTGCCATCGGGCGAATACCAGACTTCCCATATAGTTTCGGTATACGGTGTGATAAAAATGCTGCCATGATCGGTAACCGCTTTCCAGCCGTTGCCGTTTAATTCAATACGGATAAGTTTCCGGTTTGCCTTTTGTTCCGTTCTTAAAGGCTGAGCAAAGATTTGAGAAACGGTAACGGAAAATAATAAAAACAGGATTTGAAAAAAAACGGAGAATCATGATTTTGGGAAGTTAATGATTAATAATAGCGTGCTGTAAAGTTAGTCATAACAGTATCCTGACATGGCAAATGTAATAAAATTCCCGATTAAAAAAGCGTGCCTGATTACCTTTTTCGCTTTATCCACATCCCAATAAAAAGGAGAAAAATGAAAGATAAGAAAACCTCCGATCAAAATGTCATGAAACAGAAATTTATTTATCAGTTACATTTTTGTAATGATAATATCGTTCAAAACTTCATTCACAAAGTTGTAGGTTTCCTTACCATGACAAGTTCCATAAAGGACAACGGAATCTTTACAAAACTGCGGATTTGATTTCTGAATCATAAACCAGTCAACATTATTGGTCCATAAATTGGGATCTTTTTTATATTTCTTTGCCAGCCGCTGCGCATCCTGTACATGATTGATACCCACATTATAGGAAGCCAGAACAAATTTAGTACGTTCATTTTGGTCGTGAACTGAGGACATAAATTCCTTGTCAAGCAGTTTCAGATATTTAACTCCTGCATTAATTTGAAAATCGGGAGAGGATTTGCCAGAAACCGAATATTTTTTAGCCGTATTGGGGACTAATTGCATCAGGCCAACGGCTCCGCCACGGGAAATAGCCCTTGGCTGAAATCCAGATTCCTGATAGATGAGCGAGGCTAATAAGCGCCAGTCCCAGCCAATATGTGCGCTGTATTTCTGAATCAGGCGGTCGTAACGGGAAATAATGCCTTTTTCCAGCGTATTGAATTCTGACTGGGCAAATTCGACCGAGCGTGGATTATCGAAATACCGCGAGTAGGTTAGCATATATTCCTTTGAACCCTTATAGTTAGTCATCCAGTTATTTAAGGCTTTCAATAATTCGTTGGAACCTTTTTTGACAGCCCATCCCAAATTTTGCTGAAAACTCACGGGCGTTTTAATATCCAATTCAGGATAATTACGTTCATACACGCCGGCTAAATGTTCGTCGCAAATGGTATAATCTATTTTACCTTTGGCTACCAGCAATACCAATTCTTCAACACTACTTACGGGATCTTCTACGATCTGAATGGTATCTCCGATTTCCTGCTGAAGGTTTTTTAAACGTTCGGCAAAAGCAGAACCCTTTTGAACGTATATTATTTTATGAGCCAGGTTAATCGGATTCCGAATGGGTTCAATCTTTGATTTATGGCTGTATTTGCGCTGGACAAGCATTTGCCGTGCATGGATGATGGGTACTGAAAAATCAACAATTTTACTTCGACTCATCGTTTTGGTTAAATCCATTGCGATCATATCGCACACTCCGTTATCCAAACATTCAAAGCTTTTTTGCAAATCGTTATTGACTACGATTTCTAATTTTACGCCCAGATAATTGGCAAAAGCTTGTAATAGTTCGTACTGATAGCCCATAGGCTCTCCACGGTAAAGGAAATAGTTGATGGAGTTAAAATCGGTGGAGGCTATAATTTTTCCTTTTTGTTTTATTTTTGCAATAACAGCTTTACTTTCAGCATTGCTAAGTTGTTGCTTTTTAGTGGCTTTATGGCAAGAAGGTAAAAAGAATACAAGAGGCAGAAGCAACAACAGGATTCTCTTAACAATCATTTTTTTTATTTTGGTGAACACTCTTTTTTTAAGTTAAAAAATGCAGGTACGAAAAGGCTGGTGAAAAAACTATTTTCCTGTTTTTAAAAAATAGCGAATAATTCACATCAATATTCAACTTGTTTTTTAACACTTTGCAAAGATAAACAAAATTTTTTAAACGGTTTTACGGTAACGTCTGACCGCAAGAATGAACATAACTATGGCATAAATCACCAGAGAAAAAAATTCCTTTTGAAGTCGGTAAACGAAGAACCTTTGAGCAAAACCATACGGATAATTTTGATAAAATATGCCACAGGATTCAGCTTATCAAGATATTGCGCCCATACAGGCATATTTTCGATAGCTGTAAAAAGCCCGCCCATCAGAATAAAAATCATCATAAAGAAAAATGAAATAAACATAGCCTGCTGCTGGGTGTTGGTGATGGTGGAAACCAATAATCCCATGGCCAGAATAACCACAATATATACCGAAGCTACCATAAATATCAGCCATAGGTTACCAACCATCGGAATATTGAATAACAATTTCCCTAAAGTCAATCCAAAAGCAAGCTCGAACATGGCAATTACCCATGTAGGCAAAAGTTTCCCCATAATAAACTGATATTTCCGTATGGGCGTAACATTGATTTGCTCGATGGTCCCAATTTCTTTTTCGCGAACCACATTCATGCTCGAAAGCATTAAGCTGATAATGGTTACCAACAAACCAGGATTCCGGGAACCATAAAAGTTTTATAATTTAATTCAGGATTATACCAGAACGACTGAGTAATGGCAATGGTTTTGGAAATACCTTCATGGGACATACCCACGGATTTTACCATAATCTGGCGGTTATAGTCGGCGATGACATTGGTTGCATAAGCATAAGTTAGTCCGGCAGTAGTTCCGTTGATGGCATTTATTATTAATTGTACTTCATCTTTGCCTTCTTTAACCAGTTTTTTTTCAAAACCATCAGAAATCTGTAAAATAATATCCGCCTTCCCGTGTTTTAACTCTTCTTCGGCTGTTTCGGATGAAAATGAACGACCCTTGATGTTAAAAAATGGCGACCCCTCAAACTTGCTTATCATTTGCCGTGAAGTTGATGACAGGTCATTATCAACCACATACAACTTGATATTTTTCATTTCAAAGGTAGCCGCATGAACAAGAACAATCAGTTGGAAAATCGGAACAAAGAAAATGATTGGAATCATTGCCTTATTTCTGAATATTTGGATAAATTCCTTTTGAAGGAGAAAAAATATGGTTTTCATTTTATTCCAATCTTACTTTAAACTTACGTACACTCAATACAATAAATATCGACAT
>Ga0268356_10841_pt1 | contig 12857 bp, 11 predicted proteins | sample BioMet10_FD_194415 | JGI IMG/M metagenome (GOLD analysis project Ga0268356, IMG submission 194415) | Sewage microbial communities from Oakland, California, United States - Biofuel 10 (PacBio Assembly) | ecosystem: Engineered > Wastewater > Sewage > Unclassified | place: USA: California | collected...
CACTTCCACCGGGTTGGCATTTGCAGCCTTAATCATCTGGTAACTGATGGTGATCAAAGCCACAGCAAGGATGATCAGGGTAGCCAACAGGAATTCCCATACCTGTAAAGGGTATTTATGAGCTCCGGGCAATACATTATAAATATAATAACCGGCGGGCCAGGCAATAAGTATGGAAATGGCAATCAGTTTAAGAAAGCTCGAGGATAAATGCAGGTATAAATTCATAAACGAAAACCCGAACACCTTGCGGATGCCTATTTCCTTCATCCGGCGTTTGGTGAAAAACATCACCAGTCCAAACAAACCCACCGAAGAAATGAAGATGGAAATAAGGGCAAAAAAGAGACTTATTTTGCTGAAATTTTTCCATGCCTGAAGAGCATTTTCGTTTACAATCAGATAGTGGAAATTGCGAAACTCAAAGGCATCCTGTGGAAACGACTGCCTGAATTCGGTTTTTATAATCTGCATCGCTTTTTGTTCGTTTCCTGCAACGAATCGCAGGGTATAAATTCCGCTCAGGTTAGCGCTGTCGTTCACCAGCCTGAAAATATGCGGCTCCGTACGTGTATGCACCGAGTTGGCCGTAAAATCGTTCACCACGCCGATTACTTCCATCGTTTTTCCCCACAAACGAATGTGCTTGCCCAAAGGATTTTGCCATCGGCAAATACTGACTGCCGTTGCATTAATCAAACACTTGTTATTATCGGTAAGCAATTCATGCGTAAAATTTCTTCCGTTCATTATTTTTATACCATAGGTAGAAAAGAAGTCATGGCTTACATCATATACCCTGAAGAAAACCTTTTCGCCGGGATGCGATCCTTCCCAGTCCAGATCGTCGCCTCCGGGCAAAATAAACGGGATATAACTCGAATAACACGCATCCACAATTTCGTGATGCCCGAGCAACCTTTGCCTTATAGGCTGGAACGAACCTTTTTTATCGGTCGAAAGCGTGGCATAAAGCAGGTTTTCTGAAGTAAACCCATGATCGGATGTAATCATGAAACGGGTTTGCCTGAAGATAACAAAGCCGGAAATAAGCAAAAAGAGTGAAATGCTGAACTGAAGAGTTACCAGCACATTTTTAAAACTGAAGCCGCGGCTTTCGTTTTGAATAAATTTCTGTTTCAGCGCCTGCACCGGGTTAAAACGCGAAATCACCCAGGCAGGATAAAGCCCCGACAGCACACCGGTGAGCAGCATTACCGCCAAAAGGATACACAACAATTGCCAGTTGCTTACCACGCTTTCCACTCCATAGAGGTTGAACATCTCACAAAATACCGGCAATAAAACCTGAGCCAACAACAATCCAAGCATTCCGGAAATAAAAGCAACGATAACCGATTCGATCAGAAACTGATTGCGGAGTTGGTTGCGGGTAAACCCTACCGTTTTTTTAATCCCGATTTCGCGCAAGCGGGTAGTTGCATTGGCTGTTTGCAGATTGATGAAATTAATGGACGAAAGTACCAATATCAAAACAGCAATAAAAGCAATCAGGGAAAAACCGATGTAGATATCATTTTGGAAAAATGGATTTAAATGCAGTTGCGATAGCGGACGCAGATACGGATAATGCTCTTTCCTGAAATTATGTAAGGCTCCGTGTATCTTTGCATCTACCGACGAGGACTGGGCATTATTCTTTAATAATACATAAGTACAAAAGGAATACGACCAATAATCATTTTCGTACCCCTCCCAGTTAGCTATCTTGGCAAACGAAATCATGGGAAGCAGGTAAACGGGTCGCCAGGAAGAATTTTCAGGGACATCGGCATACACGCCGGTAACCATAAAATTTACTTTATTTTCGCCAAACACCTGTTTGCCCAGGGCATTTCCCTTAGGAAAAAGTTTGTCGGCAACAGATTTTGATAATACAATCGACATCGGGCGGCTAAGCGCCGTGGCCGGGTTGCCTTCCACAAAATGAAAAGTAAAAATATCGAATACCGAGGGATCGGCAAAATAGCCATACCTGATTTTAAACTGGTTTATTTTATTTACCGAAAAGAATATTCCGTCTTTGTTGTTGTCGCCAACATCGTGTATCAATGCTATTTTTTCAATTTCTGGCAACGGGGGCAGGTCGTGCCGGCTCAAAGCTGCCGTTACGCTCATGGTATTTTTTTCCACATTTTCCGACTGATCCATAAAAAGCTGAAGACGGTAAATGCGGTTATAATTAACATTATGTTTATCCCAATTCAATTCGCCGTTGACATACAAGCTAAGCAGAATAAAGGTTGCAAACCCCACCATTAAATTGGTCAGGGTGAGCAAGGCAAAAATTTTGTCTTTTAAAATATTCCGCAGCGTGAGGGTAAAAAGTTGTTTAAACATAATGCTGCGATTAAAGGAGCTGGTCAATTGTTTCGAATACAATATGTCCGTCGAACAGGTTCACCACGCGGTTTGCACGTGCAGCATGGGAGTGCGAATGGGTAACCATTACGATAGTTGTTCCCTCGGAATGAAGTTGTTCGAGCAGTTGCATCACCTGTTCGCCGTTGGCTGAATCGAGGTTTCCGGTGGGTTCATCGGCAAGTATCAGTTTGGGATTGGTAATTACGGAGCGGGCAATAGCCGTGCGTTGTTGCTGTCCACCCGAAAGCTGCTGGGAAAAAACTTGCGCCTGTGCCATATTTGCATGCGCTCCAGCAGTTCCTGAACCATTTTTTTGCGTTGCGAGGATTTCACTTTAAGTGCAAGCAGGGGTAATTCTACATTTTCGAAAACGGTAAGCTGTTCAATAAGATTAAAATTCTGGAAAACAAAACCGATATTCCCTTTACGCAGATGCGTCCGTTGCGTTTCGGAATAAGCCGCCACGTCTTCGCCATTGAAAAAATAACTACCCGAACTGGGGTTATCCAGCAAACCTAAAATATTAAGAAGCGTGGATTTTCCGCAACCCGAAGGGCCCATCACGGCTACAAATTCTCCCGGTTTAACTTCAAAATCCAAATTATCCAGTGCGGTAGTCTCCACCTCGTCGGTGCGAAAAACTTTATTCAGGTTTACAGTTTTTATCATCTTAAAATCATTTGTCGAATCAGGTAATTTTATGTTGCTGCTTATTTATAAACGATGATTAATCCCGAACCAAAAATAAAACATTTACTCATACTTAAGAGCTTCAGCCGGATTGGTATTTGCCACTTTCAGGGCATGGTAGCTCACCGTGAAAGAGCAATAAACCATGCAATCAAAAAAGCGGCGATGAAAGCCCACATAGATATTTGTATGCGGAAGGCAAAACCCTGCAACCATTTATCCATGGAAAACCACGCCACAGGCCAGGCAATAACTGTGGCAATCAATACCAGCTTGGTGAAATCGCGGGTAAGCAAGTTCACAATAGTCGCCTGGGTAGCGCCATGCACTTTACGGATTCCGATTTCCTTTGTCCGTTGTAAAACGGTGAACGACGCCAATCCAAACAACCCAAGGCAGGCAATGAGGATGGAAATGATGGAAAAATACTGAAACATTTTTCCAAACTGTTGTTCCGACTTGTACAGCTTGGCAAAGGATTGATCAAGGAAATAGTATTCAAAAGGAAATTCGGGCGAAAGTTTATTCCATTCCTTTTTGATATGATTGATAGTTTCAGGAATGTTGTTGCCTGAAAGCCTGATGCAAGCGATAAAATTCCATTCAGGTCTCCAGCACAAAACCAGCGGTCCGATATTATTTTGCAGCGATTGATAATTAAAATCTTTTACCACCCCGATGATGATGCCCGAAGGCTTCCAGTTGTCGAGATGTTTGCCAACCGGGTTTTGAATCCCGAAATACTTTACCGCTTCTTCGTTCAGGATAATATTAAAGTTGGTATCCGAAGGGTTCTGCCACGAGAAATTTCTACCCTGGATAACCGAAATCTTCATCAGATCAATAAAATCGGGATCAACAGGAAGTAAGTTGAAATACTGGTTTTTTTTATCAACCTCACGCCCTTCCACCCAGGTTACTCTTCCAGGAATGGCATTGGAAGTGGAAAACATTTTGATATCAGGATATTGCAATAAGGAAGCCTTAAAGACATCGATCTTGGAAAGTACGCTTTGGTTGAGTCCGAAATAGACAATATGCTCTTTCTGGAAACCAAGGTTTTTGTTTTTCACATAATTCAACTGGTGGTCAACAATAATAGTACAGATAATTAGAACTATGGATATAGAAAACTGAAAAACAATTAATAACTTACGCAGAAAAGCCGCACTGCTCCCTTTGGTCTTTTGCCCTTTTAACACTTCCGCCGGTTGAAAAGCCGTAAGATAAAATGCGGGATAAAGCCCGGCGACAATACCGACAAGAATACTTCCGCCCAAACAACATCAAAAACATACCTGGTTGAAGCAAAAGATTGGAATGCAAATCTACAGACAGCAGGTCGTTGAAAAAAGACAAAAGACCTTCAGTAATGCCAAGAGAAATAATAAAAGCCACCGTACTGATAATTACTGATTCAATTAAAAACTGTAAGATTAGTTTCCCTCTGGAAGAACCCGCCATTTTACGAATGCCCACTTCCTTCGCCCGCATGGGAGCCCTCGCCGTGGATAAATTAATAAAGTTAACACAGGCAATCAGCAAAATAAAGATGGCAATAATTGTGAATATCCGCACTTTAGGAAGGCAACCATGCCGGATGCCAATTTCATTCTTGGTTTCGTAGTCGAAATAAATGTCTTTTAACGGGCGCAGGTGGAATTGAGGCTCATCATTTTTCCACTCACCCTGTGTTTTATAATACGAATTGATTTTATGGTCAAATGCTTTGATATCAAATTCGCCGGGAATAAGAAAATATGTCGGATAGTTCCAGTTGTCACGGACTTTTAAAAAATCTTTGTTATTAGATAAAATCGGCAAACTGGTAAAAGATGCCAACGCATTGACCGAAAGGTGAAAATGATTGATATCTTTCATTACGCCGGTTACCCTGAAATTATACTGATCGTTGTAACGCAATATTTTACCCATAGGATTTTCGTTTCCGAAAAACAACCGGGCAGTACTTTCGGTGATGACGATGGTAAAAGGATCGGTTAGCGCTGTTTTAGGATTACCAAGGATAAACGGAAAAGAAAAAATGTCGAAAACAGACGAATCGGCAAAGAGAAAATCATTCACCCGTATACGTTTATCGTTGTATTTAATCACAGGATTATTGAAAGCAATCCGTGTTCCTTTTTGCACTTGCGGAAATTCACGGAGAATATCATCCACGTAAGCCGTACCCAAAAGACTCCAATCCGAATAATCAAGACGGTAAATCTGGTCATAATTTTTATTGAATTTATCGTATTGCCGCTGGTCGTTTATAAACAGCATGATCAGGATAAAAATGGACAATCCGGTAGCTAATCCTATCACATTTATGATAGAATAAATTCTTTGCCGAAGAATGTTGCGCAGGGCTATTTTAAAATAATTTCTGAACATAATCTTACCATTTTTCAATCCAGAAAAGCATTAATCGTACCAAAAATACAAATTACTGTATTAATGCGTATTACAAATAACGTAAAAATGAATCAAAAAAAATAATGTTCGGAAGAGTATGCGTTATGTACGAAAACGAACGTGTTTCAAAAAGCGTCGTTAATGACTTAAAGCGATGATTTTGGCCAGTACTTTATCGGCCAGGCGGCTTGCTCCAAAACGGAACAAGGCTTTGTTAAGCCAGGATTCACCCAGAATATCTTTAACAATCATCAAATAAATCAAGGCATCATCGGGTTCAGATATGCCGCCGGCAGCTTTAATACCCACCATTTTTCCGGTTTTTTTGTAATATTCTTTGATGGCATCCGCCATCACAAGCACGGCCTGTGGGGTAGCGGCGGGTTTCATTTTGCCGGTGGAAGTCTTAATAAAATCGGCCCCGGCATCCATAGCTATGGCAGAAGCAAGAGCTATATTGGTATAACTGCCTAATTCCCCAGTCTCGAGTATCACTTTCAGGTGAACATTTTTTGCAGACTTCGCGTATAGCGGCTATTTCATCAAAAACAAGATTATATTCTCCTTCCAGAAATTTCCCGCGCGAAATTACCATGTCTATCTCGTCGGCACCTTCTTCAATAGCATAGTTGATTTCGGCTATTTTAATATGCAGGGGCGACTGTCCCGCAGGAAAAGCTCCGGCTACCGAAGCTACATGAATGCCAGTGGATATTAATTCGCTTTTTGCCAGTTTTACAAAAGGCGGATAAACACACACGGCTGCCACATTGGGTATATTTTCGCCCTGATTGCTGAATGTTTTAGCTTTCCGGCAAAGTTCAATAACTCTTTCGTTGGTATCCGAACCCTCCAGCGTGGTAAGGTCAATGGAACCAAGGATGATTTTCATCGCCTGCAAGACAGTTAAATCCTGCAAACCTACGGAATTGATTTTTACTAATCGTTTAGTGATATCGTTTTCGTCTACCTGAAGATATTTACTGGAATAAAACATGGTGCAACATTTAAATTTATATGGTTACAAACTTACATCAAATTTTTAAGATATTCGTTTTTTTTATGAAGTATTTTTGGTCAACGTCCCGTCGTGAAAATAAAAAAGCCGAATCGAAAAAAACATCATTATAAACAACTGCGACAACCTAAAAAATCGTATTTTTATATCGAAAATCATTAAAAATGTTAACATTAAATTCATACAAACTTAAACCTTGCTTAAAATCTATCCCTGAAAGCTGAATTACTTTTGCTGAAACAATAATTGTAAAAAAACATGAAAAACTTTATCTCAAAAATTGTAAAAGCAACCATGCTCTCAGGGGTACTTTTAATAGGAGTTCCCTCTTTTTCGCAAAGTGTTACCGACACCCTAAAAGAAAAAGTAGATGAATTAAAAGACCGGTTAAATGGAATGGACGAACGGGTACTGACCAATGAAAGCGATCTTTCAAAATTGAACAAGATTAAAATTTCGGGTTATATCCAGGCACAGTATGATTATTTTGAAAACAGATTATCTTATCCAAGCAATTCGTTTCAGGTCCGTCGTACAAGAGTAAAATTTCAATATGAACCTGCCGATGGTATTAAATTCGTTGTTCAACCTGAATTGGGTCCAGGTGGTTTTGAACTTAAAGATGCGTATGCCGTAGCAAATGCACCCTGGCTAAAAAACATCGAATTATGGATGGGTAAATTTAACCGGCCTAACTATGAAGTGGAATATTCATCCAGCAGCCGCGAAGTTCCCGAACGTTCGCGTATCATCAAAGCTTTGTATCCCGGCGAAAGAGCTATCGGTGCCAAGTTGGAATACAGTCCCAAACTTATTCCTTTAAAAGTACAAGTGGCTTTATTGAACGGAAATGACGGATTAACTTTCAAGGACGCTTCCGGCAATAATATGAATACGGCACAAAATGTAACCAATAAAGATTATGACAATTTCAAAGACCTGATGGGCAGAATCACTTATTCATTAAATCTTGGAGCCGGTATAGGTCTCGATTTTGGAGTAAACGGTTATTTTGGTCAGCTAAAAGCTACGTCCACTACCACGATCAAAGGCGATTATACCTTGGATAAAAGCGATGTAAAAGTGGGCGATGCCTTAAAACGCAACTGGCTTGGTGCAGAATTTCAATTATACGCTGATGTTTTAGGCGGTATGTCGATTAAAGGAGAATACATGTTCGGACAAAATGCTCTTCCGGGCTATATCACATCCACCTCTACCACCACAAGTTCAACATCTTTAAACGCCACAGCCGATACACTCACCATAAGCAATATTACCACGAAAGATAACAGCCAAAAACCAAACCAAATCAACAAATTTTCGGGTGGCTATATTTATCTGGTAAAGAATATCGGTAAGAAAAACCAGTTCGCTTTACGTTACGACTTTTATGACCCCAATACCCAGATTTCGAAAAATGATATCGGTGTAAAAAAATATGAGACAGCTCTTGACGATAAAAAAGTAAATTTAACGACTGTTTATTCAGCTTCTGATGCTCAAACCATTAAAGTTGTTAGTGGAGATATTACCAATGCTACTAAAATCAAGGCAGCGAGCGGTGTATCCGATATTGCTTATAATACCTTAACTTTAGCTTGGAATTATTATCTGAATGATAATATCCGGTTTACCCTTGCCTACGAAATGCCAATGAATGAAAAAACCAATGCGGTGGATTCCAAAGGCAATTATCTGGTTTACGACAAAGGAACGGTAAACGGGGTAACCAAATATAACTACTATAACGATGTATTTTCACAAAACACATTTACCCTGAGGGTTCAGGCTAAATTTTAATTGATAAATAAATTACTAATCACAAAAAAATAAAAAAATGAAAACAAGAAAAAAATTAACCGGAATAGCCATAGCGCTTATAGCCGTAATCGGTTTCGCCTTTGCTCCGGTACAGAAAATTACGGTTAAAGGTTCGGATACCATGGTAATTCTTGCTCAGAAATGGGCCGAGGTTTACATGAAAAAAAATCCCAATATTTCTGTCCAGGTTACCGGAGGCGGTTCGGGAGTAGGTATATCTGCTCTGATCAACGGTTCTACCGATATTTGCAATGCAAGCCGTCAGATGAAACGCTCGGAAATTGACAAACTCAAAGGACGGTACAATACCCTTGGCGTTGAAATTCCCTGCGCAAAAGATGGTATCACCATTTATCTAAACTCGAAAAACAAAGTATCGGAATTAACTTTAAAACAATTAAGCGATATTTACACTGGTAAAATTACCAACTGGAAACAAGTGGGCGGTGCTGATGCCGACATCAAATTATACGGACGCGAAAACAGCTCGGGTACCTACGTCTTTTTCAAAGAAAACGTGGTAAAAGCCGATTATGCTCCCAGTTGCCAAACATTACCTGGAACAGGCGCAGTGGTAAATGCTGTTAAAAAAGATAAAAATGGTATAGGATATGGTGGCGCAGCTTACGCCGAAGGCATCAAAATCTGCAAAGTAAAAAAAGATGCAAAAAGTCCGGCATACGAAGCCAACGCCCAAACCATAGCTAAAAACCAATATCCAATTTCAAGGTATTTGTACATGTATGTCCGCAACAAGCCAACCGGCGCTATGAAAGCTTACATTGATTGGATATTAGGACCAGAAGGACAGAAATTAGTAGTTGAAACAGGATATTTTCCTGTAAAATAAATTATTAAAAGAAAATGAGATTCTTTTCTCAATATTATTTCTCTCTTTTAGAATTTGATGATACGAAAGAATCCGGCAAGTTCTGTTGCCGGATCTCTTATTTTTTTTAATTTTGAACCATTAAAATGGACGAGAACAACCAAAAGTTTCAATACTTACCTGAGATTCCGGACGATGAAAATAGTCCGGAAAATAAGCCGCTGCTGAATACAGCCAATAAATTTACATTTAGCAAAGAATCTCTGAAAAAGAAATTTCGTCTATCCGAATTTCTTTCCGAAAAGCTGATAACTGGTGTTGCTTTTTTATCCATTGCTATCATTGTGCTTATATTTTTCTTCGTTTTCAGGGAATCGTTGCCTATTTTTAAATCAAAACCGAAAACGAATACCGAAACGGTGCAAAGCGGCGATTTAAAACAAAGCACATACACAGGCAGCGCTGATATTCCAAAACAGGAAACCTACGGTGGTGTCGAAAAACAGGAACAATACGGAGTGCAAACCGATAGTGCACAAAGCGATTCAACAGGCGTGAGTGCACAAACGGGAACGTATCAGGTGGAGAGCAATGAAGAATCGTCTCCGCTGAAAACCCTTGGCGGAAAAGACTGGCAACCGGTATCAGATAAACCACGTTTTGGATTGTGGCCTCTTATTATCGGAACATTAAAAATAACGCTTATCTCCATATTATTTGCAGCTCCTTTAGGAATTTTAGCTGCTTTGTTCACAGCCACTTTTGCTTCGAAACGAATGCGCGAATACATCAAACCGGCTATTGAACTTTTAGCCGGTTTTCCATCTGTAGTCATCGGATTTTTCGCTTTAATCGTGATGGCTTCTTTTTTACAAAATGTTTTTGGATACGAAACCCGGCTGAATTCTTTTGTCGGTGGCATAGCTATGGGACTGGCTGCCATACCTGTTATTTATACCATCACCGAAGATGCGCTTTCAGCCGTGCCCGTTTCCTACAAGGAAGCCAGCCTTGCTTTGGGGGCTTCCCGTTGGCAAACGGCTTTTTTTTGTTACTCTTCCGGCGGCAACCCCGGGTGTATTTGCAGCCACACTTTTAGGCATAGGCCGTGTTTTTGGCGAAACGATGATTGCATTGATGGCTACCGGGAATGCCGCTCTGATGTCAGCTAATCCTTTTGAATCGGTACGCACCCTCGCAGCAACCATAGGCGCTGAAATGGCAGAGGTTGTATTTGGCGACAATCACTACAACGTATTGTTCCTTATCGGTTCGTTGTTATTTATTTTTACATTTATTATCAATGCCATTGCCGAATTTTATGTCAGAGGCAGGCTGATGAAAAGAATACAAGGAAAATAAGCATGAAGATAAAAGATAAATTAAAAGGAAATCTGATTTATGGAATTACCGCTTCATCGGTAGTGTTTATCCTCGCCATTATTGTGGTTATGCTTGTCGTAATCATCATTGGCGGAAAGGATAAACTTACTTGGGAATTTCTGACTTCATTTCCCACCGATGGGATGACTAAAGGAGGTATTTTCCCTGCTATTTTCGGAACTGCATTATTGGTTATTATCATGTCGATAGCTGCTGTACCATTTGGAACCATTACCGCTATTTATCTTACGGAATATGCCAGCGAAAATTCGATTTTAGCCAAGACGATACGTTTTGCTGTCAGAACCTTAGCAGTGGTTCCATCCATCATCTTCGGATTATTCGGATTGGGATTTTTCATCAAATTTGTAGGTGCCGGGATGGATAATGTTTTTCTTGGAGGACATCTTAAATGGGCACAACCCAATATTCTATGGGCAAGCCTTACCATGTCTTTACTTACGTTACCGGTAGTTATTGTTTCCGTGGAAGAAGCCATAAAAACGGTACCGAAGGAGATGCGTGAAGCCAGCCTTGCTCTGGGCGCTACCAAATGGCAAACTATCCGCAAAGTAGTATTACCCGGTTCAATTTCCGGCATTATGACAGGAGCCATTCTTGCCGTTAGCCGTGGTGCCGGAGAAGTTGCCCCCATCCTCTTTACCGGAGCAGCTTATTATCTTGCCACTTTACCTACCTCTCTCAGCGACCAGTTTATGGTTTTGGGCTATCACATCTACATTATGTCGACCCAATCCACCAATGTTGATCAAACATTGCCTATTCAATTTGCCACTACTCTGGTTCTGCTAATGCTTACTTTTATTTTAAACTTATCGGCTATTCTTATCCGTTCGCGCATTCGCAGAAAAATGGCATAATTCCTGAAAATTTATTTAAATCGTTAACAAATAGAATGAAGAATATAAAAATAAAATCACGGAACCTGACACTTTACTATGGTAATAAAATGGCTCTGAACGAAATATCTTTAGATATTCCGGAAAGAAAAGTTACTGCCTTTATTGGACCGTCGGGTTGTGGAAAATCCACTTTCCTGCGAACGCTTAACCGCATGAATGACTTAATTCCTTCGGTTAAAATAACCGGAGATGTAGTGATTGACGGAGTCAATATTTACGATAAACAGATAGATGTTGTAAATCTTCGCAAGCAAATAGGTATGGTTTTTCAAAAATCCAATCCCTTTGCCAAATCCATTTATGATAACGTTGCCTATGGTCCTAAAATAAACGGTATCCACGATAAAAAGCAACTTGATGAAATTGTGGAATCTTCGTTACATCAAGCCGCCATCTGGGATGAGGTGAAAGATCGTCTTCATGATTCTGCTTTAGGCCTTTCGGGTGGGCAGCAGCAACGGCTTTGCATCGCCCGTACCCTTGCCGTCAACCCGGATATCATTCTGATGGACGAACCGGCCAGCGCCCTCGATCCCATTTCCACCTCAAAAATCGAAGAACTTATTTTTCAGCTTAAGGACGACTATACCATCGTTATTGTTACCCACAACATGCAACAGGCCGCCAGGGTTAGTAACTATACTGCCTTTTTCTACCTCGGCGAACTGATAGAATACGGCAAAACCCGGAAAATATTCACCAATCCGGAGAAAAAACAAACCGAAGATTATATTACTGGTCGTTTTGGATAAAAAACATTTAAACTAACTTTGTAAAACTTTTAAAATTATACTATGGAACGTCATTTCGATCAGGAATTAGAAAAACTAAACAACCGTATTCTCAAAATGGGGTAAATTGGTCGAAAGCCAGATTACCAATACTATGCAGGCTTTGCTCAACTGCGATGTGGAACTAGCCAGTCGCATCATTGAAAATGATAACCAGGTGGATATGCTTGACGTTAAAATTGATAAGCTTTGTCAGCGTATCTTTGCGTTAAGCCAGCCGGTAGCTTCCGATCTGCGGCTGATTATGGCAGCCTTAAAAATCAATAACGACCTGGAACGTTTGGGCGATTTGGGTGTTACCATTGCCAAAAAGATAGAGGCTATCAGTGATTTTAAAGATGTAATTGTTGAACTGAATATTGACACCTTAGCAAATATGTCGGAAATATTGGTTAAGGATTGTATCAACATCCTTACCACACATAATGTTACGTTTATCCGCGATATTTTTGAATCGGCTGCCACGCTCAAGGATAAAGTTCAACAAACTTCCAACCGTATTATTGATGAAATGATGAATAAAACAGATGTGGTAGTGGTAGCTACCAACTTGATGCTCATCATTAATCAGATGGAACGTATTGCCGGTTATTCAA
>Ga0268356_10471_pt1 | contig 12835 bp, 15 predicted proteins | sample BioMet10_FD_194415 | JGI IMG/M metagenome (GOLD analysis project Ga0268356, IMG submission 194415) | Sewage microbial communities from Oakland, California, United States - Biofuel 10 (PacBio Assembly) | ecosystem: Engineered > Wastewater > Sewage > Unclassified | place: USA: California | collected...
CAGTGAGTAGGTGAGCTCGGGGTTCATGATGGCAAAGAGGGGCCGCGCGCACTCGTGGTTGTATGAGCGCTTGAGCATCCTGGCGCCCATGGTGTCGTATGTGATGACGGTTGAGTTGGACGTCTCCGAACCGGTGCCGGCCAGGGTGGAGATGGCACCCATCTTGCCGATCCTGTCGGTGCTCACCTTGCCGAGGAAGAGGTCTTCGAGCTCGAAGTCATTGGCAAGTCCGTGGAGATGGCCTTGGAGGAGTCGATGGCAGACCCCCCGCCGATGGCGAGGACAAAGTCCACGCACCTCCCTCCTGCAGAGTTCGACGCCCTCCTTGACAAGCGAGAGACGCGGGTTGGGCACGACGCCGTCAAGCTCGACGTATGCCACACCCTCCTTGACAAGGCCCTCCTCGACGCGGGCGAGAAGACCGGTGTCACGAACGTAGCCGCCTCCCCAGTGGATGAGGGCCTTGTGGCCACCGAACTCCTTGATGAGACGACCGGCCTCCAGCTCGGTGTCCTTACCGAGACCACCTTGGTTGGAACGAGGTACTCAAAGTTGACCATGGAGTGTCCTTTCAAATGAGACGCAGTTCGGATGATACGAATACGGCGATCTCTCGACGCATGTTCCTCATCGGGCTATCCCTTAGTGAAGTACATCGAGATGCCCTGGCCGCCACCGATGCACATGGACACCATGGCGTCGCGCTTGTCGGTGCGCTGGAGCTCGTAGGCGCACTTGATGGTGAGGATGGCACCAGTGGCTCCGATGGGATGGCCGATGGAGATGCCGCCGCCGTAGATGTGAGCCTCTCGTCATCGATTGCCGAGATCGCGAGACACGGCGAAGGCTTGGGAGGCAAACGCCTCGTTTAGCTCGAACATGTCTATGGCCTTGACGTCGAGGTCGAGCTGGTCGCAGAGCTGCCTGGTCGAGAAGTACGGCTGTAGCCCATGAGGGTGGCGTCGTAGCCAGCGACGGCGCAGCCGCGGATGGTGAGCATCGGAGTGCAGCCAAGCTCCTCGGCCTTGGATCGCTTCATGACGACGACCGCGCCAGCGGCATCGTTCAGGCTGGACGAGTTACCCGCAGTGACGGTACCGCTGCCGTCGAAGGACGAAGCAGGGCTTCAGGTGGCCGAGCGACTCGGCCGTGGTGCCCTCGCGCGGCCCTTCGTCGGTATCAAAGAGCGTGACTTTTCCCTTGCGACCCCTGATCTCGACGGGAACGATCTCGTCTGCGAAGACGCCGGCTTCGACGGCGGCGCAGGCCACGCTGCTGCGAGCGGGCGGCGAACGCGTCCTGATCCTCGCGGGTGACGTTGAACTTCTTGGCCACGTTCTCGGCGGTGATGCCGTTGTGGTTCCCATCGAGCGGCCACACGAGGGCATCGACCACGCCGTCCTCGAACTGCTTGTGCCCATGCGCGCACCCCAGCGTGCGGAGGGAACGTAGTACGGAAGCGTGGAGAGCGACTCGGCACCGCCGGCGACGACGATATCTCGGAAGCCCGTCTGAATCTCCTGCATGGCGTCGGCTATGGCCTGCACTGAAGATCCGCACTGACGGTTGACGGAATAGGCGGTGCACCCGTTGGGCATGCCGGCCTTGAGCGAGATGGCGCGCGCGAGAAAGCCATTGGGACCCCAGCCGCCCACGTTGCCGATTGATGACCTCGCCGACCTGCGAGGGATCGATTCCCCGCGCGCCTTACCGCCTCGGCGACGGCAACGGCGCCCAGGTCGATGGTAGACATGTCCTTGAGGGTGCCACCGAACTTGCCGACGGCGGTTCGAGCGCCGGCGACGATCACGATGTCATCGGGGCCGTTTCTGAAAATTCCTGTTGCTCATGGTCTCTCTCCTCGTCCCTGCGGGAAGGCGACTTCCCGCTGGGCGTGCGTTGCTGTGGCTGGATGCTACTTGGAGTAGTCGTAGAAGCCCCTGCCGGTCTTGCGACCGAGGGTGCCGGCGTCGACCATGTCCCTGATGACCTGGGAGGGCTTGTAGAGCTCGTCGCCGAAGGCCTCGTACTGGTTCATCATCGAGGCGCACACGACGTTCGAGGCCCGCGAAGTCCATGAGCTCGCAGGGGCCCATGGGATGGTTGCAGCCGAGCCTCATGGCCGTGTCGACGTCCTTGGGCGTGCAGCCCTCCTGAACGAGCGCGGCGCCCATGTTCTCGTACATGTTGATAACGCGGTTCACGATGAACCCCGCCTGGTTGGGGGCGTCGACGGAGGTCTTGCCTATGGCGTCGGCAAACTCCCTGGCCTTGGCGTACGCCTCGTCGGAGGTCTTCTCTGCGCGGATGAGCTCGACGAGCTTCATGACAGGTGCGGGATAGAAGAAGTGCATGCCCAGGACGGACTCGGGACGCGTGGTGGCAGCGGCGATCTCGTTGATGTCGATGCCTGACGTGTTGGTGAGAAGGACGGCGTCGGCGTCGGCGTTCTCGTCAACCGCGCGAAAGGTGGACCGCTTGAAGTCGAGACGCTCGGGAACGGCCTCGATCACAAAGCTGGCACCCCTCAGCTGGGCGTAGTCGGTGCTATAGGTGAGACGCGCCATGATGGCGTCCTTCTCCCCCTGCGTCATCTTTCCCTTGGTGACCTTCTTCTGCATGAGGCCGTCGACAAGCGCCTGGGCCTTGTCGATCGGAGCCTGGGCTATGTCGACGTTGACGACCTCGCAACCCGCGACCGCGCAGGCCTGCGCGATTCCACCGCCCATGAGACCCGAGCCGATAACTGCGACCTTGATGTTCTCCATCTTCCTACCTTCTGTTCCCTTTGGTGCCTGACGATAGATTCCGTGGTGTTCTCCCAGGTGTCCGAGGTTTCTTGTCGGTCCCAGGTGATTTGCATTGAGGGGTGCTGGGCGCTAGTCCCCGAAGCCCTCCGCCAGACCGGACGGGCCGTCCTGGCAAAAGAGCCGGGCATCCATGGTCCCGAGGTCCTCCGCGACGATGGGTTCGAACTCCATCATGTCGAGGACCTGGGTCTGGAGGTCGATGCCGGGAGCGATCTCGATGAGCTTGACGCCCTCGGGCACGAGCCGGAACACGGCGCGTTCGGTCACGACGACCACGCGCTGGCCGCTCCTGCGAGACCGCGGCCCGTTGAAGGAGACCTGGCCGACGCGGCTGACCATCTTCTTGACGGCACCCTCCTGGAGAATGCGCAGCTCGTTGCCATCGAAGCTGTACCTCGCACCTTTGGCGGTGAAGGTACCGAGGTAGACGACGCACTTGGCGTTCTGGGTGATGTCGACGAAGCCGCCGGCGCCCGTGCAGCGGTCGCCCATCTTGGTGGAGTTGACGTTTCCCTCTCCGTCAAGCTCGCCGAGGCCCATATAGGTGACGTCGACGCCCGCACCGTCGTAATAGTCGAACTGCTCGGGGTGGCTCACCATGGCATAGAGGTTCTGCCCGATGCCAAAGTCGATGCCACCGAGCTGGACGCCACCATAGATGCCACTCTCGACCGTGATCATGACCTTGTCGGAAAGCCCCTCCTCGGCGCAGACGCGACCCACCATGTCGTTGGGAATGCCCGTACCGAGGTTGACGACGCAACCGGGGTAGAGTTCCTGGCAGCCACGGCGGGCGATGAGCTTGCGAACGTTGAACTCCGCAGGCTCGAGGGCGGCCATGGGACGGCGCAGCCTGCCCACGTAGGACGGGTCGAAGTAGATGGATGACGTCATGCGATGGTCTTCCTCCGGGTTGGGGCAGACCACGACCCTGTCGATGAAGACGCCCGGGACCGTGACGTCCTTGGGATTGATGGTGCCGGTCTGCGCGACCCTCGCGCACCTGGGCGATCACCTGGCCTCCATAGCGCCTGCAGGCGAGCACCGCGTTGAAGACCTCGAGCTTCATGGCCCTCGTCGGTGGTGGTCATGTTACCCATCTCGTCGCAGGTGGTGCCACGAATGAGGAGGGTGTCTATGGGCACCTCGTTGTACATCAGGTATTCCTCGCCGTGGTACTCGACGATTTCGGAGATGTCGGGCTCGGACCGCGTGCGCTCGTTCATCTTGCCGCCCTCCACGCGAGGGTCGATGAAGGTGCCGAGGCCGACCTTGCTCATCTTCCCGGGCAGGCCACACGCCATGGCACGGTAGAGCTGGGCGATCTGACCCTGCGGGAGGCAGTAGGCGATCACCTTGTTACTGGCGATCATCTCCATCCACCTGGGCTGGAGTCCCCAGTGAGACCCGATGATCGTGGTTACGAGCCCCTCGTGAGCGAGGTGCTGAATGCCGCGCGCACGATCGGACTGGCCGCAGGAGTGCAGGAGGGTGAGGTTTTCTGGGGTGTCCGGTCTCGAGAAAGCGCTTTTCGATGGCCTTGAGGTTGGACTCGGACGCCGAGACGAGCGTCATGCCTATGGTGCAGATGGTACTGCCGTCCGAGATGGACGCCGCCACCGCCTCCGGAGTCACGAAGGTAGCCCTGAGATTCTTGTCTGCCATGCTCTTCTCTCCTACTTCCGCTTCCTGATCGAGGCGAGAACCGCCTCGCGAACGGCAGCCCTGTCGGGCTTCTCGCCCCTGGTCTGGGGGATGGTGCCGACGAATATCACGTGCGTCGGTATCTTGAAGTGCGCAACGCGGCTCTCGAGGTCTCTCTGGACCTCTTCCTCGACGATGCAGGAGCCGGGCGCGCGCACCACGGCGGCGACGGGAACCTCGCCGTAGAGGTCGTCGGGGATGCCCGTGACGCAGGCCTCCGAGACGCCATCGATCTCGCAGAGAACCTCCTCGAGGCCGGAGCACCAGACCTTCTCGCCGCCTCGGTTGATCATGTCCTTCTTGCGGTCCACGACCCAGACCATGCCCTCGTCGTTGGCATAGGCCATGTCACCGGTGCGCAGCCAGCCATCCGCGGTGATGTCGGGACTGTCGTGGCGGTAGTAGCCCTCGGTGACGCAGGTTCCCGAGAGCATGAGCTCGCCGGTCGCGCCAGCGGACACCTCGGCGCCATCCTCGTCCACGATCTTCGCGTCCACGCCGAGAACGGGCTTGCCCGTAGCCCCCGCGTAGATCGACGTGGGCGCATCGCCCGGAAAGAGCAGGGCGGGCGAGGAGGTCTCGGTCATGCCGTAGACCACCTGGAAGGCGGCGGCGGGCATCCATGAGTGAAAGGCGCGCATGGCGCTCACGGGCTCGTAGCTCGAACCAGAGAGCATGACCCGCACGCTCGGCAGGTCGGGAAAGTCCGCCCGCAACGGCAGCAGCTCCGCAAACGAGGTGGGGCTGCCATGGAGGTAGGTGATGCGCTGGTCGCGCACGCACTCGAGCACGCGGTGGGCGTTGAAGAGACGGTGCAGGTAGACGGTGGCGCCCGCGAAGACAAACTGTACGAGCAGCGCGACGAGTCCCGTCACGTGGTAGATGGGAATGGGGATGAGGCAGCGATCCTGAGCCGTGGTGCCCATGAGGCGCTGATAGGCCATCGCGGCATGCACGACGTTGTAGTTGCGCAGGACGACGCCTTTGGCGGCAGAGGTGGTGCCACTCGTGAACATCATTATCACGGGATCCTCGAGGCGCCCCAGGCCATGGTCGCGACAGCCGCGTCCGAGCGACGCCTCGAAGCCATAGCCGACCCCCACGCCATGCGCCCACACGACCCTTGAGTCGGTGAGCGGGAAGGCAGAGGCCCACTTCTCGAACTCCTCGCCCGCGACGATGGCGGAAAGGTCCGCGGCATACATGAGCGAGATGACCTCGGGCTTGCGATACTTGGTGGGGATGGGCACGCACACGGCACCGATCTTGGAGATGGCGAAGAGCGCGACGACGAATTCGAGGTCGGCATACATGAGAAGGCCGACGTGCTCGCCGTGACGAACCCCCGCCACGGTCTCGAGGTGGGCGGCGAAGTCATCCACGAGTCGCAGGAGCCGCTCGTATGAGGTCGTGCGACCCAGATCGTCCACGATGGCGATGGAGTTCGGCTGACGCACGGCGGTGTCAAAGAGCAGATGATAGAGGCTCGGCCGCATGCCAGTGAATACGTAGCGCTCGCGACCGTCGATGACCCGATGGGTCATGTCGCGCTGGAGCGACGCGTTCCAGCAGCTAGCTCCGCTAATCACAGCGAGCCGCCCCCAACCGCTACGGCCGACGGCCACGAGCGAGAACATGCGCTCGGCAGCAAGCCGATAGTTCTCCTCGGCATGCTCGAGGACGTCCTCGATGGAGCCGGCGTCGATGACGGTCGGGACGAGTGCCGCGATGCCGCAGCCCAGGAGCTCACGGGCGTCGGCGCTCATCCCGCCCACGATGGCGACGCAGGGAACGCCGTTGCGCCGGCAGGCGGCGGCGACGCCGCTCATGACCTTGCCGTGAGCGGATTGGGAGTCGGCGTGTCCCTCGCCCGTGACGCAGAGGTCGACGCCATCGAGAAGCGCGTCAAACCCCACGAGCTCGAGAACCCAGTCGATGCCGGGAACGACCTGGGCGCCAAGGAAGAGACGGGCGGCGGCGCCCAGACCACCTGCGGCACCCATACCTGAGCCGTCGGTGACGGACACGCCGAAGGTGCGTTCGAGAACGGTCGCAAGAGAGACCATGCCGGCCTCGAGCCGGACGACCATCTCGGGCGTGGCGCCCTTCTGCGGGGCGAACACCGCGGCACAGCCGCGGGGTCCCACGAGCGGGTTGTCAACGTCGCACATCACATGGAAGGTGGTGGAGCGAACTCGCCGGTCCATGCCCGAGATGTCGATGTTGGCAACGCGCCCTAGGTCAGCACCTATGCCAGCGAGTTCGAGGCCCGAGGCGTCGAGAAAGCGGACGCCGAGCGCCCGCATGCACCCCATGCCGCAATCGTTGGTGGCGGAGCCACCGATGGCAAGGCTCACGTCCGTAGCCCCGCGGTCGAGCGCATCGAGAATCAGCTGGCCCGTACCAAAGGTGCTCGTGGCAAGCGGGTCTCGGTCGGCGGCGGCAAGCAGGGGCAGACCCGAGGCGGCCGCCATTTCGATAACGGCACGGCGACCCGGGAGCATGCCGTAGCGTGCCTCGAGCGCCGCCCCGCGCGGACCCTTGACGCGCGCGGTCACGATTTCGCCACCAGTGGCACCGACCACGGCATCCACGGTACCCTCTCCGCCGTCAGCCACCATGGTCTGGCGACATTCGGCCTGGGGGAACCTGGCACGGGCGGCATCCGCGAGGAGCTCCGCGGCGCGAGCGGATGAGATCGTGCCCTTGAACGAATCGGAAGCAAAGAGAAATCGCAGCATGGCTAGTCAGTCGCCTCGACGGTCTTCTCGGAGAAATGATACCTAGCGGAGGATCCGAAGAGCCTCATGTAGTGCCTGAGCCACTCGGAGGCCTTCTCCTCGCATGCCCCGGAGAGAAGCATGTAGTCGGGATGCTCGGCGAAGGAAAGCTCCTCGCGAAGCGCCTTCACGTAGGCCGCCGAGTAGTCGGTCCAGAGGTTCACCTTGTTGATGCCGTTCTCGACGGCCCTCCTAAAGTTATCGTCGCCAGCACCAGAACCGCCATGGAGAACGAGCGGGTAGTCGCCGACCGCATCCTTAATCTCGGCGAGACGACCAAAGTCGAGCCTGGGCACGTAGTCGGCGGGGTACTTGCCGTGCGCGGTGCCGATGGCGACGGCGAGAGCGTCGCAGCGGGTGCGGTCGATGAACTCCACGGCCATGTCCACCTTGGTGTACATGTCGTCGGACCGTCCATCGCCGTCAGCGGCCTGGCCCACGTGGCCGAGCTCCGCCTCGACGCTGACGCCGTGGGCGTGGGCAAGCGAGACGATCTGGCTCACGCGGCAGATGTTCTCCTCGAAGGGCAGGCTCGAGGCGTCGACCATGACGCTCGTGAAGCCTGCCTTGATGCATCGACAGATATCGTCATATTCAGCACCGTGGTCGAGCTGGAGGGCGACGGGCACGTCGAGGGGCTCGGCGTACTCGCGCACCATGGCGGCGGCGACCTCGGCGGGATGTGCATGTTCATTTGACGCGGAGACACGTCGATGAGGACCGCGGACCTCTCGGCGGCAGCCGCCATGAGAGCGGCGCGAACGGTGTTGAAGTCCGGGCAGTTGGGAGCGGGAACGGCATAGCGGTTGGTGCTTGCGTGCTGAAGCATTTCCTTGACGGAGACGTACATGTGTGAGTCCTCCAAAGACGCCTGACTCGCCGGCGAAGCGTGGGTGGTCAGCAGATCGACATTCCAGCAGATAATCCGATGAGGGGGATCGACCCGTCACCCCTTCGTGAGGGGAGGCGCCGTGGAGGTGCCTCCCCAGAAAGGCAAGGGGCTACAAGCGATGGTACGAACTAGCCGAGGAGCTGATCGAGAACGCCGTTGCCGGCCATCTCGGAATTCTGGTCCACGGGCTTGCGAAGGAGAAAGTAGAGAACGCCCGTGACCGCAGCGCCCGCAAACCAGAAGAGAACGAACTGGAGCGGGTTGCTCATCATTGCGATGACGAAGACGCCGCCGTGGACGGCCGGAGACTCGAGGGCGAAGAAGCCGGCGAGGCCGCCCGAGAGGGCGCCACCGATCATGCAGGGAACGAGGCAGCGCCAGGTGTCCTGAACCAGGAACGGAATGACGTACTCCTGGATGTAGCAGCAGGCGAGGACGAGGCCGGACACGGTGGTCGAACGCTCCTTCTCGGTGAACTTCTGCTTACCGGTGAAGCGGTCGATGATCTGGGCAATGCAGACGCCGAGCGGGTTCTGCATGCCGCCGCACATCTTGCAGGCTGCGGGACCATAGATGCCGTCGGCGTTGAGGCCGTTGGCGACAAGGGCGACCGCCTTGGAAATCGGGCCACCCTGGTCGATGGACATGCCGGCACCGATGGCGGCGCCGAAGATGAAGCCAGATGTGCCCTGGAGGTTCATGAGCGTGTTCTCGATGACGGTCATGAGCGCGGAGATGGGCACGCCGATGACGTACCACATGAGCAGGGAGTTAACCAGCGTGGCGCACACCGGGATGATGAGGATCGGGAATACGGACTGAATGGAGTCGGGAACGCTCTTGGAGCGCTTCTTGAGCCAGTTCACGATGAGGCCCGCGGTGATGCCGCCGAGAACGGCGCCAAGGAAGCCCGCCTTGATCGTGTTGGAGATGACGCCCACCGAGAAACCGGGCGCAAGTCCGGGCTTGTCGGCAAGGGCATAGGCGATATAGGCGCCGATGATGGGCACGGACACGTCGAAGATCGAGCTACCGATCTGATAGATGACCATGGCGAGGGTGTACTGCGTGTAGGAGTCGATCGCCTTGAGGTCATTACCGATGTTGTAGCCGCCCATGGCCTTGGCGATGCCCCAGAGGACGCCGCCGCCGACGATGAACGGAATCATGTAGGAGACGCCCGTGAGCACCGCGTCCCAGATGACCTGGCCCTGGGACTGCTTCTTGGCGTTCTTGCGCTGAATCTCAGCCATTAGCTAATTGCCTCCAATAGTTCCTGGACGACCTCTGCGGCCGCCGTGACAGTCATGACTTCCTTGGTCTTGCACACGAGCGTCGGCACTGGATCAAAGCGACCCTTGTCCTTGACCTTGACGTCGGCCGCAATGATCGCGCCGTCAGCACGGGCGATGTCCTCGTCCGTGATGACGTGCTCCGCACCAGTTGCGCCCTGGGTCTCGATCTTGGCCTCGCACCCAGCCCTCTCAAGCGCCTCGGTCAGTGACTCAGCCGCCATGAAGGTGTGCGCGATGCCAATCTGGCATGCGGTGACGCCAACGATGTATGGCTTCTTTGCCATCTTGTCCTCCCCCCTGATCTCCTTTGAAATACGAACATGCCACCACCCCCTCGTACGCGAGTGGAAGGGGTGAATCCACGACTGGAATCATATTTCCTTCATAGCCATTGTCGGTACTCGCTTCCAAATACGGGGTCTAGTCACATTTCTTCCATCTTTTGTTCGCTATTTTGTTCGTATTTAATAGGCTATCTCTCTATATATTCACTATTTCTTCATATTTAAGTCCATATCTACCTCCATGCGACCACGACCGTCGGGAGTCTGCTGTATCATTCACGCCGTACTCCCGCGAAGTAGTAGAGATGCTAGGGAAGGAACGCACCGTGTCCGAGGCAACCACGCAAGAGCACCTCTCCGTAAGCAACAGCTGGGTCATGCACGCCCTGCTCGTCTTTATGGGGCTGTGCCTTCTCACCGCATCGATACTCGCGATCACGCAGCCCCTCCCCTATGCGGACAACCCCGAGTTCATCAAGATCATGACCGGCTATCTGGGCTTTCCCCTCGCCGTGGGCGTCATCGCCTACAACGTCTGGAAGATCGTCGCTCGCCATGACGCCATTCTCATCGACGAGAGGGGCATCACCGACCACTCGGGTGCGCTTTCCTGCGGATTCATCTCCTGGGACCGCATCAAGGAGGTCTATCTTCTCAAGCTGCACGACGACGACTACCTCTGCGTGGTGCCCGAGGACCAAGAAGCTTGGTACGATGGGCTTACCAAGGGCCAGAAGAGGCTCGCCAAGGCTAACATGGACATCGGCTTCGCACCAATACGCATCCAGTTCAAGAAGGTGTCCGAGAGCGTAAGCTCGCAGGATGGTCTCGCCTTCGTGCGCAGGCTTCAACCCAAGAAGATCACGCGCGTCCGCAAGCCAAAGTACTAGTTAGGCGCGCAGGAAGACAGGCCGCTCATGAACGTCCTCTGCTTTGGCGAACCCCTCATCAGACTCGCCACCAGCGCCCACGAGCGTCTCGAGATCGCCCGTGACCTCGAGATCTCGTACGCAGGCGCCGAAACGGTCGTCGCCATCTCCCTCGCCCTCCAGGGTGAGAGCGTGAGCTACGCCACCAAGCTCGCGAGCAACCGGCTAGGCACCAACGCCCTCATGACCCTTGCCCGCTATGGCGTGGACACCTCTCGCGTGATTCGCTCGAACGACCGCATGGGTCTCTTCTACACCGAGCGAGGCCGGTCCATTCGCTCCACGATCGTCACCTACGACCGTTCCGGCACCGCCATGGCAAATGCCTCTCACGAGGACTTCGACTGGGACCGCATGCTCAACGGCGTGGAGGTGTTCTTCTTCTCGGGCGTCATCCCCGCCATTTCCGATGAGATGACCACCGCCTGCCTCGAGGGGCTCCGCGCCTGCAGGGGTCGCGGCATTCGCACCGTATGCGATCTCAACTACAGAAACACCTGTGGTCACGCGACAAGGCCCAGCGCGCCTGGGGCAAGCTCATTCCCCTGCTTGACGTGCTTATCGCCTCGGAGGGACGACATCATCTCCATCGATGACGCACAGGTGTCCTGGAGACGACGTCTTCGACTACTGCCTCAACTGGAGCAGGGGGACTCATGTTGGACTATCCGCTGGGAGCGTGTGCTTTCTCGCCCGTTCGATGGACCGGTATGACGCGGCGAGCTTCCGCGGCGGCCTGGTCAACCGAGAGGGGACCTTCAACTCGAAGACCGAGGTCGTGTCCGTCTCTGATATCTCGAGCTTGCGGCTCGATCTTCTCCGCCGGCATCGTTCACGGCGAGAACAGCAGGTGGGACCCTCAGTTACATGATCGACTACGCCACCATGGCAAGCGCGTTCAAGGCCACCGTGGCGGGCGACCTGTCGTTTGCCTCCGAGACGGAGATCGCAAGCCTGCTCGCGGAGTCGGTGAGACCCTACTTCAGACAGTAGCGAGACGCACCGAATCCCCTGCTACTCGCTACGGAGCGCCTCCACGGGATCGCTGCGCGAGGCCTTCTTGGCCGGAATGAAGCCGGCGAGGAAGGTGAGCAGCACGCTGATGCCGATAAGCATAAGCGCATACTGCGCCGGCAGCCGAACGAGGTCGTGAAACGCCGAAGCGAGCCTCCACTATGGCGTTGGCGGGTATCGTGAGCAGCAACGTTATCGCAACGCCCATCACGCCGGCCACCAGACCCTCGATCACGGTCTCCGCATTGAAGACGCTCGAGATGTTTGTGCTTGCTCGCGCCGATGGCGCGCAGGATGCCTATCTCCTTCTTGCGCTCGAGCACCGAGATGTACGTGATCACAGCGATCATGATGGATGAGACGATCAGCGATATCGAGACGAACGCCACGAGCATGGCCGACACCATGTCGACGATGCGGGTGACCGAGCTCATCATCGTCCCCACGAGGTCGGTCCAGGTGATGACCATTGTCGTCCTCGCCTGCGGCGCTCATGTCGTTGTTGTAGTCATCGAGAATCGAGGTGACGGCCTGCTTGGTCTCGAAGTCCTTGGGATAGATGTCTATCTCCGAGGGCTTGCTGCGGTTCGGCGTAGCCGAGCTTGGCGAGGTTGCTGTCGTAGGTGGAGGTCGTCGTGGACATGAGCGAGGTCATGAGCTCGGAGAGCTCCTTCTCGTCCATGTTGAACTGGAAGGCGCTGGCGATGGCCGACTCGTCCACGTGCATGGCGCTCGCCATGTTAGAGACCATCTGGCCCATGGCGCTTCTGCATGGCAACTCGAGACCTGCTGCTCGATCTGCGAGCTCATCTGCGTCATGAGCGAGGTCAATCGCGGGTCTGCATGTAGCTCTGGACGGCCGTGGCGATGGTCTGCTGCAGCGCCGAGGCGAGCTTCTCCTGGTAGACGGAGAGCAGGCGTCGGCGACCTCCTTCTCGATGCCGTCCACGCTGGCATCGTGCCCATGACCTCAGCGATGCCATCCACGAAGCTGCTTCTGGAGATCCTCCATGTCGATGGCAGAGGTCACGGCGGTGGCGATGGTCGTGCGCACCTCGTCGGTCGCCATGTATCGCGACGGTGCCGCCGGGGTTCGCCGCGCTCCAGCCGGCCCAGAAGGCCACCTT
>Ga0268356_10301_pt1 | contig 12768 bp, 10 predicted proteins | sample BioMet10_FD_194415 | JGI IMG/M metagenome (GOLD analysis project Ga0268356, IMG submission 194415) | Sewage microbial communities from Oakland, California, United States - Biofuel 10 (PacBio Assembly) | ecosystem: Engineered > Wastewater > Sewage > Unclassified | place: USA: California | collected...
TTTCCTGCATAAATATCACCACTCAGGGTAGCCATAGTATAAACAGTAAGGTTAGTCAATCCGGTATTTATTTGTGTCCAGCTTGTTCCGCCATTTGTTGATTTATAAACCCCATTGCCACTGGTTCCGGCATAAATATCTGTTCCATTAAAAGTAATTGAACGTACATCTTTTCCGGTAAGTCCGGCTTGAATCCAAGTAGGTGGTGAAGTTCCAAAAGTTTTATAAACACCTCCGCCAACAGTTCCCACATATAAATAGCCATCAGCAGCATTAATCCCTGAACACATCACAAAAAGGTTTCCAAGCCCGGTAGCGCCACTTCCATTAAGAGACGACCAGTTTATACCATTATCCGTGGATTTAAAAACACCGCCTCCATAGGTACCGGCATACGTATTGCTGGTAGAAACTCCAGTTACTACAGTGGAAATCGTTCTAACTGGTGTATTTCCATCTTTAACCTGAGTCCAGCAATTCCCATTATCGGCAGTTAAAAAAGTTCCGCCGGAATAGGCTCCCGCAAGTAAATTCGGATAGCCCGTACTTACAGAAGCTAACGCACGTGTATCATTATTGGTTAAATAGACAATTTTTTTACAACTCCAATTTGCCTCCCAAATCAGAAGTAATAAAAATACCTCCGCCATGCGAACCAGCAATAACGTAATGATTTCCGCTGGTAGTGGTATAACCGTAAAGTGTTTCAACATAAAGGTTATTTACACCATTGTTAACAGGATTCCAGGTAGTTCCGTTATCGGATGTTCTAACTATTCCACTTCCATAAGTTGTAGCATATACCGCCGTGCCATCGGAAGAGAAAGAACGGACATCATAACCGCAACAATACTTTTGTACCCAACTGGCTCCGGATGTACTCGACCAATAAATGCCATTAGTAGCTGTTCCGGCAAAGAGATTAGCGCCATCAACAAATAGTGCATTCACCTGGTTACCAGCTAAACCACGTAACCACCAGTTTTTCGCCACCATCGGTGGAACGGTAAATGCCATTACCGGTTCCCACAAAAAGTCGCTTCCTTTTTTAATGATGCTTCGTATATACAAATTGGACAGCCCCGTATTCATAGGAATCCAATTGGCACCTCCGTCAGTAGTTTTAAAGATACCCGAGCCTTCGGTTCCTGCATAAACCACTGTTTCGCTTACGGCATATAAAGAAAGGATGCTGTTATTTGTCAAACCATTGTTTATAGCTACCCAGGTAACTCCATAATCGTCTGACTTAAATAATCCACTTCCACTCGAACCGGCATATAACTTTGTACCGACACTTGTTATTGATAGGATGGGGTAAATGGCTATCCCGTTGTTTCGAGCTTTCCATGTTTTGCCATTATCGCCGGAAGAAAATACCCCGCCATCAAAAGTTCCGGCAAAAATATCACCTGTTCCCGTTTTGGTAATGCACTTAACCGTATTACCACTGACGCCATTCACCGGCTGCCAGTCTGCCATAACTGATAAAGCGCTGAATAACAACATTATAACAACTAAATTAGCTGCAATTAATAATTTGTAGATTTTCTTCATAATCAATTTTTTAAAGGATTTAAAATAATTAGCTCAATAATCATACCGAATTTACATAAATCTTATTAACAATAAATTAATTAGCCTAATGAAACCTCGATTTGTCCTGAATTGGTAAAAAAAAATCCAATTTGGAATAAATATGATTTATATAAATAAGTTTGGGGTAATCTTAATTCGGATAAAGCTGGATATCTGGTAGTTTAAAGCACATGCAGGTTGGAACAGTTTTTCCAACCTGCACAATAATTTAGTAATTAAGTTTCCCTTGTCAAATATACGAGTTTATTAACAATAATGACGAGAAAAACTATTATTTTTCAACAAAATTATCAACAATTATTTTAATTAGCTGATAACAAGTATATTAATTATGAAAAATAAATCAAAAATTTCCCCAAACTCTAAAAAATAAATTTGTGTATAACAATTTATTGCATAGAATTTTACATAACGCTACTTTGTACCAAACTTGTAAATCGTTTGAGAATGAAATTTTTCACCGGGTCGTAATAAGGTAGACGGAAACTGAGGATGATTGGGAGAATCGGGAAAATGCTGGGTCTCAAGGCAGAATCCATTATGATCGTCGTAAACCATTTCATTTTTGCCCTGCAGACTTCCATCGAGAAAATTACCGGTATAAAACTGAACACCAGGCTGGTCGGTATACACCGTCAACGTACGTCCGCTGAAAGGATCATAAACAGTAGCCGCCTCAACCATTTCGCCAGGTTTACCATTCAACACATAACAGTGGTCGTAACCCTTGTGAAAACCTGTATCAATACGACTACCAATTTCCATCATTCGGGTAAAATCATATTTGCTGCCTTTTACCGAAGGAAGTTCTCCGGTAGGTATCAAATTAGTATCCACAATCACATAACGGTCAGCATTGATTTGTATTTGGTGTTTTAAGATATCGCCATGACAGGCAAGGTTAAAATAACTGTGATGGGTAAGGTTAAGCACCGTTGGCTTATCTGTTTCAGCCTGATAATTAATCTTTAGCTCATTATTATTTGTAAGCGTGTATGTTACGATAGTTTTTAAATTTCCGGGGAAACCTTCTTCACCATCCTTGCTCACATACGTAAGCTGAAGTCCTACACCCGCAGTATCCTTTTTTTCCATCACATCCCAAACATGTTTGTCGAAACCGTTAATGCCTCCATGAAGCGTATTCTGATTATCATTTGCCACTAAGTGATATTCCTTGCCATCAATGGAAAATTTTGCTTTGGCAATGCGGTTGCCGTATCTTCCGATGATAGCACCGAAATGCGGATTATTTATAAAATACGGCGCCAGGCTGTCGAAACCGAGCACAACATCACCCATATCACCTTTTTTATCAGGAACAATAATGGATGTAACGATTCCACCGAAATTTGTAATTTTAACCGTCATTCCTTTTATATTTGTAAGCGTATAAAGAAAAACTTGTTTACCATCGGCGGTTTTTCCAAACAATTCTTTTTTAATATCCATTTTATTTTTACTTTTAAATAGATTAGAACAGGCAAAAGTGAAAAAAATCAACAGCATACCTGATAATAACATGGCAGAATTTCTAATTATATTTTTCATATCTCGTTTTTTATAATTAAGAAGCAAATTTAAAGAATTAAATTGATTTTGGGAAAATGAAGAATATTTTTAAAATTTGCCAGCTATTAAAATAATAATTATGAACCATTCTGCTTTTTCGATTTTAGATTACATCGTATTTGTGATCTATGCATTAGTAATTCTTTTCATCGGTTTATTTGTATCTCGAACCAAAAAAGGGCATAGTAAAACTTCGCAAGAGTATTTTCTTGCCGATAAATCCCTGCCATTCTGGGTTATTGGTGCTACATTAATAGGATCGAACATTTCGGCAGAACAGTTTATTGGCATGTCGGGTTCGGGTTTTAAAATAGGCCTGGCCATTGCCAGCTATGAATGGATGGCGGCAGCAACATTAATTATTGTTGGTAAATTTCTTTTACCTATTTATTTAAAAGAAAACATCTGGACGATGCCTCAGTTTCTTGAACGGCGCTTCGATAGCCGTGTCAGGACAAGTTTTGCCATCTTCTGGCTGTTGGTTTATATTTTTGTAAACCTTTCTTCCATATTATATCTTGGAGCATTAACCATACAAACAGTTTTCGGGGTTAACATCATCTATGCTATCATCGGCTTAGCTCTTTTTGCAGCGCTATATTCCGTTTACGGCGGATTGAAGGCTGTAGCCTGGACAGATATTGTTCAGGTAACGGTTTTAGTGGTAGGCGGATTAATAACCACTTTTATAGGGTTGAATGCCATAGCTGCCAAATTTGGCAGCCATGGAGTAGTCGACGGTTTTAAAATATTGATGCAGCAAGCGCCCGACCATTTTCATATGATTTTAAAACCAAGCGACGAGGATTATAAATACCTTCCTGGATTAAGTGTTCTTATTGGGGGAATGTGGATAGCCAACCTAAGTTATTGGGGATTTAATCAATATATCACCCAACGTGCTTTTGCAGCTAAGAATTTGAAAGAAGCTCAGAAAGGTGTCGTCATGGCAGGCTATCTTAAATTACTGATGCCATTGATTGTAGTAATTCCAGGAATTATTGCATATGTTCTTCAGCCATCCATAAATCCTCCCGATAAAGCCTATCCCTGGCTGTTGCAACTGGTTCCTTCGGGTTTAAAAGGACTCGCTTTTGCTGCATTGGTTGCCGCTATTGTTGCCGCTTTAAGCTCAATGATCAACAGCACTGCTACCATTTTCACCATGGATTTATACAAACCATTTTTCAATCGTAATGCCAAAGAAAAACATCTGGTAACTACCGGCAGAATTATTTCGCTTGTCAGTATTTTTATTGCCATTATTATGGCTACGGTAATTTCCGAATTGGGTCTTAAACAGGCGTTTCAATACATCCAGGATTTTACAGGATATATTTCTCCCGGCGTTTTGGTGATCTTCCTTGCTGGTTTTTTCTGGAAACGAGCCACGGCAAATGCTGCATTGGCAACAGCCATACTCACTATTCCGCTGGCAGTAGCCTTCGATTTTATCTGGCCTTCCCTGCCCTTTCTCGACCGTATGGGCATTGTCTTTTTGATCCTTTCGGCTATCATGGTCGTATATAGTTTGATTCAATCAGGGAAGCCTCAACCTAAAGCAATAATACTCAATAAGCATATTTTTGCAACAAGCAAAGGATTTGTATGGGGTTCTGTGGGAATTTGCATTATTTTAATAGTATTGTATACTGTTTTCTGGTAAACTCAGAATTGATTTTAGAGATTCTGCATTATTCAAAACGGATTTTATTTTTTAGGGTAGATTATCTTTTTATTATAAAACAAATTCAATCCCTTAACTATTAAACTTTTCACAAAACAGATATTTTTAATTCATCAAAAAATTTAGTAATCATTAGAATAGTTGTCTATTTTTGCACCCAATTTAAAATTACTACTTAAATAAATGCTATGAAAAAGATAATTATGATTTTAGCTGGTTTTTTCCTGCCAGTAATGACTTTTGCAAGCGAAGCCGATTTAAACATCCCAAGTTTAAAGCCAGAACAAAACAGTCTTTTGTATTTTGGTTTTATAATATGTATTCTTGGTTTATTATTCGGCCTCTATCAATTTATAAGGGTTAAAAATCAAAAGGCTCATCAATCAATGCTTGATGTAGCCAATACGATTTTTGAAACCTGTAAAACGTATTTGATTCAGCAGGGTAAATTTTTAGTTTTACTCGAAATCTTTATCGCTGTAATTATCGGGTTTTATTTTGGTTACCTTCAGGGAATGCCATTTGGCGGTGTTTTACTAATTCTTGGTTGGTCAGTTATTGGTATTTTAGGTTCTTATGGAGTAGCATGGTTTGGCATTCGCATGAATACATTAGCTAATAGCCGCATGTCCTTTGCCTCCCTAAAACGCAAGCCACTACATTTATTGAATATTCCACTTGATTCAGGTATGAGTATAGGTGTGATGTTGGTTTCTGTAGAACTTATCATGATGCTTATCATTCTGCTTTTTGTCCCCCGGGAATATGCTGGAGCAAGTTTTATTGGCTTTGCCATTGGTGAATCATTAGGTGCTAGTGCTTTACGTATTGCAGGTGGTATTTTTACCAAAATTGCAGACATCGGTTCCGATTTGATGAAAATTGTTTTTAACATCAAAGAAGACGATCCACGTAATCCTGGAGTAATTGCCGACTGCACAGGCGATAATGCTGGCGATAGCGTTGGTCCTACTGCTGATGGTTTTGAAACTTATGGTGTTACCGGTGTTGCATTGGTTTCATTCATAGTTCTGGCTATTATCCCCGATAAATTTATTTCTGCCCTTGATCCTACTCAAGCAGCTATTGATATCCAGACAGAACTTTTAACATGGATATTTACGATGCGTATTCTTATGATTGTTACTTCTGTTCTTGCTTTTTATGTCAATAAAGCAATCAGCAAAATACGCTATACTGGAAAAGATGAAATTGACTTTGAAAGGCCGTTAACCAATTTGGTTTGGTTGACTTCTATTCTTTCCATTGTCATGACATTTACAGTAAGCTATTGGCAATTAGGTGGCTTAGCAAATAACTTATGGATAGTTCTTTCTGTTATAATCAGTTGCGGAACTTTAGGTGCTGCATTAATTCCTGAATTTACCAAGTTGTTTACTTCTCCAAAATCATGCCATGTCCAGGAAGTTGTTACAGCTTCACGCGAAGGAGGCTCATCGCTCACTATTTTATCAGGATTGGTTTCCGGTAATTTCAGCGCCTTCTGGCAGGGAATGGTTTTCTTGGTATTAATGTTCATTGCATACTTTGCCAGCCAATTTGGATTAGGTGATATTATGATCTATCCGTCCATTTTTGCCTTTGGATTGGTTGCTTTCGGTTTCTTAGGTATGGGCCCCCGTTACCATTGCCGTTGACAGTTATGGACCTGTAACCGACAATGCACAATCTGTTTATGAACTTTCGATGATTGAAGAAATCCCTAAAATTTCTAATGAAATAGAAAGCGATTTCGGGTTTAAGCCCGATTTTGAAAAGGCTAAATATTATCTGGAAGCTAACGATGGCGCCGGTAATACATTTAAAGCTACAGCTAAACCAGTTCTGATTGGTACTGCAGTTGTTGGAGCTACCACAATGATATTTTCGCTGATACTCCTTATTAAAAACAAATTGGGTATCGAACCTGAATCTGTTTTAAATGTTTTAAACCCATATACAATTCTTGGATTTATTTCAGGTGGTGCTGTTATCTATTGGTTTACGGGTTCTTCGCTGCAAGCCGTTACAACCGGAGCTTACCGTGCCGTTGCCTATATTAAAAAGAACATACATCTTGATGCCAACTCGAGTAAAAGCGCTTCCATAGAAAAATCTAAAGAAGTGGTTAAAATTTGTACTCAATACGCTCAAACAGGGATGTTCAATATTTTTATCGGCATTTTTTCTTTTGCGTTGGCTTTTGCCTTTTTCTCAGCAGCCGATAAGGTACATCCCGAAGCAGCTTCATTTTTTGTAAGTTATCTTATTTCTATTGCAGTTTTTGGTTTATTCCAGGCAATCTTTATGGCTAACGCCGGAGGATGCTGGGACAACGCCAAAAAGGTGGTTGAAGTCGATCTTCAAGAAAAAGGAACTCCTCTTCACGAAGCTACAGTAATTGGTGATACCGTAGGTGATCCTTTTAAAGATACATCCTCTGTGGCCTTGAATCCTATCATTAAATTTACTACTCTTTTTGGTCTGCTTGCAATGGAAATCGCTATTTCAGATCGTTTTGTAGCCATAGCTCCTTACATTGGAATAGTTTTCTTTGTTATCGCTCTGTATTTCGTTTGGCGTTCATTTTATAAAATGAGAATCAAGAAATAATTTGTATAGAACCATTATTAAAAAAGGAGGCAAGTAATTGCCTCCTTTTTTAATTTCATAGAAAAAATATGGCGACGCCTATTACTGCCAAAATCGCTCCCACAACTTCCTTCCATTTAAGTTTTTCTTTATTAATAATCAGTGCCGGAGGAATGATAAGCACTGGCACAATAGCCATAATAGTGGAGGCTATCCCTGCCGATGTATTTTGAACTGCCAATAATGAAAATGACACCCCTAAAAATGGACCAAAAAAACGATCCTATAGCCAGTCGTTTCATCACTGTTCGGTCTTTTATTGCTATACCGACTTTATTCCAGGTTCTTAGAATACAGAAAAGTAAAGCAAAACCAAGAGCACCGGTTAAAACTCTGATTTGAGAAGCAGCAAAAGCATCATAATCCTTCATACCATATTTGCTTAAAACTAAACCAACTCCTTGTCCTGCGGCACCGCCAAACGCCAGAAGTAAACCTTTTATAGGATAGGAAAATTTTACCGATTTATATTTGGTACGAATTCTGTTCTCCTCCCCTTTAGTTCTTCTTAGAACAACTATTGCTATGCCAATCAATGTTAATATCATCCCTAAAAAACTTTTTAGGGATAAGGTTTCGCCCATCAGAAGCCAACTGACAAAAGCAGAAATGGGTGGTGACATTGCCATAATAAGCATAGATATTCGAGCGCCTATTACTACATACGATTGAAACAAAAAATAATCACCTATTACAAAACCAACAATTCCCGACAAAGCTAACCATATCCAAGCATGAAGATTTGCATCTGAGGGGAAAAAATATCCTCTGTAGAAAAAACCAAAAATACCCAGCAAGAAAAAAGCAATGACAAGCCGCATTAGATTTACTGTTAACGACCCTACTTTTTTACTCGCTTGTTCAAAGGCTATTGCTGTTATTGTCCAAAAAATGGCCGTTAATAATGCCGCAAACTCACCAAAATGTGCTATATGCAAAACAAAAAGAATTAATTATTAAATTTTTCTGAAAACCGCTGCAAATTTACTTAAAATTTATACTGCCTTTATAGCTGGCAAATTACTACATTTGCTATGGAAAATTTTAAAACACATGCTTTTTGACGACACTTACAAAACGATAGAACATCAGGGAGAAGGATTATTTAAAGATCGCAGTAGCCGTTTCATTTCATTGGCAATCCCCGTTACCAATGAAGAGGAAGTAAAGCAACATCTTAATTCGCTACGTAAAAAATACCATGATGCCCGACATCATTGCTATGCTTATCGTTTGGGCTTCGATAAATCCGTTTTCAGAATAAACGACGACGGAGAACCTTCAGGTACTGCCGGAAAACCAATTTTCGGACAAATGCTTTCCTTTGATGTAACTAACATACTCATTGTTGTTATCCGGTATTTTGGAGGTATTAAGTTAGGAGTCAGTGGTTTAATAAATGCTTACAAAACTGCTGCATTTCAGGCTATTACATCTACAAAAATTATTACGAAAACGGTTAATGACATCTACGATATTCGTTTTGATTATATTACAATGAATGAAGTAATGAAGATTATAAAAGAAGAAAGCTTGGACCTACTTGCACACAATTATGAATCGCCCTGTACCATCCGATTTTCTGTACGTAAAAATGATTCTCTTCGAGTTAGTGACAAATTAATGAAAATTAATAACTTAACAATTACTTTTATAAAGACTGCATAAATTTGTTCTTTAAAATACAAAATCTGCTGATAAACTGATTATTATATTAATTATTATTAATGAATAAAAATATTATCATGTCTAAATAACTATTATTCAGCTTATTAATTATTATTTTAAGTAATTTCAAACCAATTATAACATAATAATCCAATAGAAAAACTAAAATTTTTTTATGTTTTTTTTAAAAAATTACAAAAATTTAATGATTTTTTTAGAATATTTTTATATTTGCTGTAAAGTAGATGTTCTTTTCCATTCGTGTGTTTTAAATTTTAAAAATCTGTCCTTTTGAAACTTATTAAAACATTCAAATAAAAAATTAAACGAAAGAAAGACATTTCAAAAATCGCCCATATACAACATTAATTTTAAAGAATCAAGTACTTTTAAATTTTTAATTAACTTTTTTGAGCCGAATTTTGTTTAAAAATATTTTAGTAACCCCGCATCGGGAGTCTTCATTATTATATTGAATCAATGTCCAATTTTAAATTACTACAACAAATTAACAATTTCTTACGTCAAAATAAATGAGAATGGATTATAATGAAGTGTGGGACAGCTGTCTGAAAATTATAAAGGATAATGTTAATTATCAAAGCTATAAAACATGGTTCGAACCCATTAAACCAATTAAACTACGAAATGACATTCTTACTATTCAGGTACCAAGTCAATTCTTCTATGAATGGCTGGAAGAACATTATATTAATTTATTAAAAAAGACAATAAAAAATAAATTAGGTCCATCCGGAAGGTTAGAATATAGCATTATTATGGACAATTCTATTAATGGTTATAATCAAAACTCATCCCCCATCACAATTCAGGTTCCTACAAGCAATAAAAGAGTGGTTAACAATCCCTCTATATCCATGCCTATTGATATTAACAGAGGTCAATCAAAAGAAATTCCGAATCCTTTTATTATACCTGGCTTAAAAAAAATCAAGATTAATTCTCAGTTGAATGAATCTTATTCGTTTGAAAATTTTATAGAAGGCGATTGTAACCGTCTTGCCCGGTCGGCAGGATATGCCGTAGCTAACAATCCAGGAAAAACGGCATTTAATCCAATATTTATTTATAGCAACGTTGGTTTAGGAAAAACTCATTTAGCCCATGCTATTGGAATACAAGTTAAATGCAATTTCCCAGATAAGACCGTTTTATATGTATCGGCTGAACAATTTTTACAGCAATTTCTTGATGCTGTAAAAAATAACAATCAAAATGATTTTATGCACTTCTATCAAATGATGGATGTGCTTATCATTGACGATATTCAGTTTCTCTCGGGTAAAGAAAAAACTCAGGATGTTTTTTTCCATGTTTTTAACGATCTTCATCAGAAAAATAATCAGTTAGTCATTACATCCGATAAAGCCCCGGTCGAGCTTAAGGGTATTGAACCCCGGTTATTATCCCGGTTTAAATGGGGACTCGCTGCCGATTTGCAAGTTCCCGATTTGAAACCAGAATGGCAATTCTAAACAAACGGCTATATAGTGATGGCATTGAAATGCCTCAGGATGTTATTGAATATCTTGCATATAGCATAACAACGAATGTACGAGAACTCGAAGGCGCTCTCATTTCCATACTTGCACAATCCTCCCTCAATAAAAAAGCCATTACCATTGATCTTGCCCGACAAATGATTGACAAATTTGTAAAAAACATAACAAAAGAAATATCAATTGATTATATTCAAAAAATTGTTTGCGACTTCTTCGACATTCCAGTTGATTTAATTAATTCAAATACACGAAAAAGAGAAATTGTTCAGGCTAGGCAGCTTTCGATGTATTTCTCAAAAAACATACCAAAGCTTCTCTTCAAGCCATTGGAATTCATTGTGGAAACAAAGATCATGCTACCGTTTTGCATGCTTGCCGTACCGTAAATAATCTTTTAGAAACCGACAAACAATTCCGCATGTATGTTGACGAGCTTGATAAAAAAATCAAACTCTGACATTTATAATTAAATAAATCCCGATGATTTATTTAAAAATCATTTAAGAGTCACAATATCTTTCCGTTATGAGAATATTAATGGTATGCCTTGGAAATATCTGCCGATCTCCGATGGCTGAGGGTATTCTTAAAAGTAAATTAAAAATACAAGGAATTCAGGCAATTATAGATTCTGCTGGATTTGAATCCTCTCAAATTGGAGATTTTCCTGACGACAGAGCTCTACTTACCATGAAAAGGCATGGTTTGGATATTTCAAAACATAAGATGCGCCTTTTTACAAAAGAGGATTTTGATAACTTTGATAAGATTTATGTCATGGACAGAAATAATTATCGTGATGTATTGTCTTTAGCTCGAAACGAACATGATATTTCAAAAGTTGATTATATTTTAAATGCCATCGAACCCGGGAAAAACCAAGAATTGCCCGATCCTTGGTATGGCGGAATAAATGGTTTTGAATATGTTTTTCAAAAATTGGATTTAGCTTCTGATAAAATTATTGAAAATTTAGTTTCCCAAAACCATAAATTGGTAAACAAATGATTCCCAGCATTTCTGATATCAATAATGCGGCTATCAGGATTAAGCCCTATATACATCGGACTCCGGTTTTGACTTCCCAAAGTATTAATCAGATTTTGGACGGGGATTTTTACTTTAAATGCGAAAACTTTCAAAAAACCGGAGCTTTTAAATTCCGGGGTGCAAGCAATGCCCTATTTTCAATTCCGGCAGATGATTTAAAAAATGGAGTTGCCACTCATTCTTCTGGTAATCATGCTGCAGCTTTATCTTTGGCTGCCTGTAACCGAAATGCCAAGGCTTTTATCGTGATGCCTAAAAATTCTTCAGCAATAAAAATTAAAGCTGTAAAAAGCTATGGTGGAATAATTACTTTTTGTGAACCAACATTACAGTCGAGGGAAGAAACACTTTCCAAAGTGATTTCCGAAACTAATGCCTTAGAAATTCATCCCTATAACGACTACCATATTATTTGTGGCCAGGCTACTGCCGCCAAAGAATTAATCGAAGAATTTCCTAATCTTGATGTAATAATTGCACCTGTTGGCGGTGGTGGCTTGCTGAGTGGCACTGCCTTAGCAACTCATTATTATTCACACGGAACAAAAGTAATTGCTGTTGAACCCGAACAAGCCAATGATGCTTTTCTTTCTTTTTATCAAAAGAAATTCATTCCTTCGATCAACCCTCAAACAATTGCCGATGGACTCAGAACTTCTTTGGGGTCATTAACTTTCCCTATCATTCAAAAATACGTTACGCAAATCGTAACGGTAAGCGAGTTAAGCATTATACAGGCAATGAGATTGGTATGGGAACGTATAAAAAATCATTATTGAACCATCGTCGGCAGTACCAATTGCCGCTTGCTTGAAAATAAATTTGATTATAAAGGGCAAAAAATAGGCATCATTTTTTCGGGAGGCAATGTTGATCTTGCAAAACTACCCTGGATTTCCTAAACGTTCTGTTTTTTAAATTTTGCATTAAATTGAATAACTTGATTAATAATGGATTGTTTTCCATCATTAATCAAAATATAATCAGCAAGTTTCATTTTTTCCGTATTATTCCACT
>Ga0268356_10639_pt1 | contig 12750 bp, 12 predicted proteins | sample BioMet10_FD_194415 | JGI IMG/M metagenome (GOLD analysis project Ga0268356, IMG submission 194415) | Sewage microbial communities from Oakland, California, United States - Biofuel 10 (PacBio Assembly) | ecosystem: Engineered > Wastewater > Sewage > Unclassified | place: USA: California | collected...
CCGCCCAGCGGGAAATGGACATGCTCCTGGCCACAGGGGAACAGGTCTCCATCTCCATGCTGTCCATGGCCCTGGACCAGATGGGATACGACGCCATTTCCTTTACCGGGCCCCAGGTGGGCATCCGGACGGAGGGCCTCCACGGCAAATCCCGGATCATGGATGTGGATACCACCAAGATCACCCAGGCGCTGGATGACGGCAAGATCGTTATCATCGCCGGGTTCCAGGGTGTCAATGAAAATGATGATATCACGACCCTGGGCCGTGGGGGATCGGACACCAGTGCGGTGGCCCTGTCCTGTGCCTTGGACTGTCCCTGTGAAATCTATACCGATGTGGACGGCATCTACGGCGTGGACCCCAGGCTGTATCCGCCGGCGAAAAAGCTGGATACCGTCAGCTTTGATGAAATGCTGGAAATGGCCAGCCTGGGTGCCGGCGTCATGCACACCCGGTCCATCGAGCTGGGCAGCAAGTACAACGCGGAAATCTACGTGGCGTCCAGCATCCACGATGTGCCCGGGACATTGATTCACCGGGGTGACGGTTTATCGGACAAACCGATAACCGGGATGGCAGTGGACAAGGATGAGCTGATGGTTTCCATCAAGAACATCCCCTACGATGTCAACATCACGGCCCAATTCTTCTCCTATCTGGCGAAGAAGAGCATCAATATCGACATGATCAGCCAGACCTCCCCGGTTGACGGGAAGATCCACCTGTCCTTCTCGGCTTCCAACGAGGAGCTTTTCGAGCTCCAGAACGTGCTGGACGCCTTCAAGGAAAAATATCCGGAGGCGGAGATCGCCATCGATAAGGATGTAGTGAAATTGTCTGTGGTGGGCAGCGGGATGAAGAACCGCCACGGCGTGGCGTCCAAATTCTTCAAACTGCTGTCGGATCAGCATTTCCCGATCATGATGGTCACCACGTCCCAGATCCGGATTTCGTGCCTCATTCCCACATCGGCCAAGGAACGGGCGGTCATGGCTGTGGCCGACGGTTTTGAGTTATAGGAGGTGCAGCAATGGTAAATATGGAAAGCCACAGCGTCGATGGATTGTCCATCGACTGTGAAAGCCTGATGATTTCCCTCAAGGCCGTTCCTTTCAACAATTACATCATGAGCCGCCTCCTGGCAGAACTGGCGGCGGTGGGTGTCAATGTGGATGTCATTTCCCGGACGGCACCGGTGGGGGACACCTTTGATGTCTCGATGGTGGTGCCAGAAAAGGAATTGGCCAAGGTCATCGATATTACAGGAAATCTGGGAAAAGATTACGGTCAGATTGGCATTGAAGTCAACAAGAGCATTACACGTTTGAATCTCCACGGTATCGGCATGCGGACCCAATCCGGGGTAGCGGCCAAATATTTTCAGGTGTTTGCGGATAATGATATCCAAATCCTCATGATCACCACATCGGAAATCTGTATTTCCTGCGTGGTTAAAAATGAAGATGCTAAAAAAGCGGCAAATGCCATCAGGGATGCCTTTGAATTATAAGTAGGTTTGTATTGTTGGGATCGGATTTTGTACTCCCGGGTCAAGGCAGCCAAAAGGAATAATGGATGGATAAAACGAATAAACAACCAGTTGAAATCACGGACAGCCACGCGGAGGCCCTTTTACACGGGCGCTCTGTGGCCAAAAATGAGGAGCCGGCATTAACCGATGAACGGTCCTTGGAACCGTCCGACGGTTTGTCACCGGTGGAACAACCGGAAGAAGGAATCGGAGAAACAACGATGAATCCCGAGCCTGCGGCTGAAATGGCGGCGGGGGATGGAGAAGCCGTCGCCGATACGCCGGCGGCGGAGGAACAGCCCCAGGCACACGTTTCAGATGATGGGGACGGGGCGGAAGCGGCCGGACAGGAAGTGCCATCAGACGAGTCTCCTGAAGAAATGGCAGCGGATGGGACGACATTGGATTCGCCGCCGGAGGAAGCAGGCGGTGAAGGCTGTTCCTGAGGATGGAGAAGCTGAAGCGGTCCCGGATGATACGGTGTCAGAAGCGGCTGCACCTGAGGCAGCATCGGGTGAAGCGGAACGAAAGATACATTAACTGACGCAGTTTTGGGTGATGGGGTGTCGGAAGATACTGCAACTGAAACGGCCCCGGCTGAAGAAGTGTCGGAAGACGCAGCGACAGAAACAGCTCCGGCTGACGAAGTAACTGAAGACGCAGCGGCTGAAACAGCCCCGGTTGAAGAAGTAACTGAAGAAGCAGCGACAGAAACAGTCCTGACTGAAGAAGCAATGGAGGACACAGCGGCTGAAATGGCTCCGGAAGAAGTATCGGAAGAACCATCAACTGACGCGGCCTCAAATGAAACAGCGCCGCAAGATGCAGCTGCGGATACAACTCCCGATGCCGAGGTATCAGAAGCTGTCGCATCAGAAGAAACGCCAGCTGAAGCTGTTTCACAAGCTGCTGCATCTGAAGAAACGCCGGATGAAGAGGCAACGGAATCCCCAGCTGAATCCGATGAAGGCAGCCGGGAAGCAGCCGGTGCCACCATCGATTTGGACCATCCCGGTCTGGAAGATGGCCCGGAAGGGGAAACCGCTGATAAAAAGCAGGGAAAATGGCATGGCCCCGCCAGAAAGAAGAAAGCCGGCGGCATCGGCAAGCCCTTTAAAATCGCAATGGGGGTCGTCGGCGTCCTGCTGGCGGTATACCTGGGCGGTGCGGCCTTTTATCATTCCCATTTCTTCTACAACACCAAAATGAATGGCTACGATGCGTCCAATAAGACCGTTGAACAGGTGAAGACCGGGGTTGAGGACAACGCATCCACCTATACCCTGACCCTCAAGGAGCGGAATAATCAGAGTGAGACCATCACGGCCCAGCAGATTTCCCTTAAATACGCCAATGACAATACCATCCAGGATTCATTGAACAAGCAGAATCCCTTCAAATGGCCCCTGGCACTCATCGGCAAGACCGGGGATGAGGAATCGCCATCGGCGTACACCTACGACAAGAATACGCTGAAGACATTGATCAGCCAGCTCAACGCTGTGGCGGGAACCAGTGTGGTCAACGCCGAGAATGCCCATCCGGCCTACGAAAATGGAAGCATCGTCATCAAAAACCAGGTGACGGGCAACCAGCTGAACCAGAATTCCCTGGAAAAGGCGGTCAACAAGGCCATCGCCACAGGGGAGAAGACGCTGGACCTGGATCAGGCGGGCTGCTACGTCGCGCCGACCTACGGGGCGGATTCCAAGGAAGTGGCATCGGCCAAAACCGTGATGGACAAGTATCTGTCCTCGGTGATCACCTATACCTTTGGCGATCAGAAGGAAGTGCTGGACAAAAACACCTTTGGCCCCTGGCTGACGGTGGATGACAGCATGAATGTGGTGGTGGACCGGGATCAGGCCGCAGGCTTATATCAAGGCCCTGGCGGATAAATACGACACGGCCTGGGGAGCCCATTCCTTCACCACCTCCACGGGGCAGGCCATCACCGTCAGCGGCGGCAATTATGGCTGGGAGATCGATGAATCCTCGGAGCTGGATCAGCTCATCCCCCTCATCCAAGCGGGGACCAGCACCACCCGGGAGCCGGCCTACGTGCAGACGGCGAAAACCCGTACGGGCACCAACGGCGATATCGGCAACACCTATGTGGAAGTATCCATCAGCGGCCAGTACATGTGGTTTTATAAAAACGGCGCGCTGGTTGTGGGAACCCCTGTGGTGACCGGCGATGCCACCCTGGGCCGGGGGACGCCGGCCGGCGTGTATTCCCTCTACGGCAAGCAGCGCAACGCGACGTTGGTGGGAGAAAATTACAGGACGCCGGTTTCCTATTGGATGCCCTTTAACGGCGGCGTCGGGATCCACGATTCCTGGTGGCGCGCCGGCTCTGAGTACGGCGGAAGCACCTATCTGGGCAATGGCTCCCACGGCTGTGTGAACACGCCGACGGACGCCGTTGCGACCATTTATAACGGCATCGAGGTGGGCGATCCCATCGTCGTATATTAACCTGAAAAAGCTAAACTCCCCGGCGGACGGTCCTGAGGCCATCCGCCGGGGAGTTTGTTTTAATCGGTGATTCTTCATGATTTGGGATAATTTTGGGATCGGCCTCGGTGTTGACGGCGTACTCCATCCGGCAGAGGATGCCGTCCCAGAAGATCAGCTTGGCCTTCATGAGCAAGGTCTTGTCCAGGTAGGGATTGTAGTTGGTCCAGGAAACAAAATGATCGGCATTGAGCTGCGCGTTGTTGCAATGGGGACAGGGGGATGTCCGGCCCCGCATGATTTCGTAGCACTTTTTCCCCGTGTAATCCCGCTCGTTGGTGCCGGTCATTTGGCGCCCGACCTTGTTCAGGTAGATCATGTCGTAGGAGCTGATGCTGCTGATGTAAACCAGTTCCTCCAGCTCGTCGATCAGCCATTCCTTGTTCATCCAGCTGCCGCCCTGGAAGGGGCTGGCGGCCGTTCCGTAGAAAGCGTATTGGTTTCTTGCCGCTTTTTTTGGCGGTGTACAGGGCCTGGTCCGCGTTTTTGTACAGGGTTTTGAAATCCGTGCCGTCCTGGGGTGTCAGGGCGACTCCCGAGGGAGCAGGAAATCGGGTAATCCTCCGAGGAGTGGACCCCGTCATTGTAGTCAAAGCGCAGGGCCCGGCAGATTTCAAGGGCCTTCTTATGGATGGCATCCTCCGACGGGCAATGACCGGCGTAGATGATGAATTCATCGCCGCCAAGCCGTCCGATCAATGCGGTTATCATCGAAAATAGCCTTGAGCTTTTCGGCCGTCGTCACCAGGACCTGATCGCCGATGTCGTGACCGAAGGTATCGTTGACCTCCTTGAAATTATCCAGGTCCAGGATCATCACAGCGGAAAAAGGGGTGACCCTCTTTCTTTTGGGTAAGCCATTCATCGATGCGGGCCTCGAAGGTGGAGCGGTTGTACAACGTCGTCAGGGAATCCCGTTCGGCCCGGTTCTTCAGGTACAGCTCCTGTTCCTTGCGGGTTTGGATGTCCTTGGTGTTGAACAGCGCCAGGATATGGGAGGTCTGGGGATCCCGGATCATGAAGGCCTCCGACGCGAACCAGCGATACTGGCTGTCCTTCCTCCGCCGGTATTCGATGTGGATGGAGGGCTGGCCGATTAAAAAAGAATGGATCAGGTGTTGACGGCTGAAATTCATTTTGAAGATCTGGCGGTCGGCAGGATGGACCATCTGGGTGACGGTTTCGTCGTACAGGCGGTCGAAACCGGATTTCGGCTGGAGATGCATGCTCTGGAAGTATTCGTCGTTGCAGGTGAGGATGAGGTTGCTGGTCAGATCGGCTTCGAAGATGATGAGGGCGTTGGATTTGATCAGGGAGGTCAATTTGATCTGGTGGTTGTAGCGAAGCTGGGCGGTGATCAGGTCGTCGACGTCCTTGCTGGTGCCCACGGCCCGGGTCGGGCGGTTGTCCCTGTCGGGAATGACCCGGTAGCGGACCTGCTGCCAGCGATAGCTGCCGTCGCACCGGCGCAGCTTCAGGATGGCCTCCACCTTGCGGTCGCCTCGGAGGATCTTACGGTACATATCCCGGTAATCGTCGATGGATTCCTTGTGGACGAAGCCGCTTTTGATCATGGATTCGGGGACGTCCGGTATTATCTTCAGGACCGCCGAAGACGTTTTGGGAGAAACGGGTCTGGTGGATGGTATGGGTTTCGAGGGTCCAGGTCCCACACGGCGTCATTGGTCTGGGAGAAGGCCACCTGGAGCTGCTTGTCACTGATCTTGAGCTTTTGTTCCAGAGCCTTGGTCCGGGTGATGTCCAGCTCGATGCCGTTGATGATGGGAGCCCCCGCGCTGTAGTCGATGCTGCAGCCGCAGGATACCCATTTTTCATCGGAGATGGTGTTGAATCCGCAGTTCGATGGTCAGGGAGGATTTCCGGCGCTTGAGGGCTCCTCCCAGGACGGCACGCCACTTCTTCCGGTCCCGGGGATCGATGCATTCAATGGCGTTGATGGCAGGGACATCCGTGTTTTCGGGAAATCCGTGGGAGGAAAGGAAGGCCTTGTTGGCAAAAATCATGGGAAAATCGTCTTTGCAGTGGGCGCTGAAAATGCCGCAGGGAGAGGCGTCAACGATGGTGTTGATGGTGTCCATCACGGTTTCGAAATTGGTGTTGTTGGAAATTCGAAAGTGATTTAGCAGAAGTTGGATGGAATTCGACATTTTTTCTCCCCTTAATAGACATCTGTTGCTTTTAATTTTAAAAGATTTCAAGCAAAAAAGCAAGTTTATTTTGCAAACAAAACACGCAAAACACCGCAAAAGAGCGGATGCATTCCCATGGACCAGGGGGAGGTTGGACGGTTTGTGGCCTATTCGACGGCGCCCATATTGGAAGTGGTAAAATGGGTACAACGGAGGAAATGACGTGTATAACTGAAGAGGAGGGAGAGAAACATTTTAGGGAGCAGCAGAATTTAATCAACATATCACCAGCTGACCGAGGAAGGGGGAAATGGCCAAAGCTTACAAGAATGATGATGCCTTTCATTTCCTACACCTACAGCGGGGCGCTGCCCCAGCGGATGGAAATCATCAAGCTCATCAATGAGATCCGGGCCCTGTTTTATCCCAGACATTTGGGGAACGGGAGCTCTACGACTGCACCATCCGATACTACATCGGGGACCTGAATGATGAGCATTGAGGAACGGCTGAACCGCCAGATCACCCTGGTCCCTGGTGCGTAAGCAGGATGGGAGGCCATCAACGAGGAAGCCATCCAGCCGGCAGGCGGGCCAGATCAGCTGCGCTTTCTGGACCGGCTGCCTGCGGTGCGGGAATACATCACCATGGACGTCCAGGCGGCCTATGAAGGGGACCCGGCGGCAGCGGACAAGGACATATCATCTTTGCCTATCCCGGGTCCTTCGCCATGATGGTCTACCGTCTGGCCCATGAGCTCATCGCCCTCACGTGCCCCTGATCCCCCGGATGATGACGAGTACGCCCACAGCCGGACAGGGATCGACATCAACCCGGGCGCCGATCGGCCGGTATTCTTCATGGACCACGGGACGGGCATCGTCATCGGGGAAACCACGGAAATCGGGGACCACGTCAAGCTCTACCAGGGGGTTACTTTGGGCGCCCTGTCCCACCCGGGGCGGTCAGAGCCTGCGCGGGAAGAAACGGCACCCGACCATCGAGGACAATGTGACCATTTACTCCAACGTGTCGGTGCTGGGCGGGGAAACCGTCATCGGCCACGATTCGGTCATCGGCGGGAACTGCTTCATCACCCGTCCCATCCCGCCGTGCTCCAAGATTTCGGGTCAAGAATCCCGAGCTCCAAATGGAAAATGGCTGCCAGGAAGGAAATCGTCGAGGATTTCAAATGGGCCTACGACATTTAGAGATGGAAATTTCCGGCAGGACCGGACTGATTGGCCTGCTGGGCAGCCGGTGGCCCACAGCCTGTCCCCGGCCATGCACAACGAGGCCTTCCGCATCAACGGCCTGGATTACGTCTATCTGGCCTTTGACGTGGGAGAAGGGGGATTTGGAGCAGGCCGTGGCCGGATTGAAGGCCATGGGCGCCAGGGGCTGGAACCTGACCATGCCGGACAAGACGCGGATGGCGGAACTATGTGATGAGCTGTCCCCGGCGGCCCGGATCATCGGTGCGGTGAATACCGTGGTCAATGACGATGGACGGCTCACGGGACACATCACCGACGGCACGGGCTTCATGGCCATGCTGGGGGAACAGGGCGTGACCCTTACCGGAGAAAAAAATGGTCATCTGCGGCGCCGGGGGAGCGGCCCGGGCGGTGGCGGTCCAGGCTGCGCTGGATGGCCTGGGGGAAATTGTCATCGTCAACCGGTCGCTGGAAAAGGCGGCGGAAGTGGCGGCGTCAATCTGTGACCACACGGACTGTGCGGCCCGGGCCCTTCCCTGGCCGACGGTGCCGCCTTTTCCAGGGAGCTGGAGGACGCGGCCATCCTGGTCAACGGCACCAAACTGGGCATGGCGCCCCATCCCGAGACCTGCGTGGTGGCGGATCCTTCCGTCCTGCGGCCGGGGATGACCGTGGCTGATCTGGTTTACAACCCCCCGGCAGACCCGGCTCCTCACGGCGGCGGCGGAACGGGGATGCCGCGCCGTGGGAGGACTTGGCATGCTGATGTGGCAGGGTGCCCACGCCTTCCGCTTGTGGACGGGCCAGGACATGCCCGTGGAAGCGGTGAAGCGAAAGGTCTTCTCGTAGCAAAAAATATCCGCTTTATGGGAAAATTTGCTTATTATTTGGCAGATGTTTTGGTATAATGAATTAAATAACATATTGGTTCGAGTGCCCCATGGGGAGAATAGGGAAATAAGTGTGAATCTTATACGGGCCCGCCGCTGTATAAGGGGAGCCGTCATCAATGGCCAATGGCAAAAGCCGGGAAGGCGATGGCGGTGATGATCCCAAGTCAGAAGACCTGCTTGAAACCGGATTACGGAAACAGATGTGGAAAGTCTGCGCTAGATAAGCGCGGGCTTTCTTTGCCTTTTTGGGGACGTTATCCACTCGATTAGTTTTCAATCATTTTTAGGAGGATTTGTCATGGGATTGTATGAAGAAACGTTGAAGAAGATCACGCCGGTCGATGAAGCGGCCCGCAAGGCGTCCAGGGACCGGATCGATGTGCTGCTCAAGCCGGTGGGAAGCCTGGGGGTGCTGGAAGACATCGCCGAACAGGTTTCTGCCATTACCGGGGAGGTCATTCCGGATTTGTCCAAAAAGTGCGTCCTGACTTTTGCCGGGGACCACGGTGTCTGTGACGAAGGCGTGTCAGCGGCGCCCCAGGTGTTCACCGACATCATGACCCCCATGATCGCCGAATACCGCACAGGGGTGGGGGTGCTGTCCCGGGTGGCCGGCGCCGACGTGTATGTCTACGACGTGGGCATGCTCCATCCCCTGCCGGCGGACTGCAAGGCCATCGACAAAAATGTGAAGCGCGGCACGGACAACATGCGCAAGGGTCCGGCCATGAGCCGGGAAGAAGCGGTGAAGGCCGTGGAAGTGGGCATTGAAGCGGCCCAGGAAGCCATTGCCAAGGGATACTAAGCTGCTGGGAACCGGGGAAATGGGCATCGGTAACACCACGCCATCCACAGCGATTTTCGCGGTGTTCGGCGACTGTGGATCCCGGGGAAATCACCGGGGTTGGCGCCAACCTGGCGGAAGACATGATGGGGAACAAGGTGCAGACTCTCCGGGATGCCATCGCCATCAACAAGCCGGACAAGAACGACGCCCTGGACGTGCTGGCCAAGGTCGGCGGTCTGGAAATCGCAGCCATGGCCGGGGTCATGCTGGCCGGGGCAGCCGCCCATGTGCCCGTGGTGGTGGACGGCTATATTTCCACGGCTTCGGCAGCCATCGCCATCGGCATGAAGCCGGAGGTCAAGGATTACCTGATCGCCTCCCACGCTTCCGATGAAAAGGGCGCGTCCTTCGGATCGGACCTGCTGGGCTTCGCACCCTTCCTGCACATGAACATGCGACTGGGCGAAGGCAGCGGCGCGGCCCTGTCCTTCATGATCATCGACGCCGCCGTCGCCATGAACCGGGATATGGCCACCTACGGCGATGTGAACATGGACGTGGTGTAAATCTTTAATAGCCCTTTCGCCGGAGCCCATGGTTCTGAAAAAAAACATTGACAGAGCCGCGATAAAAGATTATTATAATAACAATATATCAATAAAGACTGTGAACGGGGAAAGTACGTTTGGCCTGAAGTTGTCAGAGAGCCGCGGTGGTGAAATGCGGTAATGGAGGGTATTCTGAAGTTCCCCCGGGAGTCGTCCGATGAAATTGCCGTCTTTTCAGTCCGGCAGTAGTAGTTCGGAACGGAGCTCTTACCGTTAGAAAGAGGAAGTATGAACCGGTGAATCTGTTAATGTAAATCCGGGAGTGCTTTGGAGTGGGTTTGTAATAAAACCAATTAAGGTGGTACCGCGAGTCAGCTCGTCCTTAGGCAGCAATGCAAGGACGGGCTTTTTTATTGATATAAATTTGTCAGGAGGATGACTACAACGTGAAATACTGGAATCAGAGTTATGAATGCATGCCCAAGGACCAGCTGAAAGAATTGCAGCTGGAACGATTGAAGCGGATGATCAACCGCATCTTCCATCAGGTGCCATTTTACCGCACCAAGATGCAGGAAATGGGATTGGGACCGGAAGATGTGAGAAGCCTGGACGATCTCCAGCGCTTCCCCTTCACCCGGAAGACGGACCTGCGGGACAATTACCCATACGGCCTGTTTGCCGAACCCCTGTCCAATATCGTCCGGATCCACGCGTCGTCGGGAACCACGGGAAAGCCGACGGTGGTGGGCTATACCCGCAATGACCTGGCCATGTGGTCTGAATGCGCGGCCCGGGGCCTGGTGTGTGCCGGCGCGGACGAGCATTCGGTGGTTCAGAATTCTTACGGTTACGGCCTTTTCACCGGGGGCCTTGGCATCCACGGCGGCGCTGAACGCCTGGGCGCCTCTATCATCCCCATGTCCTCGGGCAACACCCAGAAGCAGATCATGCTCATGCGGGATTTCGGCGCGACCCATCTGACCTGTACGCCGTCCTACGCCAACTTCCTGGGGGAAGCCCTCCACGACGCGGGCATCGACCCCAATTCCATCCCCCTGCGCGCGGCCATTTGCGGGGCTGAACCCTGGTCCGAAAGCATGCGCCGCAGCATTGAAAAGGGCCTGGGCGTCCGGGCCCACGATATTTACGGCCTGTCGGAAATCTGCGGCCCCGGCGTCGCCATCGAATGTGAGGAACAGGATGGCCTGCACATCTGGGAAGACCACTTCATCGCGGAAATCATCAATCCCGCCACGGGTGAAGTTCTGCCCGAAGGGGAAGACGGGGAGCTGGTCATCACCACCATCACCAAGGAAGGCATCCCCCTGCTGCGTTACCGTACCCGGGACATCACCCACCTCATCGAAGAACCCTGTGTGTGCGGACGGACCCATCACCGCATCGCCCGGCTGAAGGGCCGTACCGATGACATGCTTATCATCCGCGGGGTCAACGTCTTCCCGTCCCAAATCGAATCCGCCCTGCTGGATTCCGGCGAAGTGGAACCCAACTACCAGCTCATCGTCCGTCGGGAAGGCACCCTGGATACGCTGGAAATCAAGGTGGAACTGGACGAAGATTTCGATATCAATTCCATCACTGAATTGGAAAATCTGGAAAAACGGATTAAGGAACACGTCCATTCGATCATCGGCATCAAGGCCAAGATCAGCTTGGTCGAACCCAAGAGCCTGCCCCGGAGCGAGGGCAAAGCCCAGCGCGTGCTGGATTACAGAGAAATTTAGGAGGGTAAAAATGATTAGACAGGTTTCGGTTTTCATTCAAAATCAGGAAGGCAAATTGGGGCATGTGCTCCGCGTTCTGGCGGACGCCGATGTCAACATCCGCTCCCTGACCATCGCGGAAACGGCGGATTACGGGATTTTACGCCTGATCCTGCAGAACACGGACAAGGGGGTCAAGGTCCTCAAGGAAAATGGCGTCATGGCCAACGTGACCTACGTGCTGGCGGCGGAAGTGCCGGACCGTCCCGGCGGACTTTGCGGCATCGTAGAAGCCCTGGGCGCGGCGGGGATCAACATTCTCTACGCCTACTCCTTCCTGCCCCAGAATACCAGCAACGCCATCATCATGTTCAAGGTGGCAGAGGACGACCGGGAAAAGGCCATCAAGACCCTGAGCGAGCATCAGGCCATTACCCTGCTGGATAAGGATGAATTGTTGCTGCGGTAGTAGCGTCAGGTGAAATGAAATAAGCGATAGGTGAAACCTCGTCTGTATGGGCGGGGTTTTATCGTTGGAGGCTGAAAATTCACCACGATTTTATTTGACAATCCACCCAGAAATTATTATAGTAAGGTGGTAGAAAATTTTAGAAAGGAAGCACAAAATGGACAGCGACCCTGGAGAGAAACGGATAAGATTCAAACAATTCATCGGGTGACCCTCTGTTTTGGCTGGTCACCTCAATAAAAGGAGACCAGAATGCTTAAAATTTACAAGACCTTTGACGGCGTCATTTCAGAAATTGACACCGTCGAAAAAATTCCTGGATCAGTCTGATCGCCCCCACCAAGAGGAGATCGACTGGGTCGAGGAAACCTTGGGCGCCCAACGGGATTTCCTTGTGGCGGCCCTGGATAAGGAAGAGATTTCCCGTGTGGAGCTGGATGATGAAACGGGCCAGGCCCTGATCACCATCGACGTACCCATCGCGGATGAGGACCAGCAGGACGAACAGCGACTGCTTCTGTACAAAACCCTGCCGGTGGGGATCATCGAGCTGCGGGATCACTTGATTACCGTGTGCCTGAGGGAAAACACGATTCTGGACGATCTGGCGGCGGGAAAGGTCAAGCACGTCTGCACCAATTTGAAAAGCCGGTTCATCTTCCAGTTCCTGTATCTGGTGGCGACCCGGTTCCTGGTGTATCTGCGCCACATCAACCGGATGAGCAACCGGATCGAGAAGGAGCTCCACCGTTCCATGAAGAACAAGGAGCTGATCCAGCTCCTGGATCTGGAAAAATCCCTGGTGTTTTCTCCACATCCCTCAAGGCCAACCAGCTGGTTTTGGAGAAGCTCCAGCGCGGCCGGGTCATCGAGCTGTTTGAGGAAGACCGCGATCTGCTGGACGACGT
>Ga0268356_10613_pt1 | contig 12657 bp, 15 predicted proteins | sample BioMet10_FD_194415 | JGI IMG/M metagenome (GOLD analysis project Ga0268356, IMG submission 194415) | Sewage microbial communities from Oakland, California, United States - Biofuel 10 (PacBio Assembly) | ecosystem: Engineered > Wastewater > Sewage > Unclassified | place: USA: California | collected...
CATTTAAAAGAGATCGATTAATTATACCAATTATCATTCTTCTTATCATTTTCCAAAAAATAATTTAATGACAAATTGCCTGAGAATTATAGTATTAATTTTAAAATGCAATTTTGTAATTACTTTTTGTAATTTTTATTTGTCTAAATGTAATTTATACATTACATTTGCAAAATAAATTTTAAAACTTATCGCACATGAAACAAAATTGTTGTTCCCCTACCCTTTCAGAAAAATCGGATGGATTTTTTTAGGCATTGGTTTATTTCTTGTTCTATGGATGGAACTGATTGGTAATATCGGCTTTCTGGGAAATATTCCGGTTTTTGCCGTTTATAATGATATCCCATTAAGTCATTCAAATGGTTTCTTTAAAATTATCTCAGATGATTTTCAATATGAGCTTATCACTCTTTTGCTGATTACCGGAGCTATGTTTGTTGGTTTTTCAAAACTTAAAACGGAAGATGAATTTTCGCTGAAGCTGAGATTTGAATCTTTGCTCTGGGCTACGTATGTAATGATTGCCGTTTTTCTATTCTCGCTTATTTTTATCTACGGGTTTGCCTTCTTTCTTTTGCATTTTGTACGCTGATTATTTTCTTGTTATCTTTAATCTGCGTTTTTATTTTGTCCTCTATAAAGCCAAAATATCAGTATGCCATGAAAAATAACCTTAAAGTGGAAAGGGCAATAAAAAACATTACGCAGGACGATTTGGCCAAGGTTATCGGAGTAACGCGGCAAGCCATTAATGCCGTCGAACTTTGCAAATATGTGCCTTCAACGGTGCTTGCCCTTAAATTATCGGAGTTTTTTGGCAAACCTGTCAATGAAATATTCTTCCTGGAAAAGACGGATTAAATAATAAATAAGTAATAAAAACGACAAATTGTCGTATCATTGAATTTGAAAACAAATAAGAATAGAACGCGAATTTTGCTGTGTTTATATTATTATCAGCGTTTATTCGTTTTATTTGGGGGAATCCGTGTTCTATTTTTTTCTGATATACAACATTCTATTTGTCCAATTACTTATAAAATACTTTTATGGAGAGTTTAAATAAAGTTGCAAAAATAACCGTGATCTTCTGGTTAATAAAAATTGTTGCAACTACGCTTGGTGAAACACTGGGAGACTTTATATCGATGACCCTGAATTTAGGATATACAGCGGGAATAGGCATTACCCTTCTTTTTTTTCTAATCGTATTGCTTATTCAATTATCGGTAAAAAAACATATTCCCATTATTTATTGGCTGGTGATTATCGGAACGACAACTTTAGGAACGGAAATCTCTGATTTTATAGACAGAACGTTACATTCGGGATATACTTTGGGTAGTCTGATGCTTGTCTTTTGTCTTGCGGTAACGTTGGCTTTTTGGTTTAAAAGATTTAAAAGTCTTGAAGTTTATCCGATTACCGGAAAAACAAAAGAATTATATTATTGGACGGCTATACTTTTTTCCAACAGTTTGGGAACAGCATTTGGCGATTTCCTGAGCGATAATGCAGGATTAAGTTATATACATGGCGCAATGATAACGGGAACAATTATTTTGATCATTGTTCTTTTGCATTACTTAACCAAAATCAATCATATTCTGTTGTTTTGGATTGCTTTTATATTTACACGACCTTTCGGTGCAACATTCGGCGATTTCCTTACCAAGCCATTATCGAAAGGAGGATTAGACCTGGGAACCCTTACGTCTTCACTACTATCGGTTGTAATAATGGCAATTCTTGTATTCATTTCGCAATTACAACAGAATAAATTGCCCGACAACAAATAATCGGGATTTCGCTTCGCTCAACTGCCTTTTTCTGAACCACAATAGGCACATTAGAGCACATATTTTTAACCACAATAGGCACATTAGGCACCGCCTACTGCTTACTCCTTACTCCTTACTGCTTACTACGCTCAGCCTTACAAATCCCAGATCGCTTCGCGCATCCTTATAAATCCCGAATCGCTTCGCTCGGGACTTCGCTTCGCTCAGCCTTATAAACCTTAAGAACTTTACAAACCTTAAGAACTTTATAACCCTTTCGTCTTCAACAAATCCCTTATTTCAGTTAATAACTTTTCCTCATTGGTAGGCAATGGTTCAGCGGGTGCCGGAGGAACTTCCTCATTTTTCTTCTTCATCCGGTTCATGGCTTTTATCATCATAAAAATAGCAAATGCCACGATAAGGAAATCGAATACGGTTTGAATAAAATTCCCGATATTGATAGTAACCGGTTGGGCATGGGCGTTACCCGCCAGGTCGGCTACCACATTATTCAGTTTGATCTTGATATCTGTGAAGTCTACTCCGCCAATCAGCAATCCGATGGGAGGCATAATAACATCTTTTACAAACGAAGATACAATTTTACCAAAAGCAGCTCCGATAATGATACCTACGGCCATATCCACGACATTTCCGCGCATGGCAAATTCCTTAAATTCTTTTATCAGCTTCATAAGGCAATAATTTTAAGATTACTATTTTATTTATCAGAAATTATACGAAAATCCTACGCCCAACACTTCCTTAAATTGTGTGCGTGGACCTTTTTTATCGGTTCCATCGGCATTTTTCCCATCCACAATCATAATATCATCATCATAAATCATCTGAGTTGATATGGTGGCCGAAACATATTTGTTTACTTTAAGCGAATCAGATTTTCCCAGTTAACATCAACATTTTGTGCATTCTTTAAATAATTGGAAAACAAATCAAGCTTAATCTGAAAAGAAATATTTTCCATCAGATTTTGTTTATAAAGCATACGAAGGTATCCTCCGAATTCGGTACGCAGGTTTTTGCCGTTCTTTAGTATTTTTCCTGTGGAATCATAAACTGCCGGATCCACGCCAAAGGCTCCGGAATTGGCAAGTTCCTGATCATAAACAAACGTAAATCTTTCGGTAACCGGAGTAATAAAAATATTAAAATTATCATTAGGCTTATAATCTATCCCCACAGCCCCGATTAAATAAGCCGGAGCAAAAAACGATGAAATTTTTACAGAATCATTCGGATAATTATATCCCGGCGACATTTGGGTTTTAAAATTTAGCAATACGGCATAATACCAACTATCGAAAGCTTTTTGTCCATATTTAAGTAATAGTTCTATCTTATCGTCAGTTTTCCAGGCTCTTTTTTTATCAGCCTGCTTCAGCAACCCATAGCCAAAATCAAGAGTATTATCCCAACGTGATTTTCCCTTATTATAATAGGCAAATAAATTAATCATCGTACTTCCGGCCAATGAGCTCTGGCCTCCTGCTGCCCAATTGGTCAACGATGTTTGCGAAAAGTTGAGAGCCGTTACGCCCCCGGTTTTCCAATTATTAATGGTATCGTTGCGTTGTGTACGCAACAACTTTTCGGCATCGGTTACCTGTCCAAAAATTATTCCGGACAATAAAATGAAATAAATGAGTAATAGTTTCTTCATGGGATTTTTTTTATTTCAAAAATACAAATTATTTGATAATTATCTACAATATTATTTCATTTTTCTGAACCACAATAGGCACATTAGAGCACATAGAATTTATTTGCCTACTCCTTACTCCTTACTACCTACTGCCTATTCCAATAAAGATTCGCTAAGTCGTTCCTCCAAGCGATTCTGTGCCGGGACTTCACTTCGTTCAGCCTTACAAATCCCAGATCGCTTCGCGCATCCTTATAAACCTTATAAACCTTATAAACCTTACAAACCTTACAAACCTTATAAACTTTATAAACCTTATAAATCCCGAATCGCTTCGCTCGGGACTTCGCTCCGCTCAGCCTTACAAACTTTAGAGTTTGGAATTTAACAATTTGCCCGAAGTAAGTATTTTCTCAAGATATTTTTCCGTACGGGCGTTTTCCAAAGCATGTAAATAATTTTCGTTGTGCATATCGCTGCCAAGGAAATCAACCATCCCGAGATCAACAAACTTCTCGGCCATCTTTTTTACCATAGCCGAATAATAACCTCCCAATGAAATGGTGTTTACCTGAAAAAACACTCCGCGGTCTTTCAGTTCTTCATATTTTTTAAAATCGTTGAACCAATAAGAATACCTTTCCACATGGGCAAGGATGACTTTGTATCCTTCAATCTGCAGGTTAAAGATCAGATTATACAGATTGGGATTGGGGCTAAAGAAAGAAAGTTCGACGAGAATATACTTATCGCCGAAGGTCAACAGATTATTTAATTTCAGTTTTTCCTCAAAGCGATCGTCCAAAAGGTATTCGGCGGCGGCATCAATTTCGACAGGTATCCCGGCTTTTTTAACTCCGGCTCTTACATGTGCCAAACCATTGAGAATAATTTCAGGGGTATTAGTATAAAAATCGCCCTGAATATGGGGAGTGGTAATGATTTTACCAAATCCCATTTCATTCATTCCACGAATTAATTCGATGGAATCATTAAGTGTTTTTGCACCGTCATCTATTCCGGGAATAAAATGAGAATGCATATCGGCAAACAAGGAAGATAAGCTCAGCGGATGCGATAATTTCTTTTCAGGAAAGATGTTTTTAAAAATATTCATTTCTTACTTTTGAAAATGATTAAGTTCTCATCATTCATTAATTATACAAATCAAGGGTTGAAACCTTCTCTGTGTAACTCAGTGCTTTCTCTGTGTAACTCCGTGTTATAATATTTAAATCGCACAGAGAACCACGGAGTCCCGATAATTATCGGGATCACAGAGAACCACAGAGTTTAATTGCATACCCAATGATCTTTTATATCATTTGATTAATTTCTATATTCTTATATTCCCTGATTCTCATTAATCATTATTCATTAATCATTAATCATTTGAATCATTTTCCATATTGTTTATCGTAATACTTCTGGTAATCGCCCGAAGTAACATTATCGAGCCATTCTTCATTTTCGAGATACCATTCGATGGTTTGTTCGAAGCCTTCGGCAAAGCGTATGGTTGGCTGCCAGCCTAATTCTTTCTGAAGTTTAGATGCATCAATGGCATAGCGCAAATCGTGTCCGGCACGATCTTTTACGAATGTAATCAGTTTAGCCGAATCGCCAGGCCTGCGGTTGAGTTTGGCATCCATGATCTCGCACAACTTTTTCACCAGGTCGATATTGCACCATTCATTGTTTCCACCAATGTTGTATGTTTCGCCATTTCCTCCTTTATGAAAAATAAGGTCGATTGCTTTGGCATGATCTTCCACATACAACCAATCGCGGATGTTTAAACCTTTTCCGTAAACAGGCAGGGGTTTTCCGTGTTTGATATTATTAATGCACAAAGGAATCAGTTTCTCGGGAAACTGGTAAGGTCCGTAATTATTGGAACAGTTGGAAATAACCACAGGCAGACCAAACGTATGATGATAAGCCCTGACCAAATGATCGGCGCTGGCTTTGGATGCAGAATACGGGCTGCGCGGATCGTAGGCTGTAGTTTCGGTAAAATAACCTTCAGCACCTAAAGAGCCATACACTTCATCGGTAGATATCTGGTAATAGCGTTTATCTTCCGGATTTTCCTTCCAGATCAGGCGGGCAGCATTCAACAGATTAACCGTTCCCACAATATTTGTAAAGATAAATTCCGTTGGATTGGTGATGGAGCGGTCAACATGCGACTCGGCTGCCAGATGGATGACACCATCGAACCGATATTTTTCAAACAAAGCATTGATAAATGGCGCATCAACGATATCGCCTTTTACAAATTCGTAATTTGGTTTTTTTTTCGATATCTGTCAGGTTGGCAAGATTCCCGGCATAAGTCAGTTTATCAAGATTGATAATTTTATAATCGGGATATTTAGTAACAAAAAGTCGCACGACATGCGATCCGATAAAACCGGCTCCTCCGGTAATAAGTATGGTCTTCATAATTTCAGATTTCAGAATTTAGAATTAATAGTCTGGATTTATTGTTTATTTTTCAAAGCTTTTTCCCAATTCCAGGCCGAAAGCATCATTTCGTCGAGTCCTTTTTCGGCCTTCCAGCCTAATTCTTTATTGGCAAAACGAGTGTCGGCCCAGACTTCGATAACATCACCCGGCCGGCGATCGACAATTTTATAATTTAATTTCGTACCCGAAACTTTTCAAAGGAATTAATCACTTCGAGCACCGAGAATCCATTTCCCGTTCCCAGGTTGAAGACTTCGCCTTGTTTTTTTCATTTTTCCGTTAAGCATACGGTCAACGGCTATCACATGAGCTTTGGCAAGATCGACCACATGAATATAATCGCGGATGGGAGTGCCATCGGGTGTGTCATAATCGTTACCAAAAACACGCAGAAAGTCCCGTTTGCCGATGGCCGTCTGGGTAATATAGGGAATAAGATTATTGGGAATTCCCAATGGCAACTCTCCTATCAATGCCGATTCATGAGCACCGATAGGATTGAAATACCGCAAGGCTATCGCTTTAAATCCGTAACAGCAACAGTATCGAAAATTATATCTTCCGAAATTTGCTTGGTATTTCCATACGGACAAAAGGCTTTTTGATGGGCGAAGTTTCCTTTACCGGAAGCTCATCGGGCTGTCCATAAACGGTGCAGGATGAAGAAAACACGAAGTTGTTAATTTTATTTTCCTTCATCCCGTTAAGGATATTTAGCAACGAAAAAAGATTATTACGATAATACATCAACGGTTTTTCCACCGATTCGCCCACAGCTTTGAAGGCGGCAAAATGAATAATGGCATCAATTTCGGTATGCTTCCTGAAAAATGCCAAAGTCAGCTTTTCATCGGCAAGATCAAACTGTTCGAATTCCGGACGGATGCCGGTGATTTTTTGAATATTATCCAGCACTTCTATGGTTGAGTTGGAAAGATTATCAACCACTATCACTTCATAGCCTTTTTGCTGAAGTTCCACCACGGTATGCGAACCAATAAACCCCGTACCTCCGGTAACCAATATTTTCATGGGTAAATAATTTTAGATTAACGTCGGATGGAACCCGCATGTGAGATTTCCATCCGTATTTTTATAAATTGTCCTTTGCTAAAGTTTTACAACCTTGTTGTTTTCAAGTTTATATTTTTCGTTGCTTTCGGAGCAAACGGCAATTCCATCTTTATCGAAATGCAGCCGGCAACCAAATTCGCTCATCCATCCGATTTGTTTCGCCGGATTGCCAACGACCAATGCATAAGCAGGAACTGTTTTGACAACAACCGCACCGGCTCCGATAAAGGCAAATTCGCCGATATCGTGTCCACAGACAATGGTTGCATTGGCACCGATAGACGCTCCGTGTTTGACAATGGTTTTGGAATATTGTCCCCTGCGGTTAACGGCGCTGCGGGGATTGATGACATTGGTAAAAACCATGGATGGTCCCAGAAAAACATCATCCTCACAAATCACTCCGGTATAAATAGAAACGTTGTTTTGAACTTTAACATTTTTCCCGAGAATAACCTCCGGTGAAATAACCACATTCTGACCAATATTACAATTTTCGCCAAGCACACAATTGGCCATAACATGCGAAAAATGCCAGATTTTGGTTCCTTTACCAATCGTGCAACCTTCGTCAATTATTGCTGTTTCGTGAGCAAAATATTCTTTATCCATAGTTGCTTATTTACAAAATTCCAATACCGACGAAGTAATATGTTTCAGTTGTTCCTCATCCAGTTCGGTATGCATAGGAAGCGACATTACTGTTTTGCTAAGCATTTCACATGCCGGGAAATCGCCTTCTTTGTAACGAGGATCGAGATAAGCTTTTTGCATGTGCAATGGAACCGGATAATAGATCATTGCAGGAATTTCTTTTGAATTAAGATATTCGATGAGTTTAGCCCTGTCCACGTTGTTCAGCAACAAGGTGTATTGATGAAAGACATGAGTCGAATTTTTTGCCCTGAAGGGTGTTTTCAGTTTTGAACAGGCGGCAAATGCCTTGTCGTAATAATCGGCAGCGGCTTGACGGGCTGCAGCATAATCATCCAGATGACAAAGTTTGGTTTTGAGTATAGCAGCCTGAATGCTGTCGAGACGCGAATTTACGCCAATATAATCGTGATAGTATCTTACAACCATTCCATGATTAACCAACACGCGCAGTTGTTTATCCAAATCATCATCATTGGTAAAAATAGCACCGCCATCGCCGTAGCAACCCAGGTTTTTGGAAGGGAAAAAGCTGGTACAACCTATATTGCCAATTGTTCCGGCTTTTTTACGAGTGCCATCAGCAAAAATATATTCAGCGCCTATGGCCTGGGCTGTATCCTCTATCACAAACAGATTGTGTTTTTTGGCAATGCTCATGATGGCTTCCATATCGGCACACTGACCAAAAAGATGAACCGGAACAATAGCTTTGGTTTTAGGAGTAATGGCTTTTTTAATCGCTTCGGGGCTAATTAAAAAAGTATCGGGATCAACATCCACCAAAACCGGAGTCAAACCAAGCAGGGCAATAACCTCGGCAGTTGCTATAAATGTAAAAGATGTTGTAATTACTTCATCACCGCGTTTCAATCCTAAAGCCATCATGGCTACCTGTAAAGCATCGGTACCATTGGAACAAGGGATAACGTGTTTAACATTCAGATACTTTTCCAGATCTTCCTGAAACTGTTTTACGGCAGGCCCATTAATAAATGCAGTAGAATCAATAACTTCCTGTATTGAACGATCAATTTCTCCTTTAATTTTTGATATTGACTCTTTAAGTCAACCATTTGAATTTTTTTCATCTTTATGAATCTTTATAAATTAATTTTCCCTTTTGCAAAGATAAAGCTATTTAAACTTAATCAAAATTAAACGTCAATAAATCACAAACTGGTATACGCATTTAGTATTTTTGCGTTCTTTTATTTTCTATATGAACCCCTGATATAATACGTGAACAAAATGTATTGTCCGTATTTTACAGGCATGTAGATTCTATTAGACCTTTAAAAGACAAATCATATTCTAATGAAAGTAAGAAATTTACTACTATCTGTTTTATTATGTTTCCCTTTTTGCAGGCAAGTTCGCAAGTCAGCATAAAAGACTCATCCATCTTCACAACGATGTTTTACGCAACATACTCCTACCAATTTCCTGGCGGAGATTTGGTAAAACGTTTTGGAAATAATTCCAACATTGGTGGAGGAGTAATGTTTAAAACACGAGGCAACTGGTTGTTTGGAGTAGAAGGAGATTACTTGTTTGGAAACAAGGTAAAAAACAAAAATGCTATATTTAGCAATATTTCAACCACTAACGGCTATTTAATTGGAAAAAACGGATCGCCAGCCAACATTTCCTTTGGGGAAAGTGGAATGTGGGCTACGTTAAAATTGGGAAAAGTAATTCATGTTTTGGTTCCAATCCAAATTCCGGGATTATGATTGTAGCTTCGGGAGGCTATATGCAAAATAAAATCAGGATTGATGTTAAAGACAATAACGTAGCTCAGCTTACCGACAGCTACAAAAAGGGATACGACAGGCTTTCGGGAGGAATGGGTGTGAGTGGTTTCCTTGGTTATTTGTATATGGGAAACCGTAAAATTATGACATTTTTTGGTGGTGTCGAGTTTACACAGGCATGGACGAAATCGTACCGAAAATACAATTATGATGAAATGAAACCCGACCTTGCCAAACGGATAGATAACCTTGTGGGCATAAAATTCGGCTGGATAATACCTATTTATAAAGCCGCACCGGCAAAATATTATTATTATTAATTCCCGGAATTCATTCTGTACGTTATAAAATAATACCTTTATCCGGCAATTTGCCAAAGTCAACAATTAACGATTATCAAGCGATGCCTTTACTTTATAATTTTGCCATATTCATTATTACCAGGCCATTCGCATTGCATCTTTTTTTAATCCCAAGGCAAAATTATGGATAAACGGCAGAAAGGACATCTTTAAGCAAATAGAAAATTCCATTGGAAGTGAAGATAAAATTTCATGGTTTCATTGTGCATCCTTAGGCGAATTTGAGCAGGGACGACCAATTATTGAAGCTTTCCGTAAACAATTTCCCGGTTATAAAATTCTGCTTACCTTTTTCTCCCCTTCTGGTTACGAGATCAGAAAAAACTATCGGAAGCCGATTTTATTTTTATCTACCCATAGATAATCCAGCGAATGCCCGACAATTCATTAAATTAGTTCATCCATCCATTGCCGTTTTCATCAAATACGAATTCTGGTATAATTACCTGACCCAGCTCAAACGAATAACATTCCCGTTTTGGTTGTTTCAGCCATTTTCCGTCCCGAACAACATTTCTTCGCATGGTATGGCGGATGGTTCAGAAAAATGCTGCAAAATATTACGCATATTTTTGTTCAGAATGAAGCTTCAATGGCTTTATTAAATTCAGCAGGCATAAAAAATGTTTCCATAAGCGGTGATACCCGTTTCGACAGGGTAGCTTCCATTGCCGGAAATGCCAAACATTTTCCATTGATTGAAACGTTTGCCGGAAACAATAAGCTATTCTTAGCCGGAAGCACATGGCCAGCCGATGAAAACCTGCTTATTTCGTTGATAGATCAACATCTCCCGGTTTAAAATTTATCATTGCGCCTCATGAAACAGATAAAGACAGAATCAATCAGTTAGTATCGCGTTTAAACGCCTCTGTCCTTTGCTATTCCCAGGCAAATGAAAAAACAATTTCCGATTACCAGGTTTTAATTATTGACAGCATCGGTATTTTGTCGCATCTTTACCGTTATGCAACCCTGGCCTATATCGGAGGCGCTTTTGGCAAAGGATTACATAATATCCTCGAAGCTGCAACCTTTGGTAACCCGGTGATATTTGGCACCAACTATCAGAAATTTAAAGAAGCGGTGGATTTAATTCAACGCCAAGGAGTATTCAGCATAACTAATGCTGAAGAATTAATTTCCAAAACCCAAGAATTACTTTCTGATAAAAATTATCATGATAAATGTTCGGAGATATGCCGGAATTACGTTATTCAAAACCAGGGAGCCACCGGCATTATTCTGACAAAAATCAAAAATTATCTTTTATAAATAATTAATGATTGATTTTTATTTTCTGATATTCGTCAAACTTTTTCTTAACCTCAATCAAAAAATCATAATCTTTGGCATTCCGGCCAAAAGACTCTTCGAAATCGCAAAAGCGGATAAAGTCATCTAATTTTTCTCCTTCCAGATGAGTGATTTTATACACATTATTATTGCTAAATCTCCATTGCAAATATTCCCAGTAATTATCCTTTGCCACAAGCTTCGACACTCTTTTATAGGCTTTCAGCTTTTTATCAAAACGCTCATATATCAGAGAAATAGGATTTGCCAGAGTAGCCGGAGCCTGATTGTATGGATTATCATATTTTTTTCTCACCGGCATGGAGGCAATAATCTCCACCTCTTTGAGCTTAATATATTTCGGATTTAAGTAAATTTTAAAGATTTTAGGATAGCTGTACACACTGTCGTTTAAAAAGAACAACATGGAATAATAGGACATGGCGGCTAAATACAAGGTATCCGTCAGACGTACCCTGATTTCGAAATAACCTTTATTATCGGAAGTAACAATTTTCTTAGTTCTGGCATTTTGAATGGTTATAAATGAAGCTTCCATCAGATTTTCCTTGTTCACGGTTATCCCGCGAAAAATAAAATCATTCACCACCTGGCATTGAACCAATTTACCCAGAAATATAATTAAAACGATGATTATTAACTTAGCCCAGACTTTACTCAAAATGAATATTGAATTGATAAATCAAAATTTAAAACAGGTTAAAACGATTTCAAAAAATGCTGAGTACTTTGTTTTTTCTTAATTTACAGCTTTTCTACAACAAAGATAATCCAAAGGCAAGTCAAAGAAAAGTATAATCATTAAAAATAATAATTGATTAACGCTATTTGAGAGATTGTATGATAATTTTGAAATCTTTTTTTGTTAAATTAAATTAAATTTTAAATTTGTGAGTTAATTTTTACAAATCATTTACTCTCTAATCGCATAATTTTATGAAAATTGTCATAGTTGGAACCGGATATGTAGGGTTGGTAACAGGAACCTGTTTTGCCGAAGTTGGTCTCGATGTAACCTGCGTTGATATTGATAAGAAAAAAATAGAAAACTTAAAAAAGGGCATCTCCCCTATTTATGAACCTGGTTTGGATGAAATGATCGAACGGAATGTAAATAAAGACCGTTTGCATTTCGATACCGACATAACCAATTGTTTGGCTGAAGCTGATGTGGTATTCAGCGCAGTAGGAACTCCGCCCGACGAAGATGGCAGTGCCGATTTAAAATATGTGATTGATGTTGCCCGCACCATAGGTAAAAATATGAATAACTATTTATTGATGGTTACCAAGAGCACTGTTCCGGTAGGGACAGCACAAAAGGTGCGTCAGGCCATACAGGAAGAACTGGATAAAAGAGGTGTAAATATAAATTTTGATGTCGCTTCCAATCCTGAATTTCTGAAAGAAGGTAATGCCATTGACGATTTTATGAAACCCGACCGTATTGTAGTTGGAATTGAATCTACACAAGCCGAGGAAATCATGAAACGCCTTTATAAACCCTTTACCCTTAACGGACATCCTATCATTTTTATGGATGTTCCTTCGGCAGAAATGACAAAATATGC
>Ga0268356_10072_pt1 | contig 12526 bp, 13 predicted proteins | sample BioMet10_FD_194415 | JGI IMG/M metagenome (GOLD analysis project Ga0268356, IMG submission 194415) | Sewage microbial communities from Oakland, California, United States - Biofuel 10 (PacBio Assembly) | ecosystem: Engineered > Wastewater > Sewage > Unclassified | place: USA: California | collected...
ACAATAACCAAAAAACTCAGTGATCCGGGAGGCTATCCCGGCACCAGTACCTTCGGCACGCCCTCGGCGTCGCCGTCCGTCTCACCATCGCCATCCCCGTCGCCATCCCCCTCACCCAGTGCGGGAAGTGACGGAACGGGCCTGAAAATGCAGACAAAAAATGGGCTGCCGCATCGTGTAAACTCACGTTAATGCGGCAGCCTTATTTTTTTACGCTTCCAGATATTCCACCAGCGCGTCGTAATGCTTCTTGGCATCGGCCACGCCCATATCGTAGCTTTTGCGCAGGTAATCGTAGTGGGTGTTGTAGCCGTTGATGGCCAGGGACGGGCGGAAGACGAAGATCTTTCCCGCCTTTTCCAGGGCCTCCACCTTGCGCAGTTCCTTGTTGTACTCCTTGTACCGGTTGTACAGGGTCTGGCGCAGCTCCGGATAATCCGGGAAGGCCCGCTTGATCCGCAGGCGGTTGAGACGGCTCACCGGCTTCTTCCGGTAGCCCTCGGGCTGGGTCAGGATGACGATGATCTTGTCATTGCCGTAGGTCATGGCCCGATCGATGGGGATGGACACGGACACGCCGCCGTCCACGTACACCTTGCCGTCCAGGGGGAAGGGATCGCACAGCATGGGCAGGGTGGCCGACGCCTGGGATACCCGCATGACGTGCTTGCCCTCGGCCTTCCCGTGGATGTAATCCGCCCGGCCGGTGGCGCAGTCCGTGGCCACGATCTCCACATGGACCGGGGACTTGCCGTAGGCCTCGTAGTCAAAGGGATAATAGCTTTCGTCCAATCCCTGGAAGCAGAAATCCGAATCGTAAAACTTGTGACGCCGGATCAGGCTTTCCGTCCCCATATAGGCGTACTGCTTATCCTTGATGGCCATGCAGCCCACGGTCCGCCCGATCTGATGGGACGCGTAGCAGATGGCGTTGCAGGAACCGGCGGACACGCCGATGGCGTTGGTCAGAACCAGATCCCGGGTCATAAAAACATCGAGGATCCCTGCCGTGTAAACACCGCGCATGGATCCCCCTTCACAAACAAGGCTTGCCTTGTATAACACGAATAAAACCTCCTTATACGCCAGCTCCCGTTAAATGAGCCGGCAATCTTCTTCCGTCAGGGTGATGATCTGGGGATGCGTGTCCTTGCACTCGGTGCAGACCCATCCCTCGTAGCCGCCTTCGATGCGGACCGGCAGCATGGCCAGATCCTCGATGGGCGCGTCGTTCTGGACGACCTGATACCTGCCGTTGACCTGGCAGACGGAAAACTCACTCATGGGCAGGGCGAAGCCCAGGCCCGTGTACTTCATATACGCTTCATTCTGGGCCCACAGGCGGTAAAAGGCCGGACCCTGGCGCTCGGTATCCACCTTCTTCAGGCACTTGATCTCCCGGGGGCTGAAGAACCGCTCCGCCAGGCGGATGATGCCCAGCTTATCCTCGATCTTCTGGATATCGATGCCCACCGGGCTGCTGCTCAGGGCGCACACCAGGTACTCACCCGAATGGGAGCCGTTGAAGTGGATGTCCGGAAAGGCGTCCATATAGGGTTTGCCGTAGCTGTTGTAGCCAAATTCCATGAACCCCGGATAGCCTTTCTTGCGCATGATGATGGCCATCATCTCCTCGATGCCACCCTCGGGCATCAAAGCCCGATCCAATTTGTAAATTTCCAACATATCCCCATACTCCTTCTTTTGTTTATATAATAAAAATCATTCCATTCGTGATTATTCCGTAGAATCATTCCATGCCGTGGCGGTCCGCGCCGATGGCCTTGAGCTTCCAGCCGCCCTGGCGGAAGCGGATGGCGCTGACGATGATGCCCACGGTCCAGCCGATGGGGATGGACCAGGCCACCGCCCGGAAACCGATGGACGGCGCCAGCCAGTAGGCGGTGATGAGCCGGCAGGTGAAGTTGGCCACCGTGGCCAGCAGGAAGAACGTCATGTCCCCGGCGCCCCGGAGCACCGCGGCCAGGGCGAACATCCACCCGAAGAGGCAGTAGGCCATGGACACCACCGAGATGTAGGTCATGCCCGCAGCCACCACCGCCGGCGATTCAGCCCGGTCGATGAAGAGGCCCAGCAGATTTTCCCCGAACAGGAAAATCAGCAGGGAAATGGTCAGGGCCACCGCCGTCATGATGGCCAGGCCGGCCCAGAACCCTTTATGGACCCGGCTGGTCTTTTTTGCTCCCATGTTTTGTGCCGTATAGGACGTCAGCGCCATGTTCAGGGACAACAGGGGCTGGGTGGCGAACTGGTCGATCTTGCAGGAGGCCGTGTACCCGGCGATGGTGTCGGTGCCGAAGGTGTTGACCAGCCCCTGGACGGCCACCAGGGAGAAGGACACGATGCACTGCTGGATGGTGGAGGGGATGGCGTACAAAATCAGGTCCTTGAGCATCGCCCCCTCGAAAACGCAGTCCTCCCTGTGAAGGCGCAAGGCGGGCACCCGCCGATAAATGTACCAGGCACAGGCCACGGCGGACACGGCCTGGGAGATGGTGGTGGCCCAGGCCACCCCGGCGACCCCCATGCCGAACCGGAGGACGAAGAGCAGGTCGCCGCCGATATTGAGCAGCGACGTGATGATCAAAAAGTACAGGGGCGTCTTCGAATCGCCGATGGCCCGGCACATGGCCGACAGCGCGTTGTAGGCGAAGAGGAAGATCCCGCCGATGGCGTAGATGAGCAGGTAGGTCCGGGCGTCCCCGGCGATGGCGTCAGGGGTCCGGATGAGACCGATGAGGGCGCCGGAAAACAGGGCGCCGGCCGCCGACAGGACGAGTCCCACCAGCATGATGAAGACCAGGCTCACGTACACCGCCCGGCGCATCATGGCCAGGTTTCCCGCGCCGTAGTACTGGGACACCAGCACGGAGCAGCCCATGGACAGCCCCACGGCGACGCTCAGAAGCAGGAAGACGATGGAGGTGGAGGCCCCGACAGGCTGCCAGGGCGCCGGCTCCCACGAAGTTGCCGACCACGATGGTGTCAACGACGTTGTAGAGCTGCTGGAAGAGGTTGCCGAACAGCATGGGCAGCGAAAAAGCGATGAGGATCCGCGCCGGGCTTCCAGTGGTCATGTCCCGCTCCATGGTCATCCCTCCTTAAAAAATTTTCCCATATTAATTATATAGGTGTTCCCGCAAATGTGCAATAAAAAAAGACGACTTCCTTAAGAAATCGTCTAAAGCTTAACAAACTTATTGGTTGGTGGTGTCCAGCTGGCCCTTGAGCTGCTGCACGTAGGTGTCGATGGAGGTGGACAGGGAGGCCATGGACTGGTTGGCCGCGGCCAGGGTGTTGAAAGTCCTTGTTGTCGATGCCCGTCTTGTACTGGTCCATGACGCTTTGGACCTGGCCGGCCAGGGTGACCAGGTTGCTGTGGATATCGGCGTAGGCCGTCGGCACGTTCTGGTAATTGATGATGTCGCCGCAGCCGGCACAGCCGCCGCAGGCCCCGCTGCCCGACATGGGGCAGGCGCTGCCGGTCCATTCGAACCAGCGGCTCACTTCCTCGGTGGAGGGATAGCCGCCGTCGTACATGAGCACCTCATCCAGATAGATCATGGGCAGGGCGCCGCTGCCCTCTTCCGTCAGGGTTTCCCGGACTTCCTCATTGGTTTCAAAGGCGTCGGGATCGGCAAAGGGATCGTACCGTCTTATTTCAATGCCCAGGTCCTGGAGACGGGCGCAGATGATTTCCATCCGGGCGTCGTCGTCCCCGATTCCCAGGGCGGGGTTTTCGTAGATTTCGAGTTTCATGCAACCATCCTCTCATTGTTTCTTTTTCAACATGCGATGAGTATAGTGTACACTCCTATCTTTAAATGGGGCTTAACCCCTGGTCCTGGCGTACATGGCCGCTTCCGCCGCCTCCAGCATGGCCTCGGCGGTCTGGGAGTCGGCGTCGAAGTCGCCGTTCCAGGCGGTGCCGAAGCTGGCGGCCAGGCACTCGTCCTTCCCCGGGCTGTAGTGGATACCGGATACCACAGCCTTCAGCCTTTGGATCTCCCCGGCCCAGGTCCTCTTTCTCACAGCCCGTAAGCACCACGAGGAACTCGTCGCCTCCCAAACGGATGACGGAGCCGCCATCGCCCACGGCGTCCTTCAGGGCGCCGGCCAGGCGGATGAGGGCCTTGTCCCCGGCGGCGTGGCCCCAGGTGTCGTTGATCTCCTTGAAGTTGACCAGGTCCAGCATGATGAAGGCGAGCTTGAGCCCGCCCCTGGCGATGGCCTTCTTGTCCACGTAGCGCATGTCGCCGAAGAACCGGCGGTTGCCCACGCCGGTGAGGCTGTCCGCGTACACCATGCGCCGCAGGGTTTCCAGCTCCTCGGTCACCGTGGCCGGCAGCCAGTTCATTTCCAGACGGGCGTCATCGCCGCCGATGCTGGCCAGGACCGGACCGGTTTTCCCGGCGGCCCGGTCCGCCGGTCTTCCGGCCCTTCCCAGGCTGACGACCCTGGCTTCATAATCCGCCACGGGCATGGGCCGGGCGAAGAGGAAGCCCTGGGCGTAGGTACAGCCGATGGCTTTCAGGAAGGCCTTCTGGGTCTCGGTTTCCACCCCTTCCATGATGACGGGCAGGTCCAGCCAATGGGCCATGTGGATGACCGATGCCAGGATCATGCGGCTGCGCTTCATGTCCGCATCATCGGAGAGGAAAGCGCATGTCCACCTTCAGGATAGTCCACGGGAAGCTCCTTGAGCATGTTCAGGGAGGAGTAGCCGCTGCCGAAGTCGTCCATCATGATAATGAAGCCCCTCTGCTGGAGGCGCAGGAGCCGTTCCTTCATCTCCCGGGGGTTGTCCATGTAGGCGGACTCGGTGAGCTCCAGGTTGAGGAGGCGGGGCGGAAGGCGGTACAGGCTGATCAGGTTTCCCAGGATCTCCACGGTTTCCGGGCTGTACATGCTCACCCGGGACACGTTGACGGAGATGGGATCGGGGTCCAGCCCCGCGTCCAGCCACTTCCGCAGCAGCCGGCAGCAATGCTCCCACATGTAGCGGTCCAGCTCGGTGATGAAGCCGTTGCCCTCGAAGAGGGGGATGAAGGTGCCGGGCATGACGAAGCCCCGTTCCGGGTGCTGCCAGCGCACCAGGGCCTCAGCGCCGCAGGGGCTGCCGTCCGACAGACGGTATTTGGGCTGGAGGTAGACCAGGAACTGCTCTTCCTCGATGGCCCGGCGCATGTCGCTGACGATCTGCTGTTCGGCCTGGAGCTGCCTTTCCATGGCGTCGTCGAAGTGGGCCGCGTTGGCCAGGGTCCCCCGCCGGCCTTCCTTGGCGGCGATGGTGGCCCGGCTGAACATGCGCTCGGGATCCATGGCCCGGTCCACGATGGTGTAGTACCCCATGTAACCTTCCATGATGAAGTCCTTCCGGCAGACGGCCAGGCTGTCCTCCAGGATGTGGCAGTGGGTTTTGAAGCGCTCTTCGTCCCAGGGGACCACCATGCAGAACACGTCGGCGTCGATGCGGCCGTACACCGCGAAGGGGTATTCCCCCGCCAGCTTGGCGATCACCCGGCCCAGGTAGTACAGAAGCCGGTCCCCCTGGACCTCCCCGAAGAAGGAGTTGAACAGGCGGAAGCGCTTGATGTCGAAATGGCACATGACGAAGGTTTGGTCGGGGTGGGCAGCCAGCATCGCCTGGGTGGCGGCGAAGGTCATGCTCCGGTTGTACAGGCCGGTGAGGCCGTCGTGGCGGGAGTCGTAACGGAGCTTCTGGAGGAGGATCTCATCGGTGAAGTCCCGCACGGCCACCATCATGAGCTCCTCGTCACTGTCGATGTAGGAAAACACGACCTGGTAGCGATGGAGGCTCTTGTCCGATATGACCCGCTGGATCACCACGGTGTAGTCCCTGCCCCCCCGGAGGCCCTCCAGGATGTTCTCCCGGATCAGCTGTTCCCTGAGTGCGATCTGCTCGTCCTCGGACACCCCCCTGAGGATCATATCGATGCCCTTGGTAAAGAAGTCCCGTTCGTGGGAGCAATTGATGTTTTCCCGGGGATAAAAAAGTAGAACTCGCCGTTGCGGGTGTCCACGATGCCCGCCGCCTCGTAATCCCGGCGCAGGGCTTCCTGGACGATCTGCTGCTCGATGGTCTCCCGGTTGACGTCGTTGGTGTACATGATGGCTTCCACGTCCCCGTTGAGGGGGTTGCGCATCATGTCCAGGGAGGTGGTCACCCATTTGGTGAGCTCGGTCTTGAGGAGGTAGCGGTGCTTCAGGTCCACCCGGACGTTGCCCTGCTCAAAGCCCGCCAGCAGGTTCTTCCGGTCAAAGGTCCTGCGGAAGATTCGCCGTTCCCCCTCGTTGGGGATCAAGGGCTCGGCGTCTCTGAAGAAGCCGGTCATGCGGCCGGATTTTTGCAGCTTGAAGATGTTCCAGTAGGGGCTGGCGCCGTCGCTGACCGTGTCTCGGGTCAGGTTCATGCGGAAGGTGGAAATGGCGTTGGGATTGAGCTGCATCACCGTGGCCAGATGGTTGCGGTAGGCGTCCATGACCTTCATCTGGGTATCGATGAGGGCGAAGGTCACGTAAAACAGCTGGCTTCCATCCTTCCGGTCCACGATCTGTCCCGTGAGCTGGAGCCAGTGGAAATCCCCGCTGTCCAGCATCATGCGCACCACGCACTGGACATAGCCGTCCTCGGTGACGGCCTCGGCCATGCTGTTCAGAACGATGGACCGGTCCTCGGGGTGGATGGCCTTGATGGTGTCCTGGCCCGTGTATTTTTCCCGTTCCTCCCGGGTGACCCCCATCATCCGGAAATAGCCGTCGTTTAAGAAGACCCGCTCGGGCAATTTGCCGCGGATGATGTAAATGCCCACGCCTCCCGGCACCCGGTTGACCAGGTCGAACTGGCTTTCGGCCAGCTCGGTGTGGCTGATATTGGATATGAGCGCCGGTTCCCCCTGGAAATCCCGGACGAAATGGAAGATCGTGTGGACCCACAGGAACTCCCCATCACATTGGAGCAGCCGATAGGAGAAATCCTGATCCTGCCGCCTCTCCACGCATTGCCGGATTTTATCCCATAAATAGGGACGGTCCGTCGCAAACACATCGTTCATGGCGTTGGCGTCCCTGTTTTTCTCTTTAAATTCCTCTGCCGTATACCCCAGCATCTTGGGGAGAGAATCCGTCCAGTGCAGCCGCTGCAGGCTGATCCTCTCACCATCGTCCGCCACGCGGTAGATGACGATGTTCGCCGGAAGTTCTGACAGGGTCTTCCACAGCCTGTCCGATGGCGTATACCCCGTTCTTGTCCACTTTCTTCTACCTCTCAAAGAATCACGTTCGCGTCCGGTGTCCCTGGATCGTTATACATCATCAAAGGGAATCACCACGGACAGGCGCTTTCGTTTATTTTTCCGTCCTCCGATAAGCTGGATGCTGTCCAGCCCCCAGATCTTGTCGGAGAAGGTCCCGGGCTTGAGGGTCCCCTCGATGCGTTCCATGGTGTTCATCCGGGCATCGATATGTCGATGTGGTGGAGGAGCTCCGCTTCCGGGAACATGGGCCGCACCGGACTGCCGTATTCCGGTTCATAGTGGTGGGCCAGGATCATGTGCTTGAGCATGAGCAGGGTTTCCGGGTCCTGTCCCCAGGCGCTTGCCGTACTCGTCGATCTCCACGATTTCCGTGACGATGTGGCCGATGAGCTTGCCCTCCGCCGAGTAATCGCTGACCGAGCCGTTGGCGTCGGACACCATTTCCCGGGATTTGCCCAGGTCGTGGAGCATGATCCCCGCGTACAGCAGGTCCCCATCGATGAAGGGATACAGGCCGGCCAGGGCCTTGCCCAGCTGGAGCATGGACCAGGTGTGGTACAAAAGCCCGCCCTTGAGGGCGTGGTGCATGCTCTTGGCGGCGGGGAAGTACCCCAGCACCTCCCGCTTGTCGGCGATGATGGCCCCCGTCAGCTCCCTTCAGGTCCGGATTCTTCATGGCGGCGATGGTAGCGTCAAAGTCCGCCAGCATGGACGCCACGTCCACGGGCACCGACTCCACGAAATCGTCGGGGGACACGTCATCCCCTTCATTGGCCAGGCGCATGCGCCGGACGATGATCTGCAGGTTGCCGTTGTATTCCTGACCTTGCCCTGGATCTTCACCAGCTTGCCGGTGATGAACTCTTCCTCGTCCGCATCCTTCACATCCCACATCTTGGCGTTCATGCCGCCGAACTCGCTGTCGCTGAGGGTCATGTTGAAGTAGCGGCTGCCGTTGGCCGAGGTTTTGACCAGCTGGGATTTTATAAAGAGATAACCGGTCAGGTCATCCCCCTTTTTTACTTGCTTGAGTTTGATTGGTTTCATTGATTCTCCATTCTGTCTGTCACATTTGCACGATCAATGGCAGCGTTCCGGAAAGGCCTTCCGGTAAGCCTTGAGCCCCTGGTCCAGGATCTCCATGGCCGCTTTCAGATCGGCTTCCTTGAGGACGTAGGCCAGGCGCACCTCGTCCCTTCCGTCCCCGGGGTGGATGTAAAAGTCGTTGGCGGGGGAGAGGAGCACCGTGGCGCCCTGGTATTCAAAATCCGTGATCATCCACTGGATGAAGTCCTCGGCGTCCGCCACCGGCAGCTTGACCATGTAGTAGAAGGCCCCGGTGGGCCGCTTGCCCACGACGCCCTTCCATGGCCTTGAGGCTCTCGTCCACGATTTCCCGGCGGTGGGTGTACTCGGCCAGGAATATCGTCAAAGAAATCCATGCCCAGCTTGAACAGCTCCGCCGCCCAGGCCTGGTCCACCGAGGACACCGCCAGGCGCATCTGGCACAGCTTGCGGATGGCGTGGATCAGCTCCCGGTTCTTGGACAGGATGAAGCCGATGCGGGCCCCGCAGGCCGAGTACCGTTTGGAGATGCTGTCGACGATGACACAGTTCTGGGCCAGCTCGGGGTAATGGCCGGGGCTGACGTACTTAAGGCCGTCGTAGACGAACTCCCGGTACACCTCGTCGGTGAGGACGTACAGGCTGTGGGCCAGGGCCACGTCCCGGATGCACTCGATCTCTTCCCGGGTGTAGACCTTCCCGTGGGATTCCCCGGATTGGTGATCAGGATAGCCCGGGTGCGGTCGGTGAACCAGGGCCTCGATGGCCTCCTGCTCCGGCAGGGCGAAGCCGTCCGCCGTGTGGGTCATGATGCCCACCAGCCTGACGCTGGTGGCCGAGGCCATTTCCTTATAGATGCTGTACATCGGCTCCGGCGTGATGATCTCATCCCCGGGGTTGCACACCGCCAGCAGGGTGAAGAGCAGCGCCTCGCTGCCGCCGCTGGTGATGAGCATGTCCTCCGGCTCGTAGTACAGGCCGTAGCGCTCGTAATATTTGCAGGCCTCGTCCCGGAGGTTGGATTCGCCCTCGGGGGCCGCGTAGGCCAGGACAGTTTTCCTTCATGGCGTTGACCTTGCGCATGAAGCTATCCGGCGTCTTGATGTCCGGCTGGCCGATGTTCAGATAATAGACCTTCTTCCCCGACTGGCGGACCTTGTCCACCAGGGGATAATATTTAAGCAGGGCGGGTTCTCCCATGCCCTGGACGCGTTTTGATACTTGCAAAGAAACCTTCCTTTCAATCCGCTGCTATTTGATGATGGCCCGGCTGCCCCGGGGACCGAAGTCCTTGATCCGGATGCCCGGCACGCTCTGCACGAATTTGGAGAATTTGGAGTAGCCCTTGTCCTTGAAGCGGAAGCCCGGGAAATCATCGTGGACCATGTTGCCCAGATAGCCCAGCTCCACGCCGTCCCGTCCGGCCTCCCGGACCTTGTTCCGGACGAAGTCCTCCACCTGGCGCACCGAATCCGCCGACTCCTTGAGCCCCACCGTCATGGCACGGTTGACCTTGGCCACGGTGAAGCGGCTGGATTCTTCCAGAAACTTGGACAGCAGGCTGTAGCCGTAATTCCGGACGTCGAAGTCCGGGATACTTGTTAGTTCAGGCGGCTGCCCACCTCGCCCAGGCCTGTAAGCTTGCCGTTGTTTTCATTTTCCGTGATGATGCCGGCGATGGTGTTTTCAATGGCCTTGCGGGATACCTTGCCCGTCTTCTTGGCGTGGTGGATTGCACCGGAAATCACATTTTCCTGTTCCGTATCCAGGTCCTGCTCGTAGGTATCCAGGATAGTTTCCAGGCTGATGAATTTGGTGCAGGCGTTGCGGAAGGCGTGGGGGGTCTTTTCCTCACCCATGCCGATGACCGTCATCCCCGACTCCCGCAGCCGGCTGGCCAGCCGGGTGAAGTCCGAGTCGCTGGAGACGATGCAGAAGCCGTCCACGCTGCCGCCGTAGAGGATGTCCATGGCGTCGATGATCAGCGCCGAGTCCGTGGCGTTCTTGCCGCTGACGTTGGAAAACTGCTGGATGGGGGTGATGGAGTTGGTGAGCAGCTCCTCCTTCCACTTGCTGGCGTTGGTGCTGGTCCAGTCCCCGTAAATCCGTTTGTAGGTGGCGATGCCGTAATTGGTCATTTCGTCGAGGATCCCGGCGATGTATTTGGCGGAGATATTGTCCCCGTCGATTAAAATTGCGAATTGTTGTTCGTCCATTGTGTGTAACCTCCGTTGGATGGTGAATAAATGATTAAAAAAGTCGGAGGTTGGCGACGATGCGCCTGTGACGCGATGCCAACAATCCCGATAATTATCCACACTATTTTACCATATATTTTGTCATATTTGAAATAAGTTTCCCCAAAATGGCCTTAATCTTCCCTGTAAAACTTTAGGTTTAAGACAATTGGTCCAATCCATCGCTTGTGATTTTACGGCGGCGTGTTAAAATAAGGGTAACAGTAAAAAGCAATCGCGGCCTTCGGGCAGATACATTGAACTTTTAGGAGGAAATCGCAATGGATAAGAAACAATTATCCGGCATCATCGCCGCCGGAACCGGCACAGCTGCCGCGGGGATCGGAACCTACCTGTACCTGAAGAAGAAGGGGGCGGAAACGCCCAAGACCTACGGGCTGATCTGTCCCATGGAAGAAGAAATGGCCCCTTTCCTGGAAGCCATGGCGGTGGAAACCACCATCCGCCTGTCCGGGCTGACCTTTTATGAAGGCTCCCTGGACGGCGCCCGGATCATCCTGGTGCAGTGCGGGGTGGGCAAGGTCAACGCGGCCCTGTGCACCGAAGCCCTGTGCACCCGGTTCACCGTGGACTGCATCATCAACATCGGCGTGGCCGGCACCACCCACCAGGGAGTCAAGCAGGGGGATATCGTCATCGCCACGGAAGCGGTGCAGCACGACATGGACGTGACCTGCCGTGGCTTCGCTCCCGGGGAAGTACCGGACATGGGCGGCATGACCTACGTCCAGGCCAGCACGCCTCTGGTGGCCGCAGCCAGGGAAGCGGCAGGGGACTGCCTGCCTGACGGCGTGAGCGTCTTCACCGGCCGGGTGGCCAGCGGCGACCAGTTCATCAGCGACCGCGCCGTGGCCGAAGGCATCGACACCAAATTCGGGGCCTACGCCGTGGAAATGGAAGGCGCCGCCATCGCCCAGGTGGCCTGGGTCAACCACGTGCCCTTCGCCATCATCCGCGCCATCACCGACAACGCCGACGAAGACGCCCCAGCCCTGTCCTACCCCGAATTCCTGCCCACCGCCATCGAAAACTCCTTCGCCGTGGTCCGCCGCATGCTCAGGCTGGACCAGCGGGAACCGTTAATGGAAGCGTAGCAGCTGTAATGGACTGACCAGCAGCTGCCCTGGCGATGTACCGCACCGGGTGTCCGCAGACAGGATAACACCAGGGCGAAGTGGCCGCGCACAGCGCTTTCCTGTACTCGGCCCCTGAGCGTCGGTGTTTCCTGACTGCGGGCACCCGGTCAGCTTAGCTTCAGGCTCCCGCAGCCCCATTAATCCAGCTGCGCCATCAGCGTCCGCAGCTCCTGCGTGGTCGTCCATGATGGCATCGGCCTGGCTGTAATCCACGAAGCCCGCCGGGGCGCTGGTATAGGCGATACAGGCCATGCCGGCGGCCTTGGCGGCGGCGATGCCGTTGGCAGGCGTCCTCGATGACCAGGCAGTCGGCGGGATCGCTGCCCAGGGCGGCAGCGGCCTTCAGGAAGATCTCCGGATTGGGCTTACCATCGGTCAGGTCCTCGGCGGAAATGCGCACAGGGGAAGTAGTCCCCAAAGCCCGTAAGCACCATGGCCTGCTCCACCGCCTCCCGGTTGGAGCCAGAAGCCAGGGCCAAGGCGGAAGCCCTCGTCCCGCAGCCATCTCAGATTGTCCTCCACCCCGGGCATGATGCGCTTTCTCCCGGCTGTCATCGTGGAGGAATTCCATGTAAAGCCTGGCTTCCAGCTCTGCCATCTCCTCAGCCGACTCCTTAAAATCGTAGCGGCCCTTCAGGATCCCGCCACCAATTAAAAATGCCCCGGCCCATGCTGGTCAGGGATTCTTCGTAGCTCATGGAAATACCCACCTGCCGGTACAAATCCCGCTCGATGGCCTTGTAAATCCGCTCCGAATCAATGATCACGC
>Ga0268356_10399_pt1 | contig 12504 bp, 14 predicted proteins | sample BioMet10_FD_194415 | JGI IMG/M metagenome (GOLD analysis project Ga0268356, IMG submission 194415) | Sewage microbial communities from Oakland, California, United States - Biofuel 10 (PacBio Assembly) | ecosystem: Engineered > Wastewater > Sewage > Unclassified | place: USA: California | collected...
GGATTGCGCCTGCCATATCGACTGTCACATATGGAATAGAGGGAATCATTTTCAGATTTGTCATAGTAGAAAGAGAATTCAAATATGAACCTGTAATAATATTCCCTACTTCCTTTAATGCAGAAAGTTCTATTTCAGAAAACTCCTGACTGGTACTGTTTTGCATCATAAGCCGGTTTACAAGATGTCTTGCTTCCTGTAAGCCAACCAGAAACATGATGCTCCCATCAATGTCTCCCTCTACACTCAGGTAGATGCCGGCCATAATCTGGTCGGCGCCTCCCATCATATCGCCCACATCCTTAAAATCAAGAAGTTTTACCTGCGGAACAGACATATCGACCTTGCAGTTCAGCATCTGTGCCAATGCTGTTGTTGCATTACCTGCTCCTATATTCCCCAACTCTTTCAAAACATCAAAATATTGTTTTGACAAATCATCCAGATTCATTGCACTCACAATTTTCCCTCCTTCATCATTGACGGTCGCAGAAGAAGATACTTCAGTCTTTCTTGTCCTTTTTATCCTTGGTGTCCAGCTCAAGTGTGGAAAGATCCAGAATAGAAACCAGACCGCCCTCATATTTTCCTACTCCACTGATAAAACTGTTGCCGTTTTCTGATTTTTGTCGTCATAGCGTACCTTCTCGACATCAGAAGTACTAAGGGTAAGAACCTGATTGACCTGATCAACAATAATACCGATTAAATCGCCGCTTTCCAGTCTCAAAATTATAATCCGGCTCTTTGATGTAATATTGTCTTCTTCAATTCCCATTTTCAGTCTGATACTCATAACAGGAACAATTTCACCCCGAATGTTGATAACACCCTTAAGGAAATGCTCTACCTTTGGTACTCTTGTAATCTGCTGCATTCTGACAATGTTGTCTATAAACTTTATATCTATGCCATACTGCTCTTCACCAAGTTTTATTACGATATACTGAATCAGTTCTCCGACATCCTCTTTTTTCCTAAGCTCATCCATATCCGTTCACCCTTTCTTCAAAGTAATCATCATGCATCCGGTCAGCAGCTTCATACCAGTGCATTCGTATCAAGAATTAAGGCAATTTCTCCATCTCCCAGAATTGTCGCGCCACTGATGAATTTACATTTGTTGATGTATTTGCCCAGCGGTTTGATAACAATTTCCTGCTGTCCCATGAGTTCATCAATGACCAGTCCGACCAACTGTTCTCCCTTTTTGACAATTACCACAACCAGATCTTCTTCCGGTAATTTTTTACTCTCTATATCAAGAACATGATTCATCCGCACAAGTCTTGTAACGCTGCCACGAAGATTGATCACTTCTTTGTTTGACACCAGTTTAATATCTGTAGGCAGAATGTTTTCAATGCTCTGAATAGAATCCAGCGGAATCGCATATTTTTCTCCACCGATTACAACCATCAATGCCTGAATGATTGCAAGTGTAAGCGGCAAACGGATCGTCCATGTAGAACCGACTCCAAGCTTTGTCTTAACATCAACTTCGCCACTGAGCGACTCAACTTTGGATCTGACAACATCAAGACCTACTCCACGTCCTGATATTTCTGATACCTGCTGCGCTGTCGAGAATCCCGGATGGAACAGTAACTCTACACACTGTTTCTCAGTCAATGATTCTGCCTGTTCGCGTGTAACAATGCCCTTTTCAATTGCTTTTTGCTTAACAACCTTTGCATCTATACCGTTACCATCATCTCCGACTTCAATTACAACACTGTTACCGTCCTGATATGCATGCAGGAATATCTGACCAACCGCCGGCTTACCCCTTTGCGCACGAACTTCAGAAGTTTCAATTCCATGATCTGCACTGTTTCTGAGCAAATGCATCAGCGGATCACCGATTTCATCTACTACGGTACGATCCATTTCCGTGTCTTCACCGGTCATTGTCAGTTCCATTTTTTTGCCAAGACTCTTATTCAAATCCCGGATCATTCTTGGGAATTTCTGGAGAACACTTTCAATGGGAACCATTCTGACCTTCATAACTGATTCGTGAAGATTGGTGGTAACACTTTCCAGATATTCAATCTGCTCATCAACAGCACTGTTTGTTACGCCTGATGAATTGGCTGACGATATCAATGAATTTTTGGCAATAATAAGCTCGCTTACCAGATTCATAAGAATATCCAGTTTTTCAATATCAACACGAACCGTACGATTTACAACCGGCTTACCAACCGGTTTTTTATTCCCCGATGCCGCAGGTGCCGCTGCAACTGAAGGTGTCGAAACTTCTGCTGTTTCTTTTTGATCCTGTTTCGAAAAAGACGGTTCCGAAGACATCGCAGGTACATCTCTGTCTTCCGTTGATTTAGCATTGTAAACGTCAAATTCTCCTATTTCCACTGACTCAATCTCAGAAACATTTCTGGCAACATCCGCAACCTTATCCATATCTGCATCCGAAATAAGGATCAGACTGAACGTAAATTCAAATTTCTCATCCTCAATATCCTGTGCGGAAGGCTCTGAAACAGCGATTTCAGCAACTTCTTCCAATCCCTTGAATACAAGGAATGCCCTTGCTGCCTTCAAAATGCAGGTTTCCTGAATATGAACGGTCATTCCGTATACTCTTTTACCATCTTCCATCGCAGTTTCCAATGTTGATTTCGCAGAAGGTTCAAGTTGAATTGTCTGCCAGGATGCACCTGACATTTCTACATCATTTGCATCTTTCGAAACACTTTCTGCTTTGGGCGCCGCATCTGTCCTGGTTGCTGTACTGCCGCCTTTGCCTGCACGAATATCAGCAAGTGCCTTAATCAGATTTGCATTATCTTCTGTGCCCTCATCCTGTGTTTCTGTAATCTTGTCAACATATGCCTGTACTGCATCCAGACACTGGAATAATGTATCTGTCATATTGCTGTCAACTTTCAGCACGCCACCACGGACATCTGAGAAAACATCCTCCATATCGTGTGTCAGCTGCTGCATCCGCTTATATCCCATCGTGCCAGCCATTCCTTTCATGGAATGTGCTGCTCTGAAGATTTCATTAATACAATCTTCATTTGTAGGATCCTGTTCAAGCGTCATAATATTATCATTCAGACTTTGAATATGTTCCTTTGCTTCATCCAGAAAGACACCAAGATATTGAGAAACATCCATATTCTTTTAACCTCCACTATTTGCTGCATCCTTTATCGGATACCAACGTTCATAATGATTTCCTGGGCTATGTCATCCAGCCTTACTGTCTGATCCGACAATCCCGCCTGTGCAACTGCACGCGGCATTCCGTACACAGTACAGGAACCTTCGTCCTGTGAAATAACATGCACTCGTTTCCGCGCTTTCAGATTCTTGATTCCTTCTGTTCCGTCAGATCCCATCCCGGTAAGAACAACGCACACTACCTCATCAAATCCGCTGTCTTCAAGTGATTCATACATATAATTCGCACAGGGTTTAACGCCCTCTCTGTTCGGGCCGTCTTCCAGATGGATGATATGTTTTCCACCCGAATAACGAATATACATATATGTACTCCGCCTCTTGCAATGTAGACCGTTCCTGCCTGTAAAATATCCCCTTCCGCCGCTTCCTTGACATGAATTGCACTCAGAGAATCAAGGCGTTCTGCAAGAGATGCTGTAAAGCCAACCGGCATATGCTGCACCAGAACAACCGGTGCTTTCAGATTCTGTGGAAGTTTGGGAATAAGTGACTGCAAGGCTCTTGGTCCACCTGTTGAACTTGCAATTGCCACAACTCTATTTCCAGTTACCTGGTAGGAATGTCTTTCCACAATGCGATTTATTTTCTGCGAAGTCTGCATTTCACTGATAGAAACCGCCTTTGTAAGTTTTGGAATCTGACCTGCACAAACTGCTGCAAGCGTCTCAATAAATTCCTTTGAAAAATCTTCACTCCTGCATGCATTTGCTCTGTCCGGTTTATGGATGAAATCAATTGCACCAAGCTCCAATGCATCCAGTGTAACCTTGGCACCTTCTACCGTATCTGTACTGGCCATCATAATCTTTACAGCAATTTGATTTTTCTGAAGTTCACGAAGCAACTGTATTCCATCCATACGAGGCATGTTTACAATCCAGTACAACCGCATCATATGTTTTTCGTTTCAGAATTTCCAGTGCTTCCATTCCATCTGCTGCTCTATCTTCTACATGGAATCTAGAATCTGCATTAATAATATCACTAAGTACGCTTCTCATAAGTGCAGAATCATCAACCAGTAAAATTTTTTCATTTTTTCTCCATTTCTTTCTGGCAAATCAGAAACAGCTGTCCTCTACTTTCTCCTGATCCTACGTTCTTCTTCAAAAATATAATGAATAATATCTTCTCTGTCAGCCCTACTGATATTGGTATACTTAATTCGATATTCAATCAGGTCAGGTCTGTTATCCAGTTCCTTCACCCTAAGAATCTTGGCTGTAACCTGATACGATTTCTGTACATCATTCTGAAAAAGCGTGTACTTTGCAAAAAACCCCTGCTCCCCTCTTCATATCTGGCCTCTGAAACAAAGCGCATACCTCCTCCACTGATATCAACAATCACGGCTTTCTGCATCTCTTCATTTTGATTTGTCTCAAAATGAGGATTACTGCGGGTTGCCATTGTTTCATATTCTGAAAGAATTCTTGTTTCTGCTTCAATCGCACAACTGAATCTATAATATTCTCTTCTCTGCAGCTTCTGCAGGCTTGAAGTCAGGTTCATTGACAGAACATACATGTTATTTGATTTATATCTGTCCGCTACCTGTGCTTCACACTGAAACAAGCCTTTTGGTGAATAAAAAGCAATGTTATATTCGGAATTGATGGGTAATAAAACAAGTTTCCCATGTTCAAGCGGCATCATAACATCAATCCGATCTTCAGAAACCACATCATATACTTCACTGATATGTATCTTTTTTTCTTCTTCCTGATACGTCCATGAATCTCCACTGGGTTTCAATTCGATGCGCGTCCCCGGTAAAATATAATCTGTCAACATCTAAACTCCTTATAATTGTGGCGTTTTTTCAAGTTTTCTACCTGCAATAATATGAGAGAAAAAAGCGGCCATTCCGCGAGGTGTAGCTTCCGATATTCCATCCTGTCCTGTAAGAAGCGCTGCGATTTCTTCAAATGCATGCACAGATTTTGCTCCGGGATACTGCAATGAAACCGGAGACTGCTGCATTACACTCTGGGCGAGCATCTGATCCTGTGGAACCGCACCAAGGTAAGTAAGCGGCAATTTCAGGTATCTGGCAACAACGGCATTCAATTTATGAAACAGCTGTTCTCCTTCTTCAGCGGACGCTACCTTATTTGATACTACTTCAATCAATGTGTTTTCCATCGAAAAACGTGGATACTGATTCAATGCCTTCAGTAACGAATAGGAATCTGTAATTGAAGTCGGTTCAGGAGTTGCTACAAGTATTACTTCTCCGCTTGCTACCAGAAACTCCATTACAGCATTTGAAATTCCTGCTCCTGTATCAATAATAACTGTATCGGCAATCGCATCCAGTTCCGCAAGATTTACAATGATATATACCAGATAATCCCTGCTGAGATTGTACATACCCGATATTCCGGATCCTCCGGAAATAAAGCCTACACCCATAGGCCCCCAGGTAATGATTTCCTTGATATTCTTTCCCTGGTATATCAGGTCACAGAGATTGTGCTTGGGGACTGTCCCAAACATAATTTCAATATTGGCAAGTCCAAAATCAGCATCCAGAATAATAACCTTCTGTCCCAGTTTTCTAAGCTGGACAGCAAGATTAATCGCCACATTTGACTTACCAACTCCGCCTTTTCCACTGGTAATTGTAATGACCCGGGCTTTGGGTCTCTGCGGAGTATTCTCTTTTTTAATGATATTTCTAAGCTGCTCTGCCTGATCCATACTGTTTCACTTCCTCAACATATAGACATATAAAGGTATTTTTCTTCCAGCTTATTTTTTTCCGCCTAGAAGTCCCTTTACTATTCTCTGTGCATCAAACACCCGCAATATCATCGGGAACATTCTGTCCGTCCGTAATGTAAGGACATAGACGCTCCTGTATGCATCCTGAGGTTGTACAGATTTCCTGCTGCGCCTGTTTCATCCATTTTCGTAAAAATAAGCTTATATTTCAAAAGCTCTGAATAGGAATCTGCAATTTCAAGAAGATCTCTGTATTTCGTTGTTGCACTCAGTACAAGAAAAATATCACTTTCCATATTATCTGTCAGAACATGGATAAATTCTGAGATATTGTTCTTTTGTTCTTCATTGTGAAAAGAGTGGCCGGCTGTATCAACCATCAGATAATCATAATCCCTGAAATCTTCTTCTGCCTGCTTCATCTCTTCGATAGAATATATCACGCGAAACGGAATTTCCAGAATGGATGCATAAGTACGCAACTGCTCAGCTGCAGCAATACGATAGGTATCCATTGTCAAAAGTGCCACTTTCTTTTTTTCTGTAACATACAGCATGGAAGCCAGTTTTGCAATTGTTGTTGTCTTTCCGACACCCGTCGGTCCTATGAAGATCTCTGCCTTAAGTCCTTCCTTCGCAGGCTGTATCGTCTCCGGTTTTCCGAATTTCAAAACCATTTTCTGATAAACATTTGAAAGCGCATATTCAAAAGGCATATTGGGTTTACTGATTTTCTCAATCTCATCCGTAAGTTCATTCGCGTATATTTCATCCACTTCATTTTCCAGAAGTGTATTATATAATAACTTGATAAAAGAAAGAATTTCTTCTGAAACTTTCTCTTTTTCTGTTTTTACAACATCTCTTTGTGATGTTGTCTTCCCTGTCTCCTGCGCTGCTGTTTTCTGATTCTCCGGACGCAGCATATTTGTTCCAGAAGGTTATGCAGATTGTCCAGTTTTTCTTCGATTACACTGTTTTCATCCGTTTTGGAAACTGTTTTGACTATTTCACGCTGTTCCGCACCGCCAACTTTTAATGGAGGAATTACTCCCTCCGCTGAAGCTTTTGCAAGCTGCTCCCCCGCAGGTGTATCTTTCTCTTCCTGAGCAGAAATTACAGGCCTGACCACCGGAAAACCTGCCTGTCCAGAAACTGTCTGATGTTCTTTTTCCTTTTCTTCTTCCAACGCAACCGTTACTTCTGTCCTTTTGGGTTTCAAAAAAGACAGAAAACCGGTTCTTTTAAGCGGTCTGACATTCATGATCACAATATTGCCACCCAGTTCCTTCTGAGCAGTGGCTGTCGCGTCTTCTTCTGTTTTCCCCGTAAACTTTTTAATTATCATATTATGCTGTCACCATCCCGACTGACTGTAGTTCTATATTGGATTCCACCTCATTATAAGAAATCACAATCAAATCTCTGAAATAATCTTCCGTCATCCGCTTAAAATACATTCTCACAATTGGCGATGTCATAATAATGGGATTTTTCCCTGCATCTTCCAATTTTTTTGTTTCTGAACCAACTGATTTGAGGATTGCTTTTGTTCTGTCCGGATCCAGTGTCAGATATGCCCCTGTTTCCGTTTGCTTTACGCTTCCCATGATATCCTGTTCCAGTTTGGGATCAAGCGTCACAACACTTGTCGTTTCTCCGGCAGAAAAATATTTACCCGAAATCGCTCTTTTCAGACTCTGCCGGACGTATTCTGTCAGAATATCCGTATCATGTGTAGTTGGTGCATAATCTGCAAGTGTCTCAAAAATAGTAACCAGATCTCTGATTGAAATTCCTTCTTTCAGCAGATTCTGAAGAACCTTTTCTATTTCACCAAGACTCATAAGCTTCGGTACCAGTTCCTCTACAAGCGCCTGGTTATTGTCTTTCAGATTATTTACCAGATTCTGAACATCCTGTCTTGTAAGAAGCTCGGCGATATGTTCTCTTATAACTTCTGTCAAATGCGTAGCAATAATGGATGGCGGATCAACCACTGTATATCCAAAACTTTCGGCCCGTTCTCTCTGGCTTTCCGTAATCCAGATCGCCGGCAGATGAAAAGATGGTTCAAATGTCGGAATACCGGTAATTTCATCTTCCACATGCCCGGGATTCATCGCCATATAGTGATCAAACAGAATCTCACCTTCACTGATCTGTATTCCCTTGATTTTGATAATATACTGATTCGGATTCAGCTGTATATTGTCCCGTAATCTAATAATCGGTACAACGGTTCCGAGTTCAAGCGCAATCTGTCTTCTGATCATAACAACACGATCCAGAAGATCTCCTCCCTGATTTACATCTGCAAGTGGAATGATTCCATATCCAAATTCCAACTCGATCGGATCCACCTGTAACAAACTGTTTACATTTTCCGGCTGCCGTATTTCTCCTGCTTTTGTTTCTTCTGTAGAAGCTGCTTCCTGTATCTTTGTCGTTTCAATCGTTCCCTGTGTTACACGCGCCCCTACAATAAAACAAATTCCAATCCCGACATAAATAATATCCGGCAAAGGTGTTGCTATACCAAGTACTGCAATTACTGTTCCTACAAGATATAAAACCTTCGGAAGTCCGAAAAGCTGACTGATCAATACATGTCCGAAATCTGATTCTTTAGAACCCTTGGTTACCAGAATACCTGTTGCAAGAGATATCAGCAAAGATGGAATGGAACTGACAAGACCATCACCAATTGTCAGAATCGTATACTTGTTCAATGCCGCATTGATATCCAGTCCCTGACGCAGCATACCCATAGCAATACCACCAACAATATTGATACCGGTAATAATCAGTCCTGCTGCAGCATCTCCCTTGACGTATTTGGATGCACCAATCCATTGATCCAAAGAAACTTGCTTCTTCCTGAATCTTTTCACGTCTTCTTCTTGCTTCCTTATCATCAATCGCTCCGGTATCAGATCTGCATCTATTGCCATCTGTTTACCGGGCATCGCATCCAGTGTAAATCTGGCTGTTACCTCGGCAACTCGTTCTGAACCTTTGTTGATAACTACGAACTGAACAATAATTATTATGATATAAATGATAATTCCGACAATCAGATCTCCGCCGCCGACAAAATTACCAAAGGTTTCAATAACCTGTCCGGGATTTCCTGTTGTCAGAATCAATCTCGTAGATGAAACGTTCAAAGCAATTTTGAAAATTGTTGTAAACAGCAATATAGATGGAAAAAAAGACATTTCAAGAACTTCTGTCACATACATTGCCGTAAAAAGAATGGCAAAAGAAAGTGCCATGTCGAAGGAAAGCAGTATGTCCATGAGAACAGCCGGAACCGGAATGATCAGCATAACAATTGCAGAAACAAGATATAATGCAACACCATAATCATAAATCCGATTGACTATTTTTTTTCTGTTCATACCATTTATCCTCCTCTCTGCACAAAATTACTAATTTAGCATAATACAAACTCATATTACCATCATAACAGAAAATCACATTACTTTCATCCTATACTTTTCCTTTTAAATGATAAACAAATGCCAGAACTTCCGCCACTGCTTTATAAAGTTCCGGTGGAATCTCCGCCCCGACTTCTACATTTGCATACAGCATTCTGGCCAAAGGCTTGTTTTCAACAATTTCAATTTTATTTTCTTTCGCAGTTTCTTTTATCTTTCTTGCTAGATAATCCGCTCCTTTGGCCAGTACGATCGGTGCAGTATTCTTTTCCTGATCATATTGAATCGCCACTGCGTAATGGGTCGGATTTGTAATAACAACATCAGCCTTTGGAAGCTCATGCATCATTCTCCGCTGGGAAGCTTCCCTCATACGCTGTCTCTGCTTCGACTTTACCTGCGGATCACCTTCCGACTCTTTCATTTCGTCCTTAACTTCCTGTTTTGTCATCTTCATATCGGTATGAAATTTTCTTTTCTGATATATAAAATCAACCGCAGCAATAGTCATATATACAATAGATACTCTGATACCCATATTGATCGTCAGATTACCCATCAAAGCAATTCCCTGCTGTAATGACATATCATATAGCAAAAAAATCGATGTTTGTTCGCCCTTCAGATAGGAATATACAACATATGCAATCAGAACAATCTTGGCAATGGATTTCCCCAGTTCAAAAAGTGATTGCACTGAAAAAAGTTTCTGCATACCGGAAAGCGGATTCATTTTTCCGAAATTGGGTTTAAGCGGTTCCGTTGTAACCTTAAATCCAACCTGCAAAAGATTACAAACAAAAGCAATCGCAACACCTGCAATCAAAAAAGGCATCATGATTGTAAGTACTTGAAGAATCATACCATTCACCATCGTCTGTATTGCAGAAACCGGAACTTCTCCGTTATACATTTTAATAATCTCAGGAATTTGTCCATATACGTTCTGAAAAAATCGTTCAAACCGAAACCCGATATTATCTACATAAATTCGCAGCATAATAAAAAAAGCCAACAGTTCAACCGCAATTGATATTTCACGACTCTTCGCTACCTGCCCTTTTTTTCTGGCATCTGAGATCTTTTTTCCGGTCGGTTCCTCTGTTTTTTCTCCTCCAGGCCCTTCCTTTGCAAAAAACTGCAGATCATATGTGATTATGAATTGTTTTTCTTCTGTCACACCATTCCCTCTGCAAATGCCTGCATCAGCTTTTTCATATTCTGAAAAATAAAATCGGATGCTCCGGAAAGCATACTGCAGGTAAGATACATGACACTCAGTCCAACAAGAATCTTAAGTTCAATTCCAATTGCAAACATATTCAGTTGCGGTGAAACCTTTGCAAGAATGCCAAGCACCATATTCAGTACAAATGTTACAACAAATACCGGCAGGCAGATTCGGAATCCGATTACAAGATAATCCGACATAAATGTAAGCATCGCGTTCAACAACTTATCCGTATGAAAAACGGCACCGTTTACCGGTATCAACTGAAACGAATCTGCCAATGCACGAAGGATAAAACGATACATACCGCTTACAATCAGCATGGTCATCAGTACATATTGATATAGAACGCCGGAAATAGTAACATTATCATTTGAATTTGGATCAAAAATTGTAACCATGGACAATCCGGTCTGCATATCAACAATCTGACCTGCAAATGATGTAATCGTCGTGCAGATCATTGCCCCATACCCGATCAAAAGTCCTGTTGCAGCCTCTTTCAATACAATAATCGTATAGCCCAGAACCGTGTTATAGGAAAGCGGTGCTTTTGCAACGCCTCCATATAAAATAGCCGCCAGGCAAATACTGAATCCTACTTTCACTCTGTTCGGAACGCCTTTTGTACTGAAAAAAGGGGCCACATAAACAAAGCATGTGACCCTGATGAGAATCAGGAGAAAGTATTCAAGATTACCATAAGTAAACGTATAATTAATCATATCGGATTATCGAATATACAGACTGAAGTCAGACCACAACTTCGTCATATATTCCGTAATGCTGGTTGCCATCCAGTTTCCTAGTATAATAATTCCAAGAAACGTAAGAATTACCTTGGGAACAAAAGTCAGTGTCTGCTCCTGAATGGAAGTAACTGTTTGAAAAATGGAAACAATAAGTCCAACTGTAAGTGAGATCAGCAAAATCGGAGCTGAAACCTTAATGACCAGATACAATGCATCCGACGTAATCTGTGTAACTTCCCCGATTGACATGTAGCACCTCTTTCATCAGTAAAAAGTTTTTACAAGACTTCCTATAATCAGATTCCATCCATCTGCCAGAATAAACAGCAGAATCTTAAACGGCATGGAAATTGTTGTTGGCGGCAGCATCATCATACCCATACTCATCAATACAGATGCTACTACCATATCAATTACAATAAACGGTATATAAATCAAAAAGCCTATGATAAAGGCAGTTCTGAGTTCACTTACAATAAAGCTTGGCACAAGAACCATATTCGGAATACTGTCAAGCTTTCCATCCCATGATTTCCCGCTGATTTCCATAAATAGAACAACATCTTTTTTCTGTGTCTGCGGATACATAAATGCACGAATCGGCTTCATTGCAGTTTCATATGCCTCCTGCTGATCGATCTGTCCTGCTTCAAAAGGAACAACAGCCTGATTGTAGACTGCCGTCATTGTCGGCTGCATGATGAAAAACGTCAGAAAAAGTGCAAGTCCTATCATTACCTGATTTGGTGGTACCGTCTGTGTATTGAGTGCTGTTCGTGTAAAATGAAGTACTATGATGATTCTGGTAAAAGAAGTCATCATCATGATCAGCGTCGGAGCCAGTGCGATCAGCGTCAGCGTAATCATGATCCGAAGAGCACCATTAAGTGATCCATTACCATTATCATAGGTTACGGTAACCGAATTGGCTATATTCAGTTTCTTAAGATCATCGGCGGAATCGGAAGCTCCGGGCTTGGTTACATTCGTTCTGTTTTTCAGATGATCCGGTCAGATTGGATGAAATCCCTGTCGCCGGATTTGTTGTTCCTGTACGATCAGTTGAATAAGTACCATTTTCCGTTGCATATGTCTTCACCGGAAAAATCACAAAAAGAAAAGACAACATCAG
>Ga0268356_10665_pt1 | contig 12465 bp, 14 predicted proteins | sample BioMet10_FD_194415 | JGI IMG/M metagenome (GOLD analysis project Ga0268356, IMG submission 194415) | Sewage microbial communities from Oakland, California, United States - Biofuel 10 (PacBio Assembly) | ecosystem: Engineered > Wastewater > Sewage > Unclassified | place: USA: California | collected...
ATATCCGGATAGGTTATTTTTTATTTTCATACATTTGAATTTTTAAAGCGTTATCCTTATAAAGTTTTTTCAATATTTTGTCACTCAATCCAAAACCATTTAAAGGCCAATGATAATTGAACATTTCCGTTTCGTAAAAATGTTCATCTTTGGTTTCTAAAATACGAAAAGTTGTTTGATACATATGTTTGTCCATTCCCATATCGGTTCCGTAAAGGAGGCGATCCTGATATTTGGTTGTAAAATCCGTCCATATATCGCGGAATGGGAGCCGTTTCGCCATAACGGGCAGCGATGTCCATATAAAGATTAGGATATTTATCGAGCAATTGGGCTGCTTTGTCAAGGTTTGTAGCAGAGATTTGCAAAATGGCAGGCAATAAATACCGTTTTGGGATTATCGCGTACGGCATTTTCGAGGGATTGTATCAGTTGTTCGTGGCTAAGTTTGCCATCTTTCACATCTACGTGCCAGTCGCCGGCATTCATCATTCCGTCGTTGGTGGAATCGGCAGGTTGAAACATCCAATAATCTTCTGCCACATGAATATTGATGGGCATATGCAATACTGCACATTCTGCCAAAAGGAGTTTCATTCGGGGATCATCGATATGAAGTCCATATCCCGGAACCGGTTTTGAATAAATTTCACCGGCACCTTTATCACCCAGTTCGCCAACCCCTTTGGCACCCATTTTATAACAACGATCCAGCTCTTTAACGGCGGCAGGTCCAAAACCAGGTTTGTCGTATCCGGTATAATCGAAACCGCACCAAAGTTCAAAACGATCTTTATATTTGGAATAAACTTTTACAATAGAATCGAACTGATATCCTGTGGCAAAAGTCAGGATAATAGTTTTTTTAATGCCCATTTCATCCATGTTTTTTACCCATTGATCAACTTCCTGAGCACTATTGGCATAGGGATGCGAGTGCATATCGATTACGGGATATTTGGCACGATCGGGTATCGTTACCGGAATATGATAAATGGATTTCGGACGGTAATTTTTAAGTAAAATATCCGAAGGTTTTTGCTGTGCAAAACCGGAAAAACAAAGCAAACAAATAAATGCTAATACGCTGATATTCTTTTTCATTTTTATATTAATTACATTCTGACTACTAATAATTTTTTACGAATTAAACTCACCACTTTTTCGGTGGCCGGAGGAAAGACTTTCCGAAGGTCTATTTCTTCGTTCGATTTCAAGATTTCCTGTAACGATTTCATGAACATATTTTTGGTTTCGGTAGCCAGGTTCACTTTTACGATGCCGTTACGGATAGCTTCTCTGACCATCGGATCGGGCACTCCCGAACCTCCGTGAAGCACCAGGAAAGCCGGAGTAATGGAAGCGATTTCGTGAAGTCGTTCAATATCAAGCTTAGGTTCCTGTTTATAAAAACCATGAGCCGTACCAATGGCCACTGCTAAAGCATCCACGCCGGTACTTTCTACAAATTCTTTGGCCTGAGATGGTTCGGTAAAACCGGATTTCCCGGAATCCTGTCCCCAGTTTAGCTACATAGCCCAGCTCGGCTTCCACATTGGCACCTGTTTTTTGTGCTAGGGCTACCACCTGGCGGGTTATCCGGATATTTTCTTCAAATGATTTTTCGCTTGCATCTATCATCACCGAATCAAAACCGGCTGACAAACAAGCCTTTGGCTAACTCTATCGAAGCACCATGATCGAGATGCAGCCAGGCTTCCACTTTAAACTGATCAATGGCTGCACGTGCCATTGCCGTGGCCACTTTAAGTCCCAGATAGCGGATTGAACTTTCGGAAAGTTGCAAAATAACCGGTTCGTTTAAATCGGAAGCAGCCTTGAGCACACCAGCCAGTGTTTCAAAATTATAGAAATTGGCTGCCAGTATGGCTCGGTTTTGCTGTTGAAATTGATTTAATTTTTCCTGTAGTTTCATCACTTTGTTTTTTAAAAAAAAGAAGCATTAAACTTTTTCCTGCTTATTTCCGGTAAGGAAGCAACATCGGCAAAGGCTCCGGTTCCTCCGGCGGCAGTAGTAGATATCGCTCCGGTTAAGGTTCCGAATTTCAGGCATTCGGATAAAGGAGCTCCATCGATGAATTTCGGATAAAACCGGCATTAAAACTATCGCCAGCACCAATGCAATCAACCACTTCTGCATTTAAAATGCAGGTTGATGCATAAGCGATTCTCCGCCCCATAAATAAGCTCCTTCGCTTCCGTTTTTTAACAACCAAATTATGAGAAAATGACTGTAATTTTTCTATACTTGAATTCAGGCTTTCGGAATGAGCCAGAAACATTAATTCCTTGATATTAGGCATAAAAATATCTACCTGTGGCAAAAGCGTTTTCAGATCGAGTTGCCATTTTTCGGCAGGATCCCATTGGGGATCGAGGGAAGTGGTAAGTCCCATTTCTTTTGCCTTGCGGAAAAGAGTTGCCACATCGTTACAAATGCCCGGCTGTAAAAATATCGACGACAGATGCAGGTGTTTTGCTTTGGCTAAGAATCAAAATCAATATCTGCTAAAGATAAATCCTCCATAGCGCCGGGATAAGTTACCATGGCACGATCCTGATCAAAATTCAGAACGATGGTTGCTCCGGTATTTAGCTTATCGGAATGTATAATGTGAGAGGTGTCCACATTTTTAGCCTTTAATGTGTTGACTACCGTGTGGCGAAGCCGTCGTTGCCTACTTTCCCGATAAATGCCACCCTGGCACCCAGCGAGCTGAGATTACTGGCAAAAATTGCCGATGAGCTTCCCAATGTTACGTCAAGGTCCTTAGCCAAAATTTCCTTGCCTATTTCCGGAAATTTAGCGATGTGGTTGAGGATGATGTCTACATTAAGTTCTCCTATTACTATTACATCAAATTCTTTTGCTGCCATGGTATTTAAAATTTATAATATTGCGTTCAAACCGGTAAGATTAAACTGGTAAAAATATTTATCCATTGCCCTTTCAATATGCGAAAGTACAATATCTTCGGCTTGGATACCAACCCCTTGCAGATTATCATACAACAACGAACGCGATGCTATTACTTCCGGTTTTTTGCCAGATGTAGCGACAACCGGTTTTAATAAGCCATTCCTGCCGTTCGGGAGAAATAGTATAGAAATCTGATGGATTTTCTCCTGCCAGAAACCCATTTTTTCCACCTTCCCGAGGCTATCACTTCATTCCAAAGGGTTTTTCGCATCAACGAAAGCTTGGGAATGCTATTTTTATCAAATAATTTATTTTCAATCGCTTTCGAGTTCCATCAATCCATCGTATTCGCATTCGGTAAACTCGGGACCAATATTGGCAGCTCCCATGCCCGAAAGTGGATAATCGTGTGGATTCGTAACATTATCGGTATAATGGCCTTTGATAACGCTTCCATAAGCCGACGCCGCAGCGGTAAGTTTTTTAGCCGTTTCCGGATCAAAAGTTGTCGTATGCAAATCCGTTCCAACTTTACCTACCACAAAGCATGGCCAAACATCGGTTAATCCTTTTTCGTTCAATCCCGATTTCAAGAGATCCAGAAAACGGTTAAAAGTTTTAATGTCAGCTAAACCTCCGTGCACTTCTTCCGTTCCAACTTCATAACTGATCTGAGAATAACCATTTTTTAGCCGGAATTGTTCAGTATGAACAATAAGTTCTACCGTACGGGCGGCAACAAGCTCTATAGGAATAGTAGTTCCGGCAGGAAGATTAATATCTATGGTAGGATCCACATGAATGAGATCGTATCCGGCAGCAATAGCTGCTTCGAACGATTTTTTAACTTCGGCAAACGTTTCGTTAAATGTCAGGTTGGTGAGCCTGTGTTTATCTTTCAGCCAGGGACCTCCGTGATCGATGGCAATAATAACCGGAACCTCCAGGTTAAGCTTCCGGGATTCCGAGCGTATGGTATTTACAAATTCTTTCTGATTCAGTCCCGTATATCCATAATCCGTATCTACCTGATTTAGCGTGGCAGCAAATTTTATAGGGCTGTCGCATCGTTTTGCCGAACGCAAAGCGGCTTTTATTACCGAAATGGAATTGGGACAGGCAGCGAAAATGGTCCGGCGGATGCCGGTTTCCTTTTCTAATTCTTTAATCCGGTAAAGGATAAAATCCATCAGCGGCTGATGGTGAGCTTTTGCTCTATTTCGCAAGTCTGAATTCATTATCAATAATTTATTAATGGATAAATAGTAACACCCCTGAACCACTCGCGAAATAGCTCCGCTTTCGGAAGGAGTGTCGGGGCGAAGACCCAATTCAATGGATTTAAAGAATCCGAGCATCTGTGCCGGAATAACACTGCAAACCGAAAGCAAATCTTCGTCTAAAAGATTTTTTTCGCCTAAAACAATGGCTTTGTCCAATGCCACAGAAGGTTTGGGAGCTTCCATAATTCCAACTTCAAGCAAGGCATCTTTACCGGTTTTCATGGCATTTACCAAGTCATTTTCGTATTGAACAACATACGGTTGATTTGAAAACAGATACACAACCAGGGTAGTATTATCGATCACGGCTTTAGGTCCATGACGGAATCCTAGGAAAGAGTCGGTTTTGCAAATAATTTTGCCATCGGTAAGTTCCTGAAGCTTCAGATGCGATTCGGTGGCAGTTCCGAATTGTGGTCCCGAACCTAAAAAAACCGCACGTTGGAAATTCAGTTTCGCTATTTCGTGGATCGTTTTGGGCATAATGATTAAGAATTTTTTCACCATAATTGCACATTAAGTGCACCTTATCCTGCAATTGCCTGATTTCGTCTAAACGGGCAATAAGAATACCGGCTAAAAGCATACCCGTGAAACTGCTGGTCATCGCCAGGCTTTGATCGTTGGTTTCGGGAGGTAGCAGAAAAACAAACTTTCCGTTTTTCGATTCATAATTGGCTAATTTCCCGTCTTTATCGCAGGTAATGATTAAATGATAACACTTTTGGCAAATCTGGTCGGCAAGTTTTACGGCTGCCACACTTTCGGGACTGTTGCCCGAGCGCGCAAAGGAAACAATGAGCGTAGGCACTTCGGGATTCAGGTAATCGAAAGGATGCGAAACAAGGTCGGTGGTGGAAATGGAAGAAGTGAATTTATGCAGCGAACGGTTAAATGTTCCCTGCAACGACAGCCCGATAAAGGCACTGGTTCCGGCTCCGGTAAGGATAATATGAAGCTTTTCGTTTTGTAAAATTTTGTTTATAAATACCTGTATATTATCTTTTTGCCACAGAACCTCATCATATATTTTTTGCCATACCTGTGGTTGGCGGTAGATTTCCGTAGCGGTATAATAAGCTCCTTTTATTTTGAGCTCCTCAACGGTATAATTCCATATTTTCATTTCGAAATTGAATAAATTATCTTTCTTTTTATTTCTTTGCAAATGTAAAATGTTTTTTTTCATTACGATTAAATTATTTTTATTTTTTTTAAAAAAATTATAATTGTTTCGGTAACAAATATTTTTCTATTTTTGCCGGGTATTAAAAAAATGAATTTTATGGCAAAAGATGAAACACGAACCACTGTCGAAAGAAGAATGACGATACTTAACATGCTAACTGCCAATGCTCAGGTTTATGTAAATGAATTAAGCAAAACATTTGGCGTGAGCGAAGTAACCATTCGAAACGATTTGAAAAATCTCGAGAAAAAAAAGCTTCTTATTCGTGCCCGTGGAGGGGCCATGAAACTGGAACCGGTAGTCAGTTACGACCGTTGGCTTTGGGAAAAGGATAAAATAAACTACCAGGAGAAGCAGAAAATAGGCAAAGCCGCCGCCGCACTCATTAAGGAATCGGATACCGTAATTGTAGATTCGGGAACCACCACCATGGAGGTAGTGAAAAATATCTCTCCGAAAATCACTAATCTTACCATCATAACCAATGCTTTGAATATTGCCAACCAACTGGTTTCCAATCAAAACATAAATCTTATCATTCCCGGAGGTTATCTTCGCAAAAATTCACTGTCGCTGGTAGGCTCATTGGCCGAAAAAAGTATCCGGAATTTTTTGTTGATAAAGTATTTATAGGTGTAGATGGTTTTGATCCCCACCAGGGAATTTCGACACCCAATATTGATGAAGCACATCTTAATCAGATAATGATAGACATTGCCAAAGAAGTGATTGTGGTAACCGATTCAACCAAATTTTTGCGCAAAAGTTTAGCATTTATTTGTTCGGTCGATCGCATTGATACTGTAGTTACCGACAATGGTATACACGACGACGATAAAAAAATATTGGAAGATGCCGGCGTTAAAGTAATTATCGCCTGATACATTTTCTCCACAAAAAAAGCCTCCCCGTTTTCAACAGCATCATCATTTCGGACCGACAACATCCGGATAAATGCCCACAATGCCTCCCTTTCGGGGAGGTTGTGTGGGGATTGGATAGTTATTCCACTATCGTCATTTCATCAACCAGCCGCCGTGCTCCGGCATATTTATCAATAATAAACAGGCAATAACGGATGTCGAGGGAGATGTTGCGGCATAGCGAAGAGTCGTACATCAAGTCGCTCATGGTTCCTTCCCAGTTGCGATCGAAGTTGATTCCAATAAGTTGTCCATCGGCATTCAGCACCGGACTACCAGAATTGCCTCCGGTGGTTTGGTTGCTTGCAATAAAAGCCACATGCATGCTGCCGTCCTTATCGCCATAGCGGCCATAATCTTTTTGATTATAAAGTTCTTTCAGCTTTTTCTCTACCACATAATCATAGATAGCAGGATCTTCTTTCTGCATGATGCCATCGAGGGTGGTAAACCAGTTATATTTTACTGCATCAGCAGGCGAAAAATCGTCCACCTGCCCGTAAGCCACACGCAGGGTGGAGTTAGCGTCGGGAAAAAAATGCCTTGCCCGGCTGAAATTCCATCTGTGCCTGCATATAAATACGCTGAAGGCTGTCGGTTTGCTTATCGAGAGACGACAATACAGGCTGAATATTGTCCAGGTAATGATTATAAAGGTTTAACGACAATTGAAATGCCGGGTCTTTTTCTATCTTTTTATAGTACGAAGCCTTGTATCCGTCGAGGAATTTTCTCACTTTTTCTTCGGAAACAAAGATGGATTGTCCAAAAACCTTTTGGGCATAGGCTGCAAAATCACCTTTATATTTTTTATCCACCATGCCGAAGATGGAAGGTTGAAGGGTCGGAAGGTTTTTATGATACACCGAAAGCAGTTCGGCAAATACTTTCTGATCGAGCGGAGCGTGGTAGTTTTTAAAATATCCGGCAGCAGCACTTTTCAATTGTTCCACGGCTTTATCTATATCTCCGGCTTTGGTGGTTTTGTCTTTGCTCAGGACTACCAGCCGGTTGAAACTATAGGCATATTTCACAATTTCTACCCCCAGACCGGCTTCAAAAAAATAAGTCGAGGCCAGGTTGAGCGGAGAAGCAGCAATATAATATGTTTCAAACGTGGGAAGAAGTTGTCCATATTTTTTCTTCCGGAGATTATCGGCATCGGCCCAGGCCTGGAATTCCTTTTCAAACTGTTGTTTCTTTGCTATGGCATTTATCCGTTGTATGCCGCGGCTTTCGCCCATCATCTTTTTCCAGTAGTTGGCCACCCCCTGATATTTGTTGGAATACTGAATGCGGACAAGGCTGTTTTCCTTCATAAAACTACCCATGATCTCGAGGCGTTTCTGACGAAGTTTCACAGCGGCTGGGTTTTCAACGTTAGCAATCCCGTTCACGGCATAGGACGGAAGATATTCCTGGGTAGTTCCCGGATAACCGAACACAAAAGTAAAATCACCTTTTTGTTCTCCTTTAAGGGAAATGGAAAGATGATATTTGGGTTTATAAGGTACGTTATCCTTGGAATAGTCGGCAGGTTCGTTGTTCTTATTGGCATAGATGCGGAAAACGGAAAAGTCGCCGGTATGGCGGGGCCACATCCAGTTGTCGGTATCACCACCGAACTTTCCAATGTTAGAAGGCGGGGCGCCAACCAGGCGAACGTCGGTAAACACTTCAGTGATAAACAGAAAATACTGATTACCGTAATAAAACGACTTTACTTTCGCTTTGTAATGTGTGCCTTCCACGGCGTTTTTTTCGATATCGGTAATATGTTTTTTAACCAATTCAGCACGCTGGATTTCGGTCATCCGGGGATTTATTCCTTCCAGAATTTTAGCGCTCACATCTTCCATACGAATAAGAAGGGTAACGCTTAGCCCCGGGTTCGGCAATTCCTCTTCCTGTTTACCAGCCCAGAAACCATTGGTCAGATAATCGAACTCCACCGAACTGTGGCGCTGAATAGAACCATAACCGCAATGATGATTGGTAAGAACAAGCCCCTTGTCGGAAACAATTTCGGCTGTACAACCGCCACCAAAGAGCACAATGCCATCTTTAAGGCAACTTTTATTGATGCTGTAAATATCCTGTGCGCTAATCTTCATGCCAAGGCTTTTCATGTCGGCTTCATTGAGTTGTTCCAGGAGCATGGGTATCCAGATGCCTTCGTGGGCAAAAACAGAGAAAAGGCTTAAACTAAGACAAAGACTGAGTATTATTTTTTTCATAACCGAAATATTTATTAAAAGGCGTGCAAGTTAGCATTTTTTTTAAAAGATTTACTTCTACAACCGTTCGCTTTTCCAGCCATCGGCGGTTAGTTTCATCTGGCTTTTGAAACCGATGCTCCGGAGTATGCCGGAGGCTTGTTCAAAATAGTTTGATATTTCGGCCGGCTGATGAGCATCGGAACTGATCATAATCGGGATATTCCGTTCGTGAAGTTTTTCGAGGATGTCGTTGCCGGGGAAAAGCGAATCGGAACGTTTTTTATAGATGCCGCGGGTATTCACTTCCACGATCAACCTGCGTTCGGCTATCAGTTCGATGGTTTCGGAAACCAACTGGCGATACCATTTTTCATCCTCGGTAAAATACCGGTTTTGATTGTGCATTTTAATTTTATCCATATGCCCCACCACATCGAAGTGCTGGGTTTCTATCATACGGTTCACCTGATGATAATAAGCGGTTACCGCCTGACGGATGTCGCCGTTGAACAAATCCTCCAGCCCCTGATCGTAGATTTCGCGCAACGGACCATCAATAAACCATAAAGCTTCCTTTCCGGGAAGGGTAATCAGATGCACCGAACCGATGGCATAATCCAGTCCGCAGGAATCAAACACCGAAAAATCATCAGCTAATTCGGGAATATAATCTATTTCCATACCGAGATATATCTCGATTTGTTCCTGATATTTTTTCTGAAGCTGGCGGATGGTCTGGCAATATTCAGACAGTTCCTGTTGCTTGATAGCAAATCCATTCGCAAAAGCTACGGGTGCATGTCCCGAAAATCCAAGGGCTGAAAATCCCTGACGGATGGCTTCTTCTACATATTTTTCCGGTTCTGCCGAGCCATCGCAGAAACGAGTGTGGGTATGAAAATTATACATCAACAATTTTATAAACTTTATCACCTCTTCTCACTAATTCTTTCACCGGAATGGAACATAAATCACCTTTACCGGTTGAGAAAACGCTTTTTAAATCCACACGTATTTCCGAAAGCTTGTCTTCATATACTCCGGTAGTAGGTCCGGTGATATGTATTTCATCGCCCAGATTCATGTTCTGGGTTTCCATTTTTATTTCGGCAACTCCAAGTTTAGAAAAATAATTCATCACTTTGCCGACATAAACACGTGTCCGGGTAGCCTGCGAGCCATAACGTTCGGTCCATTCGCCGGTTTTTCTGCCAAGGTAGTATCCATCCCAGAAACCACGGTTATAAACAGTTTTCAACTGATCGTTCCAGCGCTGGATATTCTCCGGTGTATAATTTCCTCCAAAATATGCTTCTACGGCTTCGCGATAACAACGGGTTACCGTTTTTACATACTCCGGCGAGCGTCCACGGCCTTCAATCTTAAGTATCGAAACGCCTGCTCCTATGATTTTATCCAAAAAATCTATCGTCTTCAAATCTTTAGGCGACATGATGTATTCATTGTCAACTTCCAGTTCCAGGTCGCTTTCTTTGTCTTTAACGGTATATGCCCTGCGGCAAGCTTGCAGGCAGGCTCCGCGGTTGGCCGAATAATTGAAATTATCGAGACTGATGTAGCATTTCCCTGAAACAGCCATGCACAAGGCTCCGTGAGCAAATACTTCTATCTGTACCGGTTTGCCCGAAGGTCCCGTGATCTGCTGCTCATGAATATTTTTTATGATAACAGCTACTTGTTCAAGACTAAGCTCACGGGCGGTAACCATCACGTCGGCATAACGGGAAAAAAACCGTACGGCTTCCGTATTGGTGATGTTGCATTGGGTGGAAATGTGAACTTCCGTGCCGGTCTGCCGTGCATATTCCAGCACCGAAAGATCGGAAGCAATAAGGGCAGAAATCCCGTTGGCTTTGGCTGCATCTACGATGGTTCGCATTAGCGGTATTTCATTATCGAAGATTACTGTATTCAGTGTAAGATACGAACGTACGTTGTTCTTCCTGCAGATTTCCGAAATCTTAACTAAGTCGTCGAGGGAAAAATTACTTGCCGAACGGGCACGCATATTCAGTTGTCCCACCCCGAAATATACCGACCCGGCTCCGCCCTGTATGGCTGCCATCAGCGATTCGTACGAACCTACCGGCGACATGATTTCGATATTTCTATTCACGGATTTGATTTTTTGCAAAGGTAAGAAGAATCCGGCAGCGTTTGTTCAGTAAGAAAGATTATGTAATGCATAAATTTTTCATTAATTATTTTTTAATATATTTGCATATTAAAAAAGATAACAGAATGAGAAAATACTGGATTTTCCTTTGCATTTTAATGCTGGCCAATGGAGTAAAAGGCCAAAAAACAAATCCGTATGGCAATACGATAAAAGGATTTGGAATCATTCCCCCATTTGCCTACAGTTATATGTTAGGATATGAAAGAATGCTAAATCGGCATTTTTCTATTGATATTTCAGGAAGGGCCGACGATATTGAGAGTCTTTTTGGCCATTGGGAGCATAAATCCTGTGAAGCCGGATTAAAATATTATCCCGGTAAAGAGGATGAATTTTCAAAAATTTTCTGGATAACAGGTCTTGCAGGTTATTCCAAAGAAAAATTAGACCCGGAACAGCAGCATGAGGATGATTATTTACATGCTACTACCGAATGTTATGGGGGAGGGCTGGCTACGGGTCTGAGAATCTTCCTGTCGGAAAACCACCGGTTGGTTTTTACTACCGGAATAAGAGGTATGGTATATTACCGGAAATACATAAAGTATAACAAATATACAGACAGTAATTGCAAGTATATTCTACATCATTCTCCGGAATGGATAATTTTTTCCTTCGATGGTTTTAAATTTGGGATACAGATTTTAAAAGGGATATTGTGCAGAATTGCAACCTGAGTACTTAAAACCTCCATGTTCCGGGCGGAAAAACATTTTCCGCTTAGCCAGGGTTTTAAAAGGGATATTGTGCAGAATTGCATCAAGGATATGCTGAAGTCTTACTTTATCTCCTAATTTACCTCGCATATATCAATTGTTTTTCATCATCAACCAATGGTTTGATGTATTTGGATAAGCCGTTTGAAGAAACTAAGTCCACTTTTGTGTTTAATAATTTCTCCAGGTCAATCTTCATCTGAACAAATTGTAAACCGATCTTTTGAGAATAATCGAGATCAACCAGAATATCAATATCGCTTTGATTATCTGCTTCACCACGAACATATGAGCCAAATAAATAGGCTTTCAGTACGGGACGGGCTCTGAAATAATTATGAATTGCCTTTATTTTTTGGTCATCTAAAATCATAAGGCAAATATACAAATTTTGAGGTAATGGATACCCATTTTTTATTGATACACACAAATGGTTTACCGTGGTATACAGGCATGGATTTTCCCTCCTCCGGAAAACTATTGAATTACACTTTGCAGAGTTTTTATTCCACGGAATTATAAATTCTTTTTATAGATAGTCAAATGGATATCTTACTCTTTTCCCAATATTGATTGAGCCGCGTAATTTCCCATCGAAAAACAACCCTGAAGCAGAAAACCTCCGGTGGGGGCATCCCAATCGAGCATTTCACCAATGGTATATATCCAGGGGTATTTCTTCAACGAAAAGTCATCGTTTACTTCTTCCAATTGAATTCCGCCAATCGTAGAAATGGCCTCTTCCACCGGTCGCAACGATTCAACAGGAATAGCCAGTTTTTTAATGCTACCGATAAATTCCGTAACAGAAAGGAAACTATCTTTAGTAGTATAGGCTTTTATAATGGCAAGCTGAACGGTACTTAAATTGAATAACTGTCCATAATCCTTTGTTCCGACGACTTCCCTTTTATTTTCTGCAAAAGCTGCTCTCCGGTATTTCGGGGTTTAAAATCGATATAAATAGTTGCCGGAATATTTGCGTTAAGCATAG
>Ga0268356_10873_pt1 | contig 12286 bp, 17 predicted proteins | sample BioMet10_FD_194415 | JGI IMG/M metagenome (GOLD analysis project Ga0268356, IMG submission 194415) | Sewage microbial communities from Oakland, California, United States - Biofuel 10 (PacBio Assembly) | ecosystem: Engineered > Wastewater > Sewage > Unclassified | place: USA: California | collected...
TTGCAAAGATGAGAAAGAAGTGTTTATTATAGGAGGAGATAGTGTATATAAACAGGCAATGCCTAAGGCAGATGCAATTTATCTGACGTTAATTGAAGACATAACAAAAGATGCAGATGCATTTTTCCCTGAAATAAAAAGTGAAGAATGGAAAGAAACGGGCAGAGAGCCTCATCCTATTGATGAAAAGCACCACTACCCAGTATACTTTTATTAATTACGAAAGGCGTTGAATGCCTTCTTCATCATCTTCATCATCCAGGATTGGCATCTGACGTTTGATGGCTTCGTGGAAAGAAATCAATGTTTTCTGTGCGCGCCAAGCCAAGTGGCTGAAGTTTATCATGAATAACACTTAGTAAATGGTGATTATTCTTTGCATAAATCTTAATAAACATATCATACTGGCCGGTGGTATAATGGCATTCCACAACCTCAGGTATATCTTCCAAGGCTTTTCTTACCGCCTCAAAACTAGATGGATCTTTTAAGTAAAGTCCAATATATGCACATGTTTCATAGCCAATTTTCTCCGGATCTATCACATATTCAGATCCCTTCAATATACCTAAATTGGTTAGTTTTTGTATGCGTTGATGAATTGCTGCTCCAGAAACATTACATGCGCGTGCTACTTCCAGGAAAGGAATTCTAGCATTATCTGCTATCAGTCTAAGAATTTCTTTATCCAAACGATCTAATTGATGATATCCCATATTTTTATTTTATAATTACGAATGCAAAGCTACGTATTTTTTTAGCAAAAAATACGTAAACTATCACTTTTATTCTTAAAAAAATTATAATTTCATACTTATACTAATTCTACAGTTTAGTTTTTCTCTTCTTACTCTAAAATTTCTTAACTTTGTGTCAAATAAATATTTATATGAAGAAAAATATTCTACTATTTACACTTTGTTGTTTCTTGTGCATATCTTCATATGCTCAATCATTCAACGACTATTTTATAGATAAAACTCTACGTATTGATTATATATTTTCAGGTACTGCTAATCAGCAGGAAATCTCTGTAGAGAATTTATCTCAGTTACCTACCTGGGCCTGGAAGACGCCATCATTTATCAGAAATTCCATTAGATGGTAACGGACAAATCACAGTAAAAGATTTAAAATCGGGAAATTGCATCTATAAGACATCATTCAGTACGCTTTTTCAGGAATGGTTAGATACGGATGAAGCTAAAAGCGTATCTCGCGGATTCGAAAATACTTATCTTGTACCTTACCCAAAACAGCCGGTAGAAATAAGCATCTCTTTCAGAGATAAAAAAGGCAATTACAATACATTACTTAAACATATTGTAAAACCAGATGATATTCTGATTAGAAAACAAGGCAATACTCATGTTACTACCTTATGTATACCTACAAAAAAGTGGAACTCCGGAAAATTGTATTGATGTAGCTATTATGGCCGAAGGTTATACAAAAGAGGAAATGGAGCTATTTATTAAAGATGCAAAAATAGCTTGCGAAGCGCTGTTCAGCCACGAACCTTTCCGCTCCATGAAAAGTAGATTCAATATTGTTGCAGTGGAAAGTCCTTCAAAAGACAGTGGCGTAAGTGCACCAAAAATGGAATCTGGAAGAATACCGCTTTCAGTTCTCATTTCGACAGTTTTTATTCTGACAGATATTTAACCAGCAGCAACATTACAGACATTCACAATTCTCTGGCTGGGATTCCTTATGAAGCATATTATTATCTTAGCAACACAGAACAATATGGTGGCGGATGGAATTTACAACTCCTTTACTTTAACTACTGCTCACCACAAACATTTCCGTCCGGTAGTGGTACACGAGTTCGGGCATAGCTTTGCAGGCCTTGGAGATGAATATTATTATGACGAAGATTTATTTAATGGTGTATATCCATTTGATGTTGAGCCTTGGGAACAGAACATTACCACAAAAGTTAACTTCCCAGCCAAATGGAAAGATATGGTTGATAATGGAACGGCGAAACTGATAGAAGGAGGAGGTTATTCATCTAAAGGAATTTATCGCGGTGCAGAAGATTGCAGAATGAAAACAAATACATGTGAAGGTTTTTGCACTGTTTGTCAAAGAGCAATAAAAAGACTGATTGATTTCTATACGCTGCCTTAGATTTTTGTTTATGATTTCAATACAGCGTATTCATACTACTGATAAGGAATATTATTGTTTTGTAGAGAATCTCTTTACGAAATCCTTCCCAAAAAAGAGCGGAGAGATATTGCATTGCAACGGGAATATACTGACAGTAACAATCTTTTTATAATAATATCCTGCTGGCTGAGAATGAGCCGGTAGGATTTATTTCTTACTGGAATTTGGGCAAGTTCTTTTATGTGGAGCACTTTGCCATTCATGAAACTATAAGAAACCACAAGTATGGCCAGAAAGCACTTTGCTCACTGGAGGCGATGCTAAAGGGACCTATCATTCTGGAAGTTGAACTTCCCGAGGATGAAATAAGCAAACGCCGTATAAACTTCTACCAGCGCCAGGGATTTCAGTTATGGGAGAATGAATATATGCAACCTCCTTACAGAGAAGAAGATAATTATCTTCCAATGAAACTTATGGCAAAAGGAGAACTGGATAGAGGGACAGATTTCGAGCTTATTAAAAGGACTTTATATAAAGAAGTTTATCAGATAGAATTATAAAGACAAGAAGTTACTCCGGACGAGCTGAATAAAAAATATTCAGCACATTTGCTCTACGCAAAGCTTGCTTTACATCCGAAACAATTCCCATTGGAGTATCTTTATCAATCTTCAGCTTCACCATTAATAATGAATACTCATTAGGTTTGAGTGATGCCCGCTTCTTTTTCATATAGTATTCCACCTGAGCCACCGTCATCACCTGATTATTTAATTGAACGCGATGGGATGATCTTTCTTTTCCCTTTGGCTTACCTATATATATAGTAGTAACAATAGCCTTCTTTCCTAATGCCGATAATTCGGTTGCCTGCGGAGCATCAACCTCTCCAACCACTATTTTATCTTTTCTAATATTGGTGAGCATTATAAAAAAGAAAAGCAGAATAAGGAAAATAGTAGGTAAAGCTATTGCATTTATTCTTGGAATTTCCAGCTTTTCACGACTTACGAATCTTCTTTTCATTTCATTCCTCCTATACTTGATTGAGGTTCAGCTTCTGAAATACGTACCGGATAGCAAGCGCAGACAGCTTGTTGTTTATCAGGAGATAGTTCTATGAATTTCTTATCCCATCTTTTTTCAGCTAATTCATTACGAAGTTCGTTATACGCACCTATTAATTCGTTTTGCACATCAATATATGCCTGATAGGTGGTATTCCTTCCACATTTCACAGAAATAATATGGTTTGCTGTTACTTGCATATTACCTAATAAGGGGATTTTTTTCGTTACCTTCTCGGGAAGTCTATTATCACCTTTATAATTAGCAATAAACGCTTTGGCCACTTCCCTCAATTCGCCGATACCTATTATCCGACTTCCACAAATAAGTTCATCTGTATCTGTCAAGAACACATTTAATATATTGCGAGGTTCAACTTTAGCCGGTTGATATTTTCCTATCGGCGGTGGAAGACGCCTGGCCAACCCCTGATCAACATCCATAGATGTGATTACAATAAAGAAAATAAGCAGCAGAACAACAATGTATCCTGTCCAGTCAGCGTCCACATCCGGTATTGTCCTCTTAAATCTTCTCATCGTTATCTAACTTTCCGACCGATATAAAAACCTATTATCAAAAATACAGCTGCACCAATAAGTGCAAATGTGGTATAAATAAACATATCTGTCAGCCTAAGCCAGCAGGGAGTATTATAAGTTCCGTTGTACTCTTGCAATGGAAGAGCGTTAGTGCTACCAAAAAGCCAGCAAAGGAACATAAGAAACGCCAAAGTAAAAAAGCCTAAAACAGAACGTATAGCATATTTAGGCGAACGGCGAAACCGTTCTATCAGTTTACCTATTACAGCAAGTACGGTTAAAGTAAGCGCTGCACCAAGCATTCCACAAAGCACAATAAGCAGCAAGTTTGTATAAACCGGAACTTCTGTTCCTGTCACAGTAGCAACCTTGCCTCCAAAGAAGTAAAGTCCACCGGTAATCAAACTAATGATTAAGAGTAGATAGAAAAAGTATTTAGAAAACTTAGTCGGTATCATTTTACACTCCTTATTTTATTGTCTATACTTCATGTTGTACTTAACCACAAAATCAATTAAAGTATTTGTTGACTCTTCCATTTCATGAGTCAAAGATTCTATCTTGGAAAGAATATAGTTATAGAATATCTGCAGAATTACAGCAGCAATAAGACCAAAAATGGTAGTCAGAAGCGCCACTTTCATACCACCCGCAATTACTGCAGGAGAAATATTGCCTTCCAGCTGAACACTATCGAAAGCCTGGACCATACCAACTACTGTTCCCAAAAATCCTAAAGCCGGTGCAATCTTAACGAACAAAGAAATCCATGAACATCCTTTCTCCAACAATCCCAATTGTACACCACCACTTGTGGTAACAGCCTTTTCTACAGATTTTGGTCCTTGCTCTATACGCATTAATCCATCATAACAAATTGAAGCAACAGGGCCACGTGTATTTCTGCAAATTTCTTTAGCTGCATCTACATTTCCTTTCTCCAATGCAAGTTCCACATCTTCTAGTAGTCTTTCGGTGTTTACTTCAGAAAGATTCAAATAGATAATACGTTCAATGCAAATAGAAAGTCCAATAACCAAAGAGAATGCAACCAATCCCATATAGAAAGGATTACCCTCCACGAATTTTTCTTTCAGTTTTACGCCCACACTTTCTTTGGGCACAGCAGATGAGCCATCTTCGGCAACAGCATTGCCATCAGTTACAGTAGTTTCCCCTTGATTGGCAGACACTCCGTCTTGCGCATAAATGGTTTGTGTTCCACTAAAGAAAAAGATTCCTGATAAAGCAAGCGCCATCAATATTCTTTTCATAATATTGTTCAATTAGTTTTATATCATATCTTAACTTTCAAAAATACATTATCTTTTTGGATTATACAAAGATGACGCCAATTTATTAAGCAGATTTAATAGGGGAATATAGATTATTTAGTCTAAAAACCGGGGTTCACTAACATATTCTATTAGTAAAACTAAAAATTTAACTAGAGCAATTAGAACTAGGGTCGGGAGGCTAATCCATCAAGGTCGAGAGGTTAGGAAATTAGGGTCGGGAGTGTAAAAGATTAACCTCGGGACCCTAATATTAATAATTCAGGAATACTTTGTTAATAACCGGTGAATAACTTGTTAATAGTAGGTGAACAACCTGTTAAAACACCGTGGATAAACTATTAATAAGATGTGGATAACCTGTTAATAGGACGTGGATAATTTGCAATTCTGATGTGAATAACTTGTGAATTACCTGTTGAAAGATTGTGGATAACCGGTGAATAGGCTGTTGATAAAGCTATTTTCAATCTGTGAATAATGAGCAAATCAGCATTTATAATTTGGTGTTTTCAGCAAAACATTAGTAGCAGATGGCAGACAACAGTAGCAGATAAATTGTTTAAAAAGTTTATCTGCCACCATATTAATTATTTAGTTTCCAATGAATTAAATTCAATTTGGTAGCAGGTAGCAGATCTTTTTAGAAAAGAGCATAAAAAAGACAGCCTCTTTATCCTGAAACTGTCTTTCTATGCGGAGAGAACGAGATTCGAACTCGTGAAACCCTTTAGGGGTTTACACGCTTTCCAGGCGTGCCTCTTCAACCACTCGAGCACCTCTCCTTTTGTGTGATTGCGGATACAAAGATAAGTTATTTTTTGTTTTTCTACCTAATTCAGCCCGAAAAGTTTCTAACTAAATATCTTTAAAGCATTCATTGTTGTTATTTCGGCAATATTTTCAGGTGAGCATTGGTAAATTGCGGCCAATTTCAGGAGAGTATCTTTCACATTGGCACTTTCATTTCTTTTTCCACGATTAGGAGCCGGAGTGAGATAGGGTGAATCTGTTTCTAAAACGATTCTCTCTAAAGGAACATTTTTCAATACTTCGGGAAGTGTTGATTTCTTAAAAGTAACTACTCCGTTAATACCCAGATAAAAACCATCGAACTGCAAAAGTCGTTCAGCTTCTTCCAACGTTCCTGTAAAGCTGTGAATATTCCTTTCAGATTTTATGTTCGTTCCGCTTAATAACCTGATAAACTTCTTCGAAAGAGTCGCGGCTGTGAATAACTAAGGGTAACTGGTATTCGGCCGACCATTGAATCTGTGTTTCGAATGCTTCGAACTGTTCGTTAATAAAGGTTCTGTCCCAATACAAATCCATGCCCACCTCTCCTATTGCAACAAAAGGATGAGATTGGTCAAGCAATTCTTTCATCACCTTCAGCTCTTCTCTAAAATCGGCATTAACAGATGTTGGATGAAGACCAATCATCGGGAAACAATAATCGGGATATTGTGCAACCGTATCCAATAAGGGTTTAATAGTTGAACAATCTATATTGGGCATGTAAATGCGGCTTACGCCGGCTGCTTTGGCTCGTTGCATAACAAGCGGGAGATCTTCGGCAAATTCTTCTAAAAATAGATGCGAATGTGTATCTATAAAATTCATTTAAACTTTTATTGAGGCTTTTTTTCGCCTGTTCGATAATAATAAATCACGCCGTATTTACGGCATGTATCTAAACGTTCTGTTCCGGATAAGTTCTCAAAATATTTTTCAACCTGATTCCAGATATCCAATATAATCTCATCTGCCTTACCACGAAGAGAGGACAACAGCTCAAGGCTTCTGGAAGTCTGCCACTGCAGATTCTTCTGCTGTTCATAACCGTCTTTGAAGATTTCATAATGCACACAAACCTTGGCAATAGTAGGATTATAAATGGGAGAACCTCCACGACGAGGTTCTTTCTTTTTCTCCTTTAATAATCTTATCTCCCCATTCTATTACGGAAGAGTCGTTAGTCAAATCGGGAACAGAAAAATTACCATGGCTCCAATCCATAAAGATTTTTAAGCTCCGATTTTATCTCAGAACGAATTACAGCAAGATTCAACACTTGTATAAAGTGAGAAATATAAAGTCGGGCTATTTTAGTACTCGACTGAAACTTCCTACTGGAAGTAACCTGATTATTATAACATTGTTTGTAATAATCACGCGCCTGTTCAAAACGAATCAGGAAATTTTCTGCCTCAATCAGTGTTTTGGTAGAAATAATCTGATCATTATAAGAACTAAAAGAGTGTCCGTTTTCAACAGCGTTCTTTAATGCATTAATTCGTGCTTGATCTGTGTTTGGTAATCTTCTGTAAGGCATAGTATGAGAATAAATAGGTCGTGTTTACATTTCTCTGTACATTAAATGTTCGGCCACAGTTTTTAGTTCCTTCTTTTTCTCGTCTGATACAATAACACGAGCAAGGCTCTCTATTCCTTTGGAATAATATTCTTTCATTTTATTCTCACACAAAAGCTTTACCCCTATTTGGTTATATAAAGCAGTTACGGCTTCTATTTTCTCTTTCGGCTCATAACTATCTTTATCCAACCAGCTTTGCAGGGCAACAGCCTGTTGTTCATCAGCTCCTTCTAATGCTTTTATCAGCATATATGTCTTTTTGTTACAAAGAATATCTCCACCTATATTCTTTCCGAAAACTTTCGGATCGCCATAAACATCCAGTAAATCAGTCCTTGAGTTGGAATGCAATGCCAATATTTACACCAAAATCATAAAGATTTTGTGCGTCTTCTGCCGATGCTCCGGCAAGTTGTGCTCCCATTTTAAGAGCTGCAGCGAGCAATACAGAAGTTTTTAAGCGAATCATCTCAATATACTCTTCTTCCTTCACATCATTTCTATGCTCGAATTCCATATCATATTGCTGACCTTCACATACTTCAAGTGCGGCTTGTGTAAAAGTGTCCAATACATTCTTCAGATAATCAGATGAACAATCTGATACATAGCGGTATGCCAATACCAGCATTGCATCCCCCGAAAGGATTGCTGTATTATCATCCCACACCTTATGCACAGTTGGCTTATTTCTTCGCATATCTGCTTTGTCCATCAAATCATCGTGAAGCAAAGTGAAATTGTGATAGATTTCCAGACCTACGGCCGGCGATAATATTTCTGCAACATTGTCCTTGTACATGTTATAAGCCATCAACATTAAAACCGGACGGATACGTTTACCTCCTAAAGAGAGGACATATTCCACCGGATCATAAAGGCTTTTAGGAGCATGTGTATATGATAATTCTGAAATATATTGATTGACTAAACTAAGTGCTGTTGTTTGTGTATACATTATTTTTTCAGATTAAGGATGTAATATCCTATTATTATTTCAGTTTAAAGGTGACGGGAACAGCATAGGTTGCTCTTACAGTTCTTCCTCCCTGCATGCCGGGCCGCCATCGTGGCATAGATGATACAACACGGATAGCTTCTCTGTCCAACAGAGAATTTACGCTACGCAAAACAACCGGATTTGTAACCAGTCCGTCTCTATTGACAACAAACTGAACAATTACCCGTCCCTGAATACCACTCTCCTGGGCAGCAGCCGGATAATGAACATTTCGTCTTAAGAAATCGAGCAATGCAGCTTGCCCACCTGGAAACTCCGGCTGATATTCTGTAAATTGAATAGATTCTTCACTTTCAAGTTCATCTGACTGTTGTTGTGTAAGCTGAACAGAGTAGTGACTTGTAATAATAACCGTACGCGGTTCTTCGGTATATGAATTATCCATCTCTTCAACTTGCTGAGCATAATTATCCGTTGAAGGTAAAGGCAAATCCTCTTTTTCTATTTTCGATTGTAAAGGCACGTGCTTTTCTTCCTGCACTGTTATAGGAACAATATCTTCTTCTACAGCTATCGCCGCAATTTTATCATCAGTTATAATCTTGGGAATTCTCATCTGAAATGCTCCCAAAAGAAGAATTAATGCAATAGCAAGACCTATAAGGAAACCAATAGGCTTCTTCCTTTCTAAATCTAATTTAGGCATTTTCTTCACTTCCATACAAATATCTCCTGTTTTTAAATACTCCCAGTTTGGCAAAAATAGCATTATTTTTAAGATTCATCTTCCTCTATATATACTTTTTCCTGAAGCTATATTCCTTTTTTGTTTTTTTTAATCCTTATAGCACCCTAAAACATTTGTTTTCACGTTATTAAAAAATAAAACAAAACAGACTGTCCCGAATATTCACGAGAATTTAACTTAGCGGTTCTTAAAAATGATGTATATTTGGCAGCAATTTATAACAATTGATGAAACATCGCCTTCTTATTATACTGCTGATTTTTTCGTCTTTAGCTGTAAAGGCTCAAAGCGGAGGAAGTGTATTTAAATTTTTGGAATTGCCTTTTTCTTCGCATGCATCTGCATTGGGAGGTGACAATATTTCCATTATTGAAGATGATATTACAATGGCAATTCACAACCCTGCGTTATTATCTTGTGTCACTGATAAAACTCTTAATTTAAACTACATGAATTACATTGATGGAGTTGGAGTTGGAAGTGCTGCGTTTTCACGAACATTAGGCGAAAGATCAACCTGGGCAGTTGCCGCTCAATATGTAAACTACGGAAACTTTAAAGAAACAACCGATGAGAATGTAGAATTGGGTACCTTCTCGGCAAAAGATATGGCTTTTTCCGGAATATATTCTTATGACCTGACTGACTATTGGAGTGGTGGTGTTTCTACTAAAATGATTTATTCTACTTATGAAAAATATTCATCTTTCGCTATAGGTGTAGACTTAGGGTTAAACTATTACAATGAGTATTCTGGCTACTCGGCCTCTATTCTTGCAAGGAATCTGGGTGGACAAATAAAAGCTTTCGATGAAGTGCACGAAAATTTACCTGTCGATCTGTTGGTAGGGATCAGTAAAAAGCTTGCTCATGCTCCTTTTCGTTTATCTATTACAATGCATAACCTTACAGACTGGAACTCTTCTTCAAATTCTTCAAAGCAGTGAGGTGAAGGATAAGTTTAGCAAAACCTTTCTAAACCATTTTATCTTTGGACTTGATTTTCTTCCCACTCAAACAACCTATATTTCCTTGGGATATAACTGTAAGCGGGCTAGCGATATGAAAATTAATGGTTCCAGCGGATGGTCGGGTATGGCTTTAGGAGCAGGTATACAAATTAAAAAACTAAAAATAGGAGCTTCGTATGCTAAATATCATACATCAAGTTCCTCACTTTTATTTAATTTTGCAATGACATTATAAAAACATAGAAATACAAATGAAAAAAATTACAATAGCAATTGATGGTTTCTCTTCTTGCGGAAAAAGCACAATGGCAAAAGACTTAGCCAAAGAAATTGGTTATATCTATATTGACAGTGGCGCAATGTATCGTGCTGTCACTCTTTATTGCATTAAAAATGGATTATTTTCAGGTGATGAAATAAACATTTCCAGAGCTGGAACGCCATATTAAAGATATTCACATCACATTTAAACTTGATGAGAAAACACAGCTTCCCAGAACTTACCTGAACGGTGAAGATGTGGAAGATGCAATCCGCACGATGGAAGTTTCTTCAAAAGTGAGTCCGGTAAGTGCTATTGATTTTGTGCGTTCGGCATTGGTATCATTGCAACAGGAAATGGGGAAAGAAAAAGGTATTGTAATGGATGGGCGTGATATAGGTACAACTGTATTTCCTGAAGCTGAATTAAAAATATATGTTACAGCTTCGCCAGATATACGCGCACTTCGTCGTTATGACGAACTTAAGGCCAAAGGACAGGAAGTTAAATTCGAAGAGATTCTGCAAAACGTAAAGGAAAGAGATTATATTGATCAAAACAGAAAAGTTAGTCCTCTGAAAAGAGCCAATGATGCACTCTTACTGGATAATAGTCTTCTGACTATTGAAGAACAGAAAGAATGGTTACTAAAACAATTCGAGAAAGCAACTCAACAAAATTAATAATATGGTCAGGGTAGAAATAGACAAAGGTTCCGGCTTCTGCTTTGGAGTAGTTACTGCAATAAAGAAAGCAGAGGAAGAACTTACTAAAGGAGAAACGCTCTACTGTTTGGGAGATATTGTCCACAATAGTAAAGAGGTGGAGCGACTTAAAGAAATGGGACTGATCACTATTAACCATGACGAATTTAAAGAGCTTCATAATGCAAAGGTTCTTTTAAGAGCTCATGGCGAACCGCCTGAAACTTATGCCATAGCAAAAGAAAATAATATTGAAATTATTGATGCTACTTGTCCCGTGGTGCTGAAACTACAGCAGAGAATTAAGCAACAATATGGAACCCAGAAAAGCGCAAACAATCAGATTGTAATTTATGGCAAAAATGGCCACGCAGAAGTTTTGGGATTAGTTGGGCAAACTTCTGGAGAAGCTATTGTTATTGAAAAGCTTGAGGAAGTTAAAAAGCTGGATTTTAGCAAAAACATTCGCCTTTATTCTCAAACAACAAAATCGCTGGATGAGTTTGAGAAAATAGTGGAATACATAAAAGAACATATTTCTCCTGAAGCCTCATTTGAGTCCTATGATACCATTTGCAGACAAGTCGCTAACCGTATGCCTCACATCAGAACATTTGCTGCATCACATGATCTTATATTCTTTGTTTGCGGGAAAAAGAGTTCTAATGGGAAAGTGCTCTTTAATGAGTGCTATAAGGTGAATCCAAATTCTCATCTTATTGATAGTCCGGATGAAATAGATCCGCAGCTATTAAATGGAGTACATTCTATTGGTATTTGCGGAGCAACTTCAACCCCTAAATGGTTAATGGAAGAAGTGCAGGCACACATCAACCAGATAATTATTAGATAGCAATATCCACTAAATTGTGATATTTAGATAAATTAAAGGTAATACAAGCTTATTAATCATGGTTTTTTTAACTTTGCAACGACAATTTAAAACATTAAGGTATGAGTACGGTAAAATGTGTTGGAATTCTAACTTCCGGAGGTGATGCTCCAGGTATGAACGCGGCAATTCGCGCAGTAACTCGCGCTGCAATATACAATGGACTACAAGTTAAAGGTATTTATCGCGGATATAAAGGTCTGGTAACAGGCGAGATTCAAGAATTCAAGAGTCAGAATGTCAGTAATATCATTCAATTAGGAGGAACTATTCTTAAAACAGCTCGCTGTAAAGAGTTCATGACTGTTGAAGGAAGACAAATTGCTCATGAAACAATGGTAAAAG
>Ga0268356_10556_pt1 | contig 12263 bp, 8 predicted proteins | sample BioMet10_FD_194415 | JGI IMG/M metagenome (GOLD analysis project Ga0268356, IMG submission 194415) | Sewage microbial communities from Oakland, California, United States - Biofuel 10 (PacBio Assembly) | ecosystem: Engineered > Wastewater > Sewage > Unclassified | place: USA: California | collected...
CATCTTCATTTTCCCGGCCTGCATCCTGATGCTGCCCAATGGTTGGCCACAAAAAGAAAAATCAATGCTGTGGGATTGGATACTCCAAGTATTGATTTCGGTCAATCCAAGGATTTTATGACTCATCGTACCTTGTTTGCCAATGGACTTACGGCATATGAAAATGTAGCCTGTCTCGACAAGCTGCCGCCTAAAGGTTCATGGATTGTGGCGCTTCCCATGAAAATTAAAGGCGGCAGCGGTGCTCCGCTACGCATAGTAGCTTTATTACCTTGAGAAAGGGTAAATTTATGGCGAAAATCTTAAATCAGCAATCTAAAATTATATTACGTTGGTAAAATAATAGCAGACGTCAAGCCATAACGGGAGCCTTAGCCGTATCCGTAGCTGCTATCCTCTGGGGATTGGATGGTATTGTTTTGACGCCAAGACTTTATAATCTTAATATTATCTGGGTAGTTTTTGTGGTGCATTGCATTCCTTTTATCCTGATGAATTTTTTCCTTTTCCGTGAATATAAGCATTTAAAAGAGTTCACCGGAGGAGATTATCTGTTTATGGGATTGATTTCGCTGTTTGGCGGAGCCATCGGAACGCTTGCCATTGTCAAAGCCTTGTTTTTACTCAATTTTCAAAGTCTGACAATCGTTGTTTTGTTGCAGAAGTTACAACCGGTATTTGCCATCACACTGGCTGCGCTTCTGTTAAAGGAAAAACTGAAAAAACATTTTCTGCTTTGGACAGGATTAGCCATAACTGCCGGATACATATTGACCTTCGGGTTAAGTTTGCCCAATTTTCATACCGGGTCTAAGACCTTGTATGCCGCCTTATTTGCTCTGCTGGCGGCCTTCTCCTTTGGAAGTTCTACGGTTTTTAGTAAAAAAATACTGATAAAATACAATTTCATTACCGCCACTTTTTTCCGTTATGGATTTACAACCCTTTTCATGTTAGTAATAGTACTTGCCACCGGAAAATTAAGCCAGATTTACAGTACTACTTCTTTCAACTGGTTTATTTTTATTGTTATAGGGTTTACTACCGGTTCGGGGGCGATCTTCCTGTTTTATTATGGGCTGAAACGTATAAAAGCCATGCTGGCAACTATCTGTGAGCTGTTTTTTCCCCCTCTCGGCGATTCTTTTCGATTACCTTTTTAACCACAATCGCCTATCCCTTGTTCAGTGGATAGGCGCTGCGGTTATGATTTTTGCCATCATCCGGTTGAATGTCGAAGAATGATGTTTGCGAAATGTTTCTGTCGTTTATAATGGATTATAGCTTGCATTGGCATCGCCATAGATGATTCCGTTAAAATTCATCTGAACATTGTTTCCGTTTACCGAAACGGGAGTTGGATTAAATAACCAGTCGCCTGTGGGAAACGAAGAAATAATGATAGCAATACGTTTTTTAATCAAAAGCACATCGGCGGCTGTAACATCACCCGAAGCGTTTACATCGCCCGATGCCAGAAAAATACCCGTCAACTGCGAAATGCTAGCTATGTGTTTACGATATAAAAGCACATCGCTGGCAGAGACGCCACCCCAGGGTTTGCTGCTGGCAGATGCTATCGTATAATTTCCGTCAGGGATATTGGCAAAGGTATAATTCCCCGAAATATCGGTAGTTGCCGTGGCTATATTTGTACCGCTGGCATTTTTAAGAGTCAGAACCACTCCGGCAAGTGGTGTATGAGTAGCATTAGGATAAGTAAGCGTTCCGTTGACGGTATAAGCTGGGGGCGGAGGTGTGGAAGCTGTAATTAAACCATCGCGCGAATTGCTGCCTTTATACGTTCCGAAAAGGACGGTAGAAGCGGTACAGGGGACATTGAGAGCATAAACATTGACAATAGCTGAGTCGGTGGTGGAAAAAGTCTGGTCGTAGCTCAGGGATACCAGCTCGAGCATACCGTCGTTGTTCACATCGGCCAAGTCGGCTCCGTTCATGTATGAAAAGCCTTGAGGACGTAATGGAAACCCTGTTGCTTCACCACTTCCGTTCATTTTGAAAGCATGAATAAAACCGAAGCCTCCGTCGCACAGGTTACTTCCGGTTACAATTTCATATTGACCATCGTTATCCACATCGGCAATGGTAACGATACCTTCGTCGCCGCCACGGGCTGACTTTGGAAAGTTGCTTAACGTGTTCGCATCTTTATCAAAACCATAAAGCATGGGCATTACCGTATCGTTGATCGGACGGGTAAAGAAAATACTGTAATTGCCGTTTGATTTAAATCAGCTACGGCAGGCGGGCAGTAAGTCCAGCTTGCATCGGGGATAGGCACTGGCCAGCCGGTATGAGAAGCCCCGTCGAAATTCAAGGCATAAAACTCGGGGACATCGCCAATGGTAGAACCTACGATATTGAGCTTCCCATTTCCATCCAAATCAACCAGCAAAGGCGATTGATACGAAAAGGTAGTGTTGGGATTAAGAACGGGGAAGCCAGGTTTTAATGCTCCATCCAAACCAAAAGCTAAAACGTCGTTGTAGGAACAGAGAATAACTTCCTTGTTTCCGTCGCCATCAATATCACCTATGGAAGGAGTAACCGATGGCGTAGCATCAATAGTTACCGGCCAGTTATCGTTAAGCGAACTGCCATCAATTTTGCGGATATGCAGTTTTCCCTGCGGATAAACGCGTTCGTTGAAAATAATTTCAAGGGTGTCGTCTCCGTTTACATCGGCCATTACCGGACTACATAGAATCCAGTGGCTACTGAAATTCAAAGGCCATCCCGTAAGGTTGTCCCCATTTTTATCCATAAGATAAATGCGTCCGTTGGCCGGAGAACCTCCTGTAGCCTGAGCAATTTCCAATTGTCCATCAAGGTTAATATCCGCTACCGTCGGCGGATAAATAGCAGCTCCTGTGAGCTGTTTCGACCATAAAAGACTACCATCGGCTTTAAAAGCATAAAGCGTATTGTATGAAGCGACTAAGACTTCATTTACGCCGTCATTGTCGATATCGGCAATGGTTGCTCCGCGCATGTTTTTGAAGTTGGGATGAGCCGCAATTTTTTTGGGCCAGCCAGACAACTGATTAAATAATGTTGCCTTGGCCTGCTGGTTACCTTTTTCGCTGACCTTGGTTGTACGGACAGCACCGTCTTCCCCCAGCGAAGCACGGTAAACCTGAGCCGACAATACCGTACAAAAAGCAAGGGCACAGGATAATAGTAATAGTTTCTTCATCGTTTTATTGTTTTTTAATTTATAAATAGGTTAAGTTTGTTAAAAATGTTTCCGCCGGAAATAAAAAACAAACAGATTTGCAGCGGAGTTTTTTAATTATACATTTGAATTCCCAAAGCAAAAATAGTATAAGATATTACTTAAACAAATGAATTGCTGTAAATAATCGGATATTTATTTTTAATCCGGATTATTCATCCACTTTATTTAGTGATGAGCCTTCTCAATAAAATCATTATTTTTGATTTTCGAAATACAACAACCTTTTCTATTATTAATTTTAAAACTTAAAAACGATGACACTTATTAAATTAGTTGAAAAAGAAGAAGCTACCGGCAAAGTGGCCGAAATTTATGAAGCGATGAACAATATGTGGGGAATGATTCCTGAAGCGTTTAAACTGTACAGCCCCAGCGAAACTTTACTCAGTCAGCAATACAATAACCTTATGTTTTATTCCAAGCATCCGACTATAGGAAGTAAATTGCAGGCATTTATCCGTTTGCTGGTTTCGGAAAAGGAGGAATGCGAATATTGTGTAACGATGAACACCGGCATGCTTTTTAACTACGGTGTGCTTCCCGAAATGATAGAGAAAATTAAAAAAGACCCTTCTACTGCACCCTTGGATGATAAGGAAAAAGCCATGCTGCTTTTTGTTCTTAAACTGGTTCAGAATTCCAATTCCATTGAGCAAAAAGATGTGGATAAATTACACGAGCTTGGTTGGGCAGATTCCGAAATACTTGAAGCAAGCTATCACGGAGCCATGCAAACGGGCGCTGATAAAATATTTAATGCTTTTAAGATTCAACTTTAACTAACAGGTTTGTAATTGTTGGCAGGGTTTTATAATCCTGCCAACGATAGACTGAAATTTTCCACTGCACTCATTTTTTTAGAAAAATAGTAACCTTCAACAGACGGTTGGGTCTTTTCTTTAGAATAATGCCAACCTTCAACAGACAGTTGGGCTTTTTCTTTAGATTAATGGTGTTTGGTAATAAATAAGCGGCTCTATCCACTAAAAACTGTTAGCCCCACCCTTGACTCCCATGCAAAGGGAGAAAGGGTGGGGCGGAAAACAGCTTGCAATTATTGCCTTATCCTAAATTTATTACTTACCAATCACTAATTGCTTGTTCAGATTGAGATCAGCATTCTTTACGTTCAGCATGTAAACGCCTCCGGGTAAGGTGCCCGGATTAATTTCGATGTTCTGTTTTCCGCTAACCGGAATATTCGATTTTTGATAAACTATCATTCCTGCAGAATTATAAATTGTTAGATCAAATTCCTGGGCAATAGCCTGATCTACGAATAATGTAAAAGCTCCTTTACATGGATTGGGATAAATGGTTATCTTAGCATTTGTCATGTCGGGGATTGAACTCATCATATCGCTTGAGCCATTAACCAATGCCGGTTCATAAATATTCCCGTTCCAATCGGCAAATTCGCGCAGGGTCGGGGTGTCATTCCAAATCAAAGCTGAAGTTTCGTTGGTCAACGAAGTAAAATGCAAATCGAAAAGTTTATCATTGAGGATTGAAATGCCGCTATTGTCGGCAGCCCAAACGAAGGTGATTTTTCCCGGTATTGGATTTCCAACGGTTACGTCCTGAATTCCATTAAACCAATTGTCGATTTTTATAAATTGTAACTTGTCAGGATCGTATGCAATGCTAAACTGGAATGAACCTAAATCCTGAACATCGGTAGCATAAACCGGAACGGTGATTTGACCGGACTGGGAAGTAACGTTCGATATGGTAAACGAAGCGGATGTAGGTAGCAAAACGCTTGTTGCCTTGGCAGCAGGGGTGTAGGAAGCGTTAGCATCGCCATAAATTATTCCGTTGAAGTTCATGGAAGCGTTGTTTCCGTTAACGGTAACCGTCGTTGGATTGAAAAGCCAGTTGCCGGTTGAGAATGAGCTGGTGATATGAGCTATGCGTTTTTTGATCAGGAGCACATCGGTAGCGGTAACGTCGCCCGAAGCATTTACATCGCCCGAAGCAAGGAATATTCCGCTTAACTGTGAAATGTTGGCGATATGTTTTTTGTACAGCAATGCATCGGTAGCGGAAACACCTGTCCATGCTAAATTGATGGAAGCTTCCACCGTATAGTTTCCGTCAGAAATATTGGAAAATGTATATTCACCGGCAGCATCAGAGGTCGTTGTACTTACAATGTTTCCATTGGCATTTTTAAGATTCAGCGCCACGCCCGACAATGGGGTATTTGCTGTATTGGGGTAAGTAATGACTCCGTTAATGTCATTTCCGGGGACAAAAAACCAATCGAGTGCCTGGGATATGGTATTGTTGATGTCGTTATCGCTGGTAAATTGCGAAATGTCGAAGCTGAGGAAGAAAGATTTGTAAATCAAATTATCCAACCATATGCCACAACCCTGACCTTTGGAATAAGCATCTCCGTTAAAAGGCCCGGCATCGAAAACAAATGATCCCCATGAACTGATTTCCGGATTGGATACTTCGTCGGCATACCATTCGGGACAAGTGCTGTTATAGATTACGTCCGGACTATCGGAATATACAGGGATTTCAACATCTTGCTGCCCTATGGGAGAACCGCCTAAGCCAATAATACTTCCATAATTATAGCCAAAAGCATCGGGACCGCCAATACCGTCGCTTCCTCCGTTATAAGGCGGATTGGTAACCGGATTGTATCCTCCGCGGAAATAAGCGGTGAATAGTTTTTTGACTGGACTTGCATTGGGTTGTCCGTTCTGCATGTTGGCTAACTGGTCGGAAGCCATAAATACATTCTTTGGACTTGCTTCCGTTCCGCTATCCATAAATTTCATTAAAGCTACGGATAATGTATCCTGGATGCCGTTGCAACCCGAATTATTCGAATACACAATAATAGTTTTGTATGAATCGGGAAAGCGGTAGGTGGGAAATTCCGCCCAGTTATAGATGTCGTATGATACTCCGGCTGCATTAAGTGCGGCAAGGTATTTGGGATATTCTTTATTCTGATAATCCTGATAACCGGGTTTGTTTCCGGGGGGTAGCAAATAAAATATTAACACCGTCGGTAGGAAGGATTTTAAAGGAGAAATATCCGTTTATCGTGTCCGTTAAAATGCTTCTGTTATGGTTTGCCGAATTATCGGTTGCTGCAAAATAATAATTGATGGTTTTGCTTTTCGGAATAACAGGCAATTGGTAATGATAGACATTGGGTTCTTCAAAAGAAGTATGCGATAATGCCTGCCAGCCATTTCCTATGTTATAATACAGGGTGTCCGAAGCAATGCCGCTAACATCGTTGATATTGGCTTTGATTTCGGGAGTTTGAATAAAAGTATTCCACATGCTTTCGTGCGAAAGAATCGGAGGTTGGGTATCTTCGCCCATGAAAAATTTTATGGCGAGTCCATTGGTCAGGAGGTTGCCTGGAGGTTCGGGACCGATGTACTGATTGTTTTCCACGATTTCGGTCAGGTAAGAAAGCCCAGCCGAAGCATCATCATTCTGAACGGCCACTGTAGCGCTTTGTCCGTAATCGTGAATGGCGTTGCTACCGCTTTGTCCGTTGGCTACGTTTTTATATTGCATGATAATATTACCGTTTTCATGCAATATCACTTCAAAGCATAAGGTAGGAGAGCCGCCGGTTCCGGCAGAAAATCTCAGATTATTCCATTCAATTACGCAATAGCGGTTAGGAGCCGTTCCAAAAGTCTGGAAATATACATTACCCGTGCCCTGGTCGGCAAATAAATCGTCCCAATATACGGCAATGAGTGCTGGCATTTCGCTGTACCCTGGAATTGGATAGGAAAAATTAAAAATATTGCCATCGTTATTCCATCCATTGTTTGGGAAAGGCTTGTACCATTGATTATCGGTTAATAGTAATTCGCCATTGATATCAGCATAAAAATGATCGCGATTGTAACCGTAAAATGGAAAATCAAATCCGATAGGAATAGGTTCCGAAAAGTTATCATCGCCAGCAAAAGAATTCACTCCATACATCACCGTTGATGTGCCTGTGGTATTTATTTCAATCCAGTTGTAGCTGGGTCCGCCGGGTTGGCTATTGTCTATCCATTGATAGCTTTGAGCATCGGGTCCACCGGTTCCGTAATGTAGAACTACCTTAGTAGCTTTGGATAAGGTATCATTACTCGGATCGCCATCGCCGGTTAAGAAAGTGGATGCATATACATGATAAATTCCGGTATCGGAAGTTGACCATTGCGGGAAAGTAATCGCCTGAGTTGCGCCTGAAGCCAACGTTCCTGTGTGGGTTATGGTATTTGAATATACTGCATTTCCGGCAGCATTTTTAATGGTACATTGTACGGGAAAATCAGTGGTAATATCTGAAGTTCCAAAGTTTTTAATCGTAGCTACAGGGGAAACCTGAGATCCGGCTACATTATACTTCATGGGATTGTCGATAGAAATTACTCCTGCATCGCCAGTTATAGGTTTACCTATTTTTATATCATCCACAATAAGTGCATAATTATCCTGTAGCCACTGGATGGCAAGATAAATATGCTGTCCGGCATAAGCGCTTAAATCGTAAGAATATTCAACATAATTGGCGCCTACACCGGTTACTGATTGCAGGCTTACTGTAAAATTGCTGATTGCATTTCCGGTAGTCGAAAGTTTAACATTCATGTTCTCGGTCGAAAACCATGACCGGGCATAAAATTTGAATACATACCCCGGCAGAACTGTAATTTGCGGAGTTACAAGCCAGTCGTTTCCATTATTTCCGTAACAGTCTACAAAAGCCATGTGTGTTCCACTGTGGGCATAGGCATGTTGTGCTACCCGCCAATGACTTCCGTCGTTGTTTACGTCGTAATATGTCCAGCCTGAAGGGAGCGAGCCTCCCTCAAATCCTTCGTTAATAACCCACTGAGCTTTTACAAACGATGATAAACACAGAAATATCGTTGCAAGGATAGCCCATTTTCTTAAATTGGTAAATCTGTTCTTTGCCATTTCTTTTCTTTTTTTTAATAAAATAATATTAGAATTGAATTATCAAACCCAGGGTTTAATATCGATTGCAAATTAAATAGAATCGTATAGAAAAAAGAAACTAAATACTAATTAATTGGTATATTTGTAAGCCTAACCAAGTGTTATATTTGATTGATTATCCGTTTCCTTTTTAAATACAGAAGGCGTAATTCCGGTGTATTTCTTAAAAACAGAGTTGAAATTGGAAATGGTGTTAAACCCAGCTTCTTTGGCTATGGCTTCGATGGAATATTTATGGGTTTTTTGAGGATCAGAAAGCATAAACATGGCTTCTTTTACCCTGAAATCGTTGATAAAGTCGGTATATTTTTTATTATATTCATCATTGATGATCTGCGATAGATACGTACGGTTAGTGTTCAGTCGTTTGGCGAGTTTTTCGATGGTCAGATCCGTTTTGGTATATATTTTATCTACATCCAGTAATTTTTCCAACCGTTTCATCACTTTTTCTTTTTCATCTTCCGAAATAATGCTTTTAGGCTCTGAATTTTCCAACACATTTCGCATCTGATTTCGCATTTCCTTTATTTCATGTTCCTTGCTTATTAAATCCATATTCTTTTTCACAATAAATTTATAAGCGGTATTTTTTTTCCGATACTGAATAACAATGATAATGATAGCCGTAATCGAAAGAATGATCGTGATTAAATAGGCATAATTTAGCTTTCGCTGGTTGGTTATTTTGGTTGACTGTAAATCGTTTTTAAATTTTAAGGTCAGGTTTTCTTTTTCTAATTTTTCGTTAAGAAATTTTTCTTCGAGTATAGCGATTTTTTTGGCTTTTTCGATGTTAAATAAGCTGTCCTTCAGCACTGCCGATTCTGAAAACGTATTATAAGCTTTATCAAATCTTCCGGTGTGGTAATAAATATCGGCAAGCAGTTCAAGAGCATTTCTTTTTTGATCTAGGTCGCCGGATTGGGTAAATAAAGGGATGCTTGCATTGCAATAATATTCGGCAGTAGTAAAGTTTTTTCTTTCGTTTTCGAGGCGCGAAATGTTCATATACGATGTCGCCATGCCATTGATATCACCTGTTTTTTGGTATATTTCCCCGGCATTTCTGTAGAATTTCATGGCTGTTTCATACTTTTTTAATTTAAAGTATGCCGTGCCGATGCTGTTATAATTGGAGGATATTCCGTCAAGGTCGTTGTTTTTTTTATCAATGGCAACGGCTTCCAGAAAATATTGCAGGGCTTTCTGGTAATTTTTCCTATTACTATAAATAGAACCGATGTTGGAAAGACAAATGCTATACCCCTTGGAGTCGCCAATGGCCTTAAATTCATTCATGGCTTCTCCTATATATTTGAACGCCTTATCGTAATCGGGAAGTTTAAAGAAGAGAGAGCCTATACTTAATTTGCACCGGGCAATTTGTAATTTATCCTGAAATTTCTGGAAAATACGTAAAGCATTAAAATTATTTTCATTGGCTTTTTCATAATCGCCCAGCCGAATGTAAACCAAGCTAACATTGCTATAGATTAATGCTTTGAATTTTTCGTAATGATTAGTCCTGGCAATTCCCAAGGCGAGGGATAAATAATCAAGCGCTTTGTAATTATCGCCTTTATAAAAATATCGGACAGCAAGGTTGTTATAGCATTGCATTTCGTTGTAATCCAGTCCGATTTGTTTATAAATGGTTATGGCTTTATTCAGTAAACTGAAGGCTGTGGTAAAATTGTTGGAATTTATAGGATCGTCAGCCATTTTTACGTAAACATCGGCCATGCCTTTTTTATAGCCAATTTTAATCGAACGATTCAGTGCCTGAGTATAGTAATTGTTTCTGATGTTTGCATTGCCATTGCGGTATTCATTGGCCAGACTAAGGCAGGCTTTAATAATGAGAGTGTCGGTCTTGGAGTTTTTGATAATGGATTTCAGGCTGTCAATTGTTTTGTGATTCTGAGCAGAAATCGTTAGCGACGACAGCATTAATATAAATACAATGTTGATTTTTATCCGATGGCAGATCATTGATAATTACTTAATTAGTTGATTCAATTTTTTTCAATGCAAACTGATTGCTTAAATCGTTTTCAGTTTTTGTACGGGCAAAAAACAATAAGCATTTGAAGTGATAAAATTATAAATTATTCCAATCGTCAAAAAATAAATTTGAATATTTTAAAATAAACAAAATTTTAGATGTTTATTTTGATGACAACAGGGCATAAAAAAACAGACATTCCCCGGAGGGAAGTCTGTTTTTGAATTGGCAGGGCTTATGCCCTAAGCACTTAATTATTCGATGAAACGGTTTTATTCTTTGGGTAGACTATTTATTTTTTTAGCACCATAGATTGCTCCCAGAGTCAGCAAAATGCCTACCCCTCCGTCGATGGGAGCTCCGCCGCCAGGTGCTGAACCGCCAATAGGTCCGCTTCCGGTACTACCGCCGCCAACGGTTGCATCATTGGGCTTGGGTTGACTAAAAAGCATAGGTGCCGTGAATAAAAATCCAGCGAGAAATATAAGTCTGATTACGTTTTTCATATTGATTGAGTTAAATTTCCATCCTTAATTAAATTTCAGTTAGTATTGGCTAAAGGTAATATCCCGATAGCCAATACTTAGCTTTAAACACATTTTTATTTAATAACCACTTTTTGAGAATAAACATTATTGCCTGTAATTACTTTTACAATGTAGCAGCCCGGCGTGATATTCAGTTGCAGACAATATAGTGATGAACCTTCCAGTTGTTTTGTTGCAACGGGTTTGCCTAAAATATCATAAACCACAACCTGTCCGTGAAGATTTACTTTTCCAGGATTTATATAAACCGTTTTATCCCAGGAATAAATAGTTACTTTGCTTTCCGATGGATCGTTTATGCCATTAACAGATTTAAAATGAAGATTAAACCGATCGGGATTGTCGCCAATGGAAGCTGTAAAAGAATATATTGGATTTTGGGTTAAATCCTGAGTGATATTCAGTATTTTATCCTCCAACATAACCGGTGAACCGTTAAAATTCAGCATTTCGGTTGCCTGGATGGTAAAGTTACCAGTTATTCCGGCATTCAATTGCAAAGGAACAATCAGATTGCTTTCCACTTTTGGAAACGTATTAATTGCCATATTTACATTGTCGGTAGTAACTGTGGATAATTGTGGCACATTGGAAGCAAATAGTTTCCAGCAATCGTAAGCATTGTCGGCTTCGGAGGTTGCATTAGCATCGAAGCGAACAACGGTTTCATCTGAATAATTTCCGCTAACCACTTGCAATCTTATCAATGAATTGGTATTTCCGTCTTTATAAAAAGGCGTATTGTTATGAATACGTATTCCGTTATCCATAACGAGAGTGGCAGATGCCGAAGTTTTTACAAAGAAACCCTGCATTGCCGCAATATAACGGGAACCACCGCTTACTCCAACGCCTTGGTTTGAACCTTCGGCACCTAAGTAATAGGTGAAATTACCGATTCCTCCGTTGAGCGAATTATCCCAGAAATAGATGGAATTGTTCATTTCGGCAGGTTTTGTCCATCCGGATACAGCATCCCAGTCAATTGTGGAAGGATAGGGGTTACCAACCAAGTTCCATCCTTCACCCTGTCCGGAGGTAAATGATAACGGAACAGAATAAGAGCCATCATTCAAACCTCCGGTAAATTCCCAACGTCTTGCTGGTAGGAGCGCCGTTTTGGTAACTGTACATGGTGGAATAACCTTTTCCTATGGTATTCAAAGGAGTTGTTCCTGCAACATCTTCATAAAGATTGGTTGTTTCGTTGTATTGTTTCAGGTAGCAATGGTTAAAGACATTGCTTGCTTGCGCAATAGAGGCAACAGGTTGGGAAATCAGATGCCATTTGTCGTTATCACCGGCCAAAGCTCCTTCAATAGTAAGTTGGACATTAGCTGTTCCGGTTACGGTAAGGTTTGTATTTCCCAACAATGAAGCGCCCGGTTCTATGGTAAGATTATGACAGGTTTCCGGCAGCCGAAAGAGTTGGGTAGTT
>Ga0268356_10027_pt1 | contig 12198 bp, 13 predicted proteins | sample BioMet10_FD_194415 | JGI IMG/M metagenome (GOLD analysis project Ga0268356, IMG submission 194415) | Sewage microbial communities from Oakland, California, United States - Biofuel 10 (PacBio Assembly) | ecosystem: Engineered > Wastewater > Sewage > Unclassified | place: USA: California | collected...
CCGGATTGTCGACAGTGTCATCATTCAGTTCAGAAGAAAAGAAGATGTTGATCTGTCCATTGACCTGAATGCATACTTTGAACTCGTGCGGGCGTGCTTTAAACAGAGAAGGAAGACGATTTATAATAATCTCAGAGAGTTCCTGGATGACAGCGAGAAGACCAGAGATGTATTGGCGAAAGCTGGTGTTCCGATGGAAAGAAGAGCACAGGAACTGTCTGCCGAAGATCTGAAGAAGATCTATGAGGTCCTGCAATGAGAGAAAGAGCGAACGCAAAAATAAATCTTTGTCTTGATGTTGTTGGGAAAAGAGAATCAGATGGATACCATGAACTGAAGATGATCATGGTGCCGATTGATTTCTATGATGTGCTGGAAATACTGCCGGCAAAGGAAACGACATTATCTCTGAACCGCAGCTATCTGCCAATCAATGACAAGAACACTATCATCAAGGCAATCAATGTGATGAAGGCAAAATACGGCTTCGATACAAACTTTGCATGCATACTTCAGAAGCACATTCCGACAAGAGCAGGATTAGCTGGCGGAAGCGCTGATGCTGCCGCCGCAATCCGTATGATCAACAACATGCTTGCATTGCATATGAGTACGCCAGAAATGATTGAGGTTGGGAAGGAAGTTGGTTCCGATGTTCCATTCTGTCTGATCAATCAGCCGGCATATGTTGAAGGCACAGGAGAGAAGATTGAACCGTTCTATTGCCATCCTGATTTCGAACTTCTGCTGGTCAAACCGCGCAAAGGCATATCAACGAAAGAAGCCTTTGAAATTGTTGACCAGGGAAATGATGTGCACCCTGACTGCATGGCCATGAAAGAAGCCTTGATAACAAATGATTATGAAGGAATTGTTAAGAATCTGGGCAACAGTCTGGAACCTGCATCTCTGCAGCTGGTCGATGAGATCAGAATCATCAAGCAGCAGCTGAGTGGGCATGGCTTCGACGGCGTGCTGATGTCAGGCTCAGGTTCAACCGTATTCGGTATTACAAAAGACAGTGCATTGCTGGAAAAGGCAATGAATGATATGAAAGCGCAGGGACACTTTGTTCGCAAGACAAAGATCTTATCCGGCGTAAGGAGATAAAAATGAAGAACGCAATTATTATGGCTGGCGGCAAAGGCACACGCATGAAGAGTGAGCTGCCGAAGGTGCTGCATAAGATCTTGGAAGAACCGATGGTTGGACTGCAGATCCGCACCCTGCGTCAGGCTGGGGTCGAGCGTATTGTAACGATTGTCGGCTACCGTCATGAAGAAGTAGAAAAGATCATGGCAGGTCAGTGTGAGTTTGCTGTACAGGAACCACAGCTTGGAACTGGACATGCAGTCATGCAGGCAAAGCAGCTGGAGAATGAAACAGGTGTCACAATTGTTGCAAATGGCGACTGTCCATTGATTTCAGCAGAGACATACAAGAAGATGTATGACTGCCTGGGTGATGCAGATATGGCAATCCTTACGGCTGTTCCAGAAGACAGCAAGGCTTATGGGCGCGTTATCCGCAATGCGGCTGGAACAGTGAAAAAAGTTGTTGAATATAAAGATGCAACTGATGCCGAGAAAGCAGTCAAGGAGATCAACACCGGTATTTATGCGTTTAAAAATGAAGAACTGTTTGCCGGACTGAAACTGCTGAAGAATGACAATGCCCAGCATGAATACTACCTGCCAGGACTTGTTGAGATTTTCATCAGTCAGGGAAAGAAAGTCATTGCCATTCCAGCTGACAACTGGAGAGAATGCGAAGGTGTCGATGACAACGTGGCTTTAGCAGAAGCCGCAAGATATCTGAAAAGAAAGATCAACCACCATTGGATGCAGGAAGGCGTCACAATTATTGACCCTGAAAATACCTACATCGGACCGGATGTGACATTCGGGCATGATATTACCGTTCATCCAAATACCTTTTTATACGGAAAAACAATTGTCGAAGACGGTGCAGAAATCCTCCCGGGATATTATGCTGTGGACACTGTAATTCATAAAAATGAAATTGCTGGACCTTTTCGCTTAGGAAAAGGTTGAAAAAAAGCAGTAAAACTGGTTTAATAGTGTCGCATATGTTAAATGTCTACAGCCCAAAAGGTGAAATTTTGGATCTGCCGCATTAAAGAAAGAGGAAAAGCATGGTTAAGGAAACTGTCGTATTCGCTCTGACTTCAAGTACCGATCTGGCCGCAGCAATCTGTAAGGATCTGAATCTTCCATTAGGAAAGATCAAGGTCGAACACTTTGCGGATGGTGAGATTCTCGTTGAACCGCAGGAATCTGTAAGAGGACGCTCTGTCTTCATCGTACAGTCCACCTGCACACCAGTTACAGAACATTTGATGGAAGTTCTTGTCTGCATTGATGCATGCAAAACGTGCAAGTGCCGGCGAGATCAACGTCATTATGCCGTATTACGGATATGCACGTCAGGACCGCAAGGCTAAGCCTCGTCAGCCAATCACTTCTAAACTGGTCGCAAATCTGCTGGTCACAGCAGGCGCAAACAGAGTCATCACATTTGACCTGCATGCAGCACAGATCCAGGGCTACTTCGATATTCCAATCGATGATCTGACAGCCGTACCAATGCTTGGAAAATATTTCAAGGAAAAGAACTTCCCTGCTGACGGCGTCGTTGTTGTTTCGCCTGACCACGGCGGAGTTGTCCGCGCAAGAAGACTTGCGGATGTATTAGATGCACCAATCGCAATTATTGATAAGAGAAGACCAAAGCCGAATATGGTCGAGGCCCAGAATGTCATTGGTGATGTGGATGGAAAGATCTGCATTGTTGTCGATGATATAGTTGATACAGCAGGAACATTATGTGCCGGCTGCAAGATTCTCAAGGATCATGGTGCCAAGGAAGTCTATGTCGGTGTTACACACGGCATCTTCTCACGCGATGCGGTTGAAAAGGTTGAGAACAGCGTTATCAAGGAAATGGTTATTTCCAATACAATTCCTTTCCCACCTGAGAAAGCTGCAAGATCCACTAAGATCAAGGTGCTGTCTATTGATGCCATGGTCGCAAAAGCGATTGATGCCATTGAAAATCACACACCAGTATCCGATGTCTACAATGACTTCGGCTACAACATGTATAAATAAAGAAATTATGAAGGCATGGGGTAATCAACTCCATGCGTTTTCTTTTATCTTCATGAAGACATAAAAAAAGCTCGGTCTCCCGAACTTTTCTTGTCTTAATTTCTCTATCGAAACAGATTAGAGCTTAACGACGTTAGATGCCTGAGGTCCTCTATCGGAGTCAGTGATGTCGAAAGAAACCTTAGCACCCTCATCGAGTGACTTGAATCCTTCTGACTGGATTGCGGAGTAGTGAACAAATACGTCCTTACCCTCATCAGTTGTGATGAATCCATAACCCTTCTCTGCGTTGAACCATTTAACCTTGCCTGTTGCCATGTAACTTGTAAATCTCCTCTTCTACGTATACTAAAGCTATAATAATAACTTCTATACATGGGTAATCATAGATTATCGACAGACAAAAAACAAGGATTATTTGCAAAAAAGCGCAAAAACATACCAAATTCGTTATGAAAATGTTTCATAAATGGTGCTGAGACCTGCTGCTTGCTCATAGTGAAAATAACAAAATTAATTGAATAAATAGAATTTCTTTTCAAATATTTCACATTCACGTATAATAAATAGACAAAAGCTGTGAAGGGAAGAGTAATTGATCCGCCGGTCATACAGAGAGTGCAGAATGGTGAGACTGCATAGACAGCAGATGAATGAAAATGGTCCTGGAGCTGAATGTTCGATGAGAATATTCCGGAAGGACTCCGTTAAAACAAATGAGAGCTTTCTTATAAGTAAGGAAGAAGACAAAGGTGGTAACGCGTGCAAGACGTCCTTTCATTTGGGATGTCTTTTTATTGAGGAGGTACGCAGAAATATGGAAAATAAAGGACCTTATTACATTACAACGGCAATTGCCTACACATCAGGCAAGCCGCACATCGGCAAACGTTTACGAAATTGTTTTGGCAGATTCCATTGCCCGCTACAAGAGAATGGAAGGCTTCGATGTCCGCTTTCAGACAGGAACAGATGAACATGGTCAGAAAGTAGAAGAAAGAGCAAAGTCTGCCGGCATTACACCGAAGGAGTTCGTTGATGAGATCTCCGGCATGATCAAGGGACAGTTTGACTGCATGAACATCAGTTATGACAAGTTCATCCGTACAACTGATCCATATCATGAGAAGCAGGTGCAGAAGATCTTTAAGAAACTGTATGACCAGGGTGACATCTACAAGGGTCACTATGATGGCCTGTACTGCCCAGAGTGTGAAGCATTCTACACAAAATCTCAGATTACAGAAGAGGGAAAGTGCCCTGTCTGCGGCGGTGAATTAAAGGAAATGCAGGAAGAGGCATACTTCTTCAAGATGAGCAAATATGCTGACCGTCTGGTCAAGTATATTGAAGATCATCCGCATTTCATCCAGCCGGAGAGCAGAAAGAAATGAGATGATCAACAACTTCCTCAAGCCGGGCCTGCAGGATCTGTGTGTCAGCCGTACGTCCTTCAAATGGGGCATTCCGGTCGACTTTGATCCGAAGCATGTTGTCTATGTCTGGATTGATGCACTGTCCAACTATATTACCGGCTTAGGCTATGATGTCGATGGAAACAACGATCCTCTATATGACAAATACTGGCCGGCTGATCTGCATCTGATTGGCAAGGATATCGTCAGATTCCATACCATTTACTGGCCGATCATGCTGATGGCATTGGATCTTCCATTGCCAAAACAGATCTTCGGACACCCATGGCTGTTGACCGGCAATGACAAAATGTCAAAGTCAAAGGGCAATGTCATCTATGCAGATGACCTCGTCAGCATGTTCGGTGTTGACGCCGTCAGATATATCATGCTGCATGAAATGCCGTTTGCGCAGGATGGTCATATTACCTATGATCTGATGATTGAAAGAATCAACAGTGATCTGGCAAATAACTTAGGAAACTTAGTCAACCGTACCCTGTCCATGCAGAACAAGTACTTCAACGGCATGGTCGCCAATCCAAATGAGGATGAGGCAGTTGATGAAGATCTGAAGAAGACCGCACTTGCTACAGTCAAGAGTGTCCATGATAAGATGGAGACGCTGCATGTTGCAGATGCTATTCAGGATATCCTGGATCTTTCTTCCAGATGCAACAAGTATATTGATGAAACAGCTCCTTGGACATTAGCGAAGGACCCTGACAAGATTGCACGCTTAGCGACAGTACTGTACAACCTCTTGGAATCTGTACGGATTGCCGGCATTCTGTTGGAGCCGTTCTTACCGGAAACTTCCGCTAAGATCCTTGCGCAGCTGAATACAAAGATGACATCTTATGATGATGTCAATGAATTCGGACTGCTTGAAACAGATATTCAGGTCACCAGCAAACCTGAGATCCTGTTTGCACGTCTGGATGAAAAAGAAGTCATGGCAAAGGTTGCCGCAATTGAAGAGAAGCAGCTGGCAGCTGTTGCAAAGACAAAGCTGAAGGAAGAACAGGCAGCGAAGGAAGAAATCACAATCGAGGACTTCCAGAAATTAGACTTGAGAGTTGCCAAAGTCCTCACCTGTGAAAGACACCCAGATGCAGATAAGCTCTATGTACTTTCTGTAGACTGCGGTGAAGAGAAACCAAGACAGATCGTCTCCGGTCTAGCCCAGAGCTATACGCCGGGTCAGGTCATCGGCAAGTACGTTGTTGTCATCTGCAACCTTAAGAAAGCAGTCTTAAGAGGTGTAGAATCCAACGGCATGCTGCTGGCAGGAAAAGAAGGCAAGGAGATCTGCTTAGTTGAAGTAGTAGGTGGATTAAAGCCAGGTTCTAAAGTAAGCTGATGCATTCAAGCAGGTTGGTCATGTGGCTGATCTGCTTTTTATGTGAAAACATAGACTTGCGTAATGTTGTATACTTAATGGAAAGAGAGCGGTGCCTTATGGAAAAATATATGATTGTTCATCGGCCTGATCCGGTATCTGCCGAACTGAAGAAAAAAATTGAAGCACAGCTGCGGGAGAATCCTGATTTCGAAGAAGATGAAATAGATCCGCATACAATTATTGTCATCGGCGGCGACGGCACTTTTATTTATGCTGTCCATCAGTTCATCGGCCGACTGAATCATGTCAGATTCTATGGCATTCATACAGGAACATTGGGTTTCTATACGGACTATCGGGACTGTGACCTTGATGATTTTATGTCCACATTGGTTGAAGGCAGAGGAGAAGAAGTCGTCTATCCGCTGCTGCAGGTGACCATAGATGATAAAGAATATTTCGGCATCAACGAGGTCCGTATTGAAAATGCAGCCAGGACACAGGTCATGGATGTATATATGAACGATGAGAAGTTTGAAACATTCCGCGGCACAGGCATGTGTGTCTGCACACAGCTGGGTTCGACCGCATACAATCGTTCCCTTGGCGGAGCGGTCATTGATGAAGGCTTAGACTTTATCGAGCTGACTGAAATCTCAGGCATTCATCATTCCAAATACAGATCACTGGATGCACCGCTTGTTCTGAAGTCAGAGACAAACCTGAGATTTGAAAGTGATTCCTTCCAGGGGGCTCTGCTGGGTGTGGATTCCGATGTATATAACATCGATGATGCAAAGACAATCCACGTTAACATTTGGGGGCATTGTGCAGTGCATATGCTGAGAGGCAGAAAAGTATCATATTACGAAAGATTAAAATCACTGTTCTGATATAATAGGACCATTAGGAGATCCGATGCGCAACTGGCATTCTTTATTCGAAATATTACGATTCCCACTGGAGATTGTATTCCTGGCAACGATTCTCATGGGATTTGGAAATTTACTTTCAAATCCTGCTTTTGGTATTGTTAAGGCAATCAACAATGAAAACGTTACGAAAGTAGCGGAGATTTTCATTCAGACCGGCAGGTTCTTGGTTGTTAATTTTCCAATTCTGATCATGATCCGCATGTCAGCCAGAAAAGGCGGTGCCGGAACAACTTTTATCTCTTGTTTTGCAGGCTATTTGGCTTTCTTGATGGCGACCGTCTTCTTTGCGAAGACGAATCTAGCTTCAACTGCCTACAGCAGCATCTTAGGCATCTCCATCAACAGCAGCGCCATTACTGCATTGAAGAGCGGAACGCACTATCCTTTACAGACCGGCGTCATCGGCGTTGTCATTATTGTCATCATCACACTGCTGTCCTTCAACCGTTCGAAGAAGAGGGTGGAATATGGCTTCTTCGGCTTCATTTCCTGGGAAGCTGTCTGTACGATCCGCACCGTCTTCTTTTCTTTTATTGCAGGCATTGCAATGAGCTATGCATGGCCATATGTCATTGCGGGTATTCAGAAGATCGTCAGCTTCATTGCGGTCGATACGACCAATCCCAATCAATCTGACGCTCTATGGCATCATGGATGGCCTGCTGAACAGTCTGGGCTTAGGCACAATGATCCGTCAGCCGTTCTGGTATGGAACCAGCGGCGGAACCTGGGTCAACTTAGCAGGTGCTTCCATTGCCGGAGATGCCAACATCTGGACAGCGCAGTTAGCCGTCGGCAGTATTAACGGTATGGCTGGCAGATTCATCACACCGTACTATATCCTGAATATCTTTGCCGTCCCTGGCATGATCTGGGCACTGTTCTCCTTATATACAGATCCAATTGAAAGAAGAAGAAAGAGACTGCTGGCAATTGTGGCAACCATTGCTTCCGTACTGAGCGGAACCCTGCTGCCGCTGGAGCTGATGCTGCTGGTATTATGCCCGCTGCTGTTCTTCTTCCACTTAGGCTTTACCGGGATTCTTTTCGGTGTCCTGCAGTCGATGCACTGCTATCTCGGCTACAATACTACAGCGACATTGTCTGTCAGCGCACTGCCTGGTTCACTGCCGGAATTTCTCACCTATCTAAGCATTCCTTCATTGCAGGGGACATTGATCACCATCACAGTTGTAGGCATCATCTCAGCTGTTCTGTACTTCTTCATGACTCGTCTGTATTTCAAGCATATGGCGATTGATCTGTTCAATACCGGTGATAAAGAACGTCTGGTCGATGGTACGATCAAGGCAGTCGGAGGCATCGAGAATATCAAGATGATCCAGTCCTCCATGTATCAGCTGACCATTCAGGTCTACGATCCAATGAAGGTCGATGTCATGAGATTGAAGAACCTGGGATCCTACCGTGTTTATGAAACAAGGGCCGGCTTCCGGATTGGATATGGTGCAGGCTCTACAATGGTGCGCACCGGCATTGCTAAGAATATGAGAGATTCCATCCGCAATATCAAAGATCCTGCATAAATTACTTTATGCTGAACTTTGGGGAGGCTGTCAGGATGAATCAAAAGAAACGATATTATTTCTATCTTCTTATCATCTGTCTGTTCATCACTGGAATGTTTTTTGTGATGCCTGTTCATGCGGATACAGGGCCAAAGCCGTTTGTCGATATCACGGTCACTGGGATTGACGGCAGAACATGTTATGGAACACTGCTGTCAAAAGAAAAGTCGACAGGACCGGCTTCAGTATGGGACGGTACAGAAGAACCATACGTTGGAGAAGGTGGAAAAGAGATCTGGTCAAAATTCCAGGCATATCAGGATACGGACGGCTTTTATTTCCTGAACTGGAACTGGGCAGTCAGCGACGAAGAACCGCTGCACTGGGATACTATCCGCCAGAAGAATTCAAGGTGCTCCTATACTTCCCGGAGACTGACTCCTTTGTGGTCAGCAGCATCTGTTACCGCTATGCTTTTTCAACCTACTACACGATGAATATCAGCGAAGTGCCGACATCTCAGCCTTTTGCGGCAGTCAGCGCAGTGAAGAAATATGATTTCAAATATGAGAGTATATCCTTTGCAGTACGGATGCTGCTTACTGTAGGAGTCGAACTGGCGGCGGCCTGGGTCTTCGGCTATCGGAAGAAGAAGCAGATAATACTGCTTCTGGAAGTAAATGTGGTAACGCAGATCATTCTCAACGTGATGCTGAATGTCATGGTCTATGGCATGTCTACGGCATACTATCTCACCGGTTATTATCTGCTGGAAATCTTGGTCACTGGGATCGAGATGTTCATTGACTACAAGTATCTCAGTGCATATGGAAATGGATATCCGCCAAAATCCAGAGCCATCTATTATGCCCTTGCGGCCAACCTTGCTTCCTTCTTCCTGGGCGGCTATATCATCACCCGCTGGTTCTACTGAAACCAATCAAAAATTCATGGCAGATCTTCGCGGTCTGCCTTTCATTTGGCGCGGAAACTGTCTGTGTACATGGTATAATATTCGCGATTTGATAAAGAGGTTGTCATGGCAAAAGAGAAAACATATACACCGATGATGCAGCATTACCTGAGCGTTAAGGAACAGTATCCTGATGCTTTGGTTTTTTATCGTATCGGTGACTTCTATGAGATGTTCTTTGAGGACGCAAAAATTGCGTCAAAGGAATTAGACCTGATTTTGACAGGCAAGAGCGCCGGAGTCGAAGAGAGAGTCCCGATGTGCGGTGTACCGCATCATGCAGTGCAGAGCTATCTGCAGAGACTGGTCTCACGCGGATATAAGATTGCGATTGTTGAGCAGATGCAGGATCCAAAAGAGGCAGTCGGCTTAGTTGAAAGAGATGTCATCAGAGTCATTACACCAGGCACTATCATGGATGAGATCACGGATGAGAAAGCATCCGTTTATTTAGCAGCTGTTACAGATTACGGATATGGATATTCTCTGGCCTTTACCGAAATGAGCACCGGTGAGAACTTTGTGGAAGATGTTGAGCATAAAGACAATACATTGATCCAGACCATCCTCAAGAACAATGTCAGAGAGATTGTTGTCCGCAAGGGATTCCGTGACAAGATCATCAAGATGCTGCGTGAAATGCATGTCGTGATTTCCTATTGTGAGGATGATGTCATCAAGGAAGGATATCTTCCTTTAGCAGACAACATCACCAAAGATTATGACAGACAGTCCTATGGACTGATGCTGAACTATCTTGAGGCAACCCAGAAACATATCCTGGCCCACCTGCAGACAGCAGTCTATAACCAGGAAGATGAAACATTATACATGGACTACAGCACCAGACAGAATCTGGAACTGACGGTTCCTCTGCATGAAAATGGCAAGGCAGTGACATTGTGGTCCTTTCTTGATACATGCAGGAGTGCAATGGGAAGCAGACAGCTGCGCAAATGGATCGAACGTCCATTAGTCAATGCACAGCAGATTGAGAAGAGATATGACCGTACAGAATGGCTGATGAAGAACTTTATGAACCGTCAGGCCATGCGTGATTCCATGTCGAATGTTTATGACCTGCAGAGACTGATTGCCAGATGTGCAATGAATTCAGCCAATGCAGTAGACTGCCAGAGATTGGTCAAAACATTAGCAGAAGTTCCAACAATCTTGGATAACGTCAAGAGCGATGAATTTGCGGCGTATAGCGACATCGATCCATTAACTGATCTTTATACAAAACTGAAGGATGCCTTTGTGGATGATCCGCCTCTGTTAGTATCTGACGGAGGCATGTTCCGTGACGGCTACAACAAGGAATTGGATGAAGCCAGGGAGATCCAGAAGGGCGGCAGAGACTTTATCGCCAACATGGAAGCGAGAGAGAAAGAGAAGACCGGCATCAAGACACTGAAGATTGGATACAACAAGATCTTCGGCTACTTCATTGAGATCTCCAAGGCGGCAGCCCAGGAAGTTAAGCCGGAATGGGGCTACATCCGCAAGCAGACATTAACAAACAATGAAAGGTTCATCTCACCGGAATTGAAAGAGAAAGAAGACGCCATCCTCCACGCGGAAGAGAACGCCATCAGGATTGAGAAGCAGCTGTTCCAGGAAATCCTGGACACAATCAGAGGATATCTGCCGAAGCTGCAGAAACTGGCAAAAGCTCTGGCGGAAATCGACTGCTATGGTGCACTTGCAGAAGCATCTTCCAATTATGGGTATGTCCGTCCAATCTTTACAGAAGATGAACTGGATATTCAAAATGGCAAGCATCCAATTCTGGATGAAATGATGAAGGATCCAAAGTATGTTGCCAACTCCGTGAAAATGGATCGTGACAACAGCATCCTTCTGATCACCGGTCCAAACATGGGTGGTAAATCCACTTACATGAGACAGACCGCTTTGATTGTGGTCATGGCGCAGATCGGGTGCTTCGTTCCAGCCAAAGCTGCAGAATGCCGGTTTTTGATAAGATATTCACCCGCATCGGTGCTTCTGATGATATCCTCTCCGGCCAGTCGACCTTCATGGTCGAGATGACCGAAGCCAATCGTGCCCTGCAGGATGCCACTGATCATTCTCTGATCCTTTTTGATGAGATTGGACGCGGTACAAGCACCTATGACGGTATGGCATTGGCACAGGCAATGATTGAATATATCGCAACATGCATTCATGCAAAGACCATGTTCAGCACTCATTATCATGAACTGACTGCCTTGACGGACAACGTTGACGGGGTCAGGAATATTCATGTAGCGGTCAAAGAAGATGACGAAAAGGTCACATTCCTGTATAAGATAAAGGACGGACCTGCCGGCAGGTCTTTTGGCATCAACGTTGCCAGATTAGCCGGACTTCCGGATTCTGTATTAGACCGTGCCAAAGGCCTGCAGAATGAGCTGGAAAGCAGGAAGCGTGTCGTGCAGCAGAACTTCCAGCTGGTGGAGATGAAGAAAGAAGACAAAGAGGCGGATGCCCTGAAGGAGAAGCTCCTGATGGTGTCGCCGGACGATCTTTCACCGCGCCAGGCCTGGGAAATGCTGAATGATTTATGTGCGGAGGCAAAGAAGAAATAATGGAACAAGATAAGATCATCATCCGCGGTGCCAAGGAGAATAACTTAAAGAATATTGACCTTGATATTCCGCGGAATAAGCTGGTGGTCATGACGGGACTTTCCGGATCCGGCAAGACATCACTGGCTTTTGATACCATATATGCAGAAGGACAGAGAAGATATGTAGAATCCCTGTCTGCCTACGCCAGACAGTTCCTCGGCGGCGTTGAGAAGCCGAATGTAGAATTGATAGAAGGACTGTCTCCAGCCATCTCCATTGATCAGAAGACAACTT
>Ga0268356_10915_pt1 | contig 12130 bp, 9 predicted proteins | sample BioMet10_FD_194415 | JGI IMG/M metagenome (GOLD analysis project Ga0268356, IMG submission 194415) | Sewage microbial communities from Oakland, California, United States - Biofuel 10 (PacBio Assembly) | ecosystem: Engineered > Wastewater > Sewage > Unclassified | place: USA: California | collected...
TCAACCTGATGATCTGTCAGCCACCTTTTTTTTGAGGACAAGATCAGGGGATATGTGATTCTCCCCGTGCCGCATGGCTCCAGTTATCTCGTAAAGTCCCGCATACCTGCAAACGCAAAGATACCGATCAATCGTGATAGGTCTGCTAAAGATGGGAAGGACAAAAGCAACTCTCTCATGCTGTCCTTTGGCTGGCTCGAGTACGCCCGTCGAGGCTGAGTCTCGCCCGCTCCTCCCCGAAGCAATTGGCCTTGTCGGAAAACAGGATATTCCCTGGTAGCAAATCCATGAAAGAAGAGAATCTGCAGGAGCTGTTGGACGAAGCCCGCAGGCATTCTCGTTTTCACCATTGTTCTTTAGGTACTTTCTCAATATCCTATCGATAATCTCTTGTACTTCCAAGCTTTCAATATAGCCAAGAAGCTTTTCATACTTTGATCTAAAGAACTCACTTCCCGAGTTTCTTGGGGCCATTTCCCACCGGCTTGCCCCCTGGTCGACCTTTTGCTCTTCTTTAGTACCAGTGAGTCTTGTCCAATAGCTTGGCGATCCGAGACAACCGACAAGGCTTGCCATAAGAGGGTTCTCAGGCTCGATTCTGTCAACGATGTGCTGCCTGCAGCGGAAGTACTCGGTCCACTCTTCAGGTGTAAATGCATGCGCAACACGAGGGCTTAAGGGAGAATGCAATTTACCAGAGATTTGTATTTCCTGACCAAGTATTTCTCGCTGAGAAGCCGTAAGCTCGATAAACTGTCTTACGGAAACCGCAAGTAACGTGCTATCGAGATTCCCATCTGCCGTATCGATTGTCATGGTCTCTGGGGATTCCCACCCAAGAAGGACAGGTCCCTTCACGGTGTCCGACTGTTCGAGGATGCGTGCAAGTCCGAGAAGCTCCATGTGAGAGAAGAGGTCATCGACCGTACCAGGCAACTTCACCATAGCTGGTCACCTGCCGATACTCTTACGTCGGCTGCTCTGAGGAGCGCCTCTAGATAGGCCATTCTCCAGTAGCCAAAATCTTTGTTCGTTTGATGCACGATGTACTCCCAATAGCCTCGGTCATAAAGTTCGGAAATGCTTGGCAGGTATTGCACGCAAAAGTTTGAGGTGCCAGTGAGAGATACCCCCGAGAGAGCAAACGAATCTCTCCCATGCCCATGTGACGTGCCAATCAACCTTGTCACGAGGGATCTGTCTATACTGCTGCCGACAAGATCTCCCCATGCGATTGCGGCAGATACTTGCTCATGTCTCCAGTTCGTAAGCCCTAGTCGCTGGTAGACCTGTTTCATCTCACGACGAGACAGGGGAAGACCCTTGGCCAAAGGTTTCCGTGAGGCATTGCCGGACCATGTAAGCATTTTCTGGAAACGCTCATCTGCTTTACCATCGTCGTGTCTCCGTGCTGCCTCGATGAGGTCATCTCGTATTGGTTGTAAGATGCCAAGAATTGTGCTGAGCGATTCCGCTACGTTCGCAACATCTCGTGCATGAGATTCAAGCGTGATGCAGTCTGAGGCTGTAATTTCTTCCTCCATCACCTGTTCGTCAGAGAGGTTTGGATGACAGATGATAATTACCTGCTTAAACGCACCGTCCCGACTTTCGTCTTCCAAACCCGTTGGAACAAATACGAGTTCAGGAGTACCAATCTCGTGCTTTGTCTTGCTGTCTATGCAGATACTGGACTGAATCGCGTTTGTAAATGAGAGAATCGGGCTATCTTCTTCGTCACGGCTATCATCATTCCGCCAGACAAGTGCTTCGCGTCGAAGGCTCTCGGTAATGGTTAGCATCTCTTCTTTGGCTGACTCGCTCAGTGCAAGATGAGAATGCTCGTCAAGGATAAAGGGAAGACTGGAGGGCGTTTCCATTTCGCCCCTCGTTCGCACTTCTTCGTAGATGTCAAGCATCTCAACAGCCATTACGCTGTTGTCGGGGTGCAATAGCCCTGCCTCGCTTTCGTCCAGAATGACAGTGCTTCCCGGATGAAGCCTTGCTGTCGCTAGGGAAGTGCACTCAAAGGAAATCCCATCGTCTGATATAAAGGCACGAAGAGATTTAGCAGATTCTTGCTCCGAATAGCTCGCGTTGGCTTTTTTTAGAACTGGGATTGAGCATGGCAGCATTTCTCCAGACAGAGGCGGTACGCGCTCGATGACGCTGATTGCCGTTTGGGCATCGTCGGGAAGGTCTCTCCTCACAACTACGGTCACGTCCAGATCGTCTTCTGCGAGCTCGTCTCGGAGCCAGAGCGTAAGGTCAGCTAAAGCGAGAGGACCATTATTGCTTGTCTGCGATTTGCTACTGTCCTCAGTCTCCCTCACCGGTCGGTCGACTTGGGTTCCAAGCTCAGCTGCAAGCTGCTCATCAGTGTGTGAGAGATACTCAACATCCCATGATTCGAGTCTCTGAAGAACCGGTCTACGCAACTTTTGAGTAGGCAGAGAATGCTGTGCAATCCATGCGGAGGACACTCCTTCGCTTGGAAGTGTCTCCATCCACCTCTTACAAGAGGCAAGTTCCTCATTGTCATATGGATAACCTTGTTTTACTGTACAAGGAACATCAAAGACGATAACTTCACTTGAGGGATAGTGACCAAATCGGTTGACTCGTCCAATCCTCTGAACAAGTGCCTGAGCTGATGCGAGTTCTGTCACCATTGTGTGACAATCGTAGTCAATGCCAACCTCAAGTGCCTGGGTGCCCACGATGAAACTGGGTGAGTCGGTGTGGTCACGAGAGAGAATCCTTTGAATGACGGAATCCCTATCATAAGGTCTCATTCTGCCCATCACGCATGCGACGGTGTTTGGATCAACGTGCTTGCATAGTTGCTCGACAGTTCCCGTTACCATGGCAACGGTGTTCAAGATGACAGACACGGTGTCGTTGTTCTGCTCGTGAGCCGTGAGGGCTGCGCTGACAATGGCATCGATGTATGCGCTCCTGCTCTTGTTTCCCTCTCTTAGCGTAATGTGTTTTGGTGCCAAGACTCTTTGGGCGAGACGATCATCCTCCCTTATATCCTTGTCAGTAAGAGCGATGGTTACGCTCTCGTCAGTGCTTTCTGGAGGTGTTGCCGTCGATTCGACTACCTGAAGAGGTGTCACGGGAAAACAGCGCTGCTGCGACATGCCCTCGATGCGTTTTACCTGGCGAGCAGTCATGACCAGTTGTCGGTTGAGATGGGCCTCGTCGACAACCAGGACGGTGTCATAGGCAAGAAGACCTGCCTCGATAGGGCGAGCGCCGTGGCTCAGCCCGTAACCCCTGAACAGCAGCCTGCTTCCAAACATGTCTGGTGTGGAGCAAATCACCATGGGTGCCTCTGGATGAGAGCGCCATTCACGGTTGAGGCCAAACGTTTCCGTTCCACCGTGCATGCTGTCGACGCGTAATGGAAGGGCGTCTTCCGTGTCGTGGTCCGAAGGTGCTCCTTGTCGCAACAGCAGGCCCTTTGCAACCTCGTAAAGGATGGGAGCGTTCTTAGCATCTGGTGAGAGAATCTCATGAAGCTGAGCAGATATTTCTTTCGCATGTAGGTACTGGGAGTCGACGAGAGCACGGCGATTGACGGTAAGGCAGAGCCTTCGGGGAAGACACAGTGGAATGCCGTAGCGACCGGCGTAGGCATTAAGAAAAACATGAATCTCGATAACTGCCGTCTTGCCGGAACCCGTTGGAGAGACGATTTGATCTGGCCACGTACCATGTTCTGCAACGCCTGTCATGAGACGTATCTGCCAGTTGTATGGTTCATGACCCCCATTGATGGCAGAAAAGAATTGCTTGAACTTCTCAACGAGAGTTTCCATGATGACCCCCCTACTCCTCATCTTTTGATATGTGGGCAGGAGAGTCGGGGATGTCAAATGGAACAAGTAGGCCGCCTCCGAGGTGACGTGTTTGGCCGATGGCCGTGATTGCCTCGTCGCATCCAAGTACAGAGAGGTCAATGATCGCGCGCTCCCCTACAAGCATGCTCCCCTTGTTTGTCCGGTGCACAAATCGCCTAATGTCCTCGGTGGGAACGATCCGTCCTCCACAAACGCTCACACCCTTCTCCTCAACCGACCGTGAAAGTGATACTCTGCCGACATCTCCTGAGGCAATATCACCAAATATGTCGCGCCACACATAGCCAATGGCGATGCGAGCATCGTCCTCAACTGACCAACGGCTGCCATCGTCCTTGCTTCTTGTGGGAGGGCGGCTGTTCGAGATAAAGAGTGGATGTGTTTCAAAGAGACGGCGACAGCCAGAGGGGACAGGCTTCCAGAAATGGGAGAGATCGATCCTCTCTCCCGTAAGACAGACGTTCATGTTGCCAAGTTGCCTAGAGTACAGATGTTTAATCTGCGATAGCGCACGGACAATCAGGCTTTCTTCTCCTATGGGAGCATCTGTGGGAATCATGACGAGGATTGCTGTTCCAGCGGGCCTGTAGTCATCTCTAATGGGAAGGTTACGTGAGATGAGCTGAATCGCGAGGCCGTTGGGGCGTGAACGAAATCGTTTATCGGGACCTTGCATAATGGACGGCAATGAGTCACCCACGTATTTCGCAAGGGCTCTGTGTAGGCAGGTTGCCCACGTAGTGAAAGTGTCAACTTCGATGACGCTTTCATCTATATCCAGCAGAAAGCCTGCTTGCCAAGGAGAATTTGTATCCGTTTGCTCATTCGATTGGAATTGATAATACGCGCTTGAGATGCAACTAGATGGGGGAGGGCACGTCTGCTCTATCTGCTCCGAGAGGTGTTTATCCTTTGCCCGATGAGAGGCGTTCAGGTAGTAGTTTTGAAGCTCATTGCTTCGACCTTGCGCAGCTACTAGGGTTCGTGTTGCGCTAAACGAGGGGGCGCAGCGATGGAGATCCGTATCAGATGGCGTCCTGTTTTCTACGAGCAACCTGACTGGACTCTCCGCTTCACCAAGATAGGGGACTTCTTGGGCGATAGCTTCGAGACGACGCTGCCGCTGCTCTGCGGGTCCCTCATTCCAGAACCACGTTATAGGGCCGGAGAGAAAGGACTTCTCTGATGCAGTTCGCTCCTTTTTCCCCCTGTCGGAAAAGCCTTTGACTTCACCGCAGTTTCTATAGGCGATGGCAGTGCTCTGCGATTTAATCGACGAGGGCAGATCAATGGCATCTGGTGGATTCTGCTCAAACCAAGAGAAGAGATCCTTATCCTCGTTCGAGAGCCCTTTGGTTGTGGACAGACCCTCCTGACGCTCGAGAGAGAAGGCGCCAGCAATGAGTGCCGAATATAGTCTGAGAGGAGTAGGGAATGCCTCAATACCCCCTGAGGTGTTGCGTCCTTGGTAAAAGCCAAGGAGAAAGTCGGCAGCTATCGAGAGAGGCATAGCTACTCCCCGGTTGAGGAATCGTTGATGCCTTCGAGGACGCGCGGCTCACCCAGCACCTCAAGAACCTGACCATTCCAGTTGAGTCCAGCGATTTCGTGGGCTTTCTCGTACGCCTCGTCGAGGAGTTTGTCGGCATCTTCTATGGAAAGAGGTGCAAACTGTATCTCTTTGCCAAAGCGCTCGTAGAGGGTGACTTTTGGGGCTTCCTTCTCAACGAGGTGTGCATTCGCCCTGAGAACAAGCTCGGCATCGGCGCGGGCCATGGCGTCGAGGGCCACAGCAGCGAGCAGACAGCGAATGGCACGATTACCCTCTGGACCACGGCCAAACTCGAGCGTCCTAAGCGTAGCAAAGCTCAAGACGCGCGAACGAATGATGCGTTTGACAGAGATCCCATCCAGGGCATCCTGTCCGACGCCTGGGGGAATGGCACCAATGACCAGCTTGCTTCCCGAAACCACACCCTTGTCCGCACTGACATGAGAAATGCCCATGCGGTCGCATAGGACATCGGCGTCTTTTGGCGAGAACTTGATGCTCGCACCAACGGGGTCGATACGAGCACCACTACGATGTGTTATTACTTTCGTAGGTTCGGAGTCTTGGTCGGTTAGCACGCCGATGATTTCGCCAGTAACGGATGAAGCAAATCGAGCTTGTTGGGTCTTTCGTGTGCTGTCCCAGGCACCGAACAGAATTGTAATCGGGCTTATTGAGATGATGTCATCTGCGTGCGCAGGCGATGCATTCCGAACAGAGAGGTATTCGGGACTATTGATAATTGGCTCGGTTGGGTTATCAGCGATGGCGCCGAGGCGGATGTGAGCGTCATATGCACGATGCGGTAGGCTAAGGTCACTCTCAACAATAAATGGTTTGTCATTCTTGTAATAGGTTACGATAATACGAGGCATTCTGCAGAGGGTTTTCTGGCCTTCCTTGATTGCTTGTTGAAGTGCGGCTTCCTCTCGGTTTGACGTAGATTGTGCGAGAATCAATCAGACAGGTTTTCGTGGGGATGCCGTCAAAGTTCCTTGTCTCGAACACATATGTTGCTCGGCCGTTTTCCTGAGCGCTCAGGGCATATTTGGCAGGAGCCACCTGCATCTGCTCCCCACCGGCAACCCCAAGTTCCGTAACTTGCGCTAGGGCTGATGCTCCCCCGGCATGAGCGGTCTGTTCCAAACTGCATAGGTCATTTTCTCCATTGCGATTCTCCTTACTGCTACTTAATATGCTATTGCTCATCTACATATAGTACATTCTCGGTATATGGACGACGTTTGGTCTAACTTCCCCCCGTGTTCTGCGTGAATGGCAACATTTAAGGTACAGACGGTTTGACGCTATCTTTTCACCAGACAAATCTGTGCAAATCTCTTTGCAGGGTTCCTTTGCGTACGTCATACTAAAAAAGCCCTTTTGGTACGCGTCGGTGCGTTACTCCTTCGTTGAGGGTGCTATTTAATCTGTAGCTAGGTATTGTTTTGTATTTTGGCTGCACCTGTCGGTGCAGCCCCTTCGTTTGTAGGCAGCCTGTTTCAATCAGTGCTCCTAATGGGAAGATGAGTTTTCCCGCATAAAGTAACTAGTTCATATGACTTCCTCCTCTCGCCTTCTGAGAGCAGTATATGCGGCGTCGCGGACACAAATAGAAGCCGGGCAAGGTCAGCCGAAGAGTCATCGTCCATACCTCCCTGTTCCTGCAACGGTCGCCTCCGCCCCAAGCCGCGTGAGATAGTATTGGGGCGAAGAGACCTTTGCCCGATACCACACCAGAGATTCTGGTTCTCGAGATGGACGTGAACATGATTAAGCTTGCGCTTGCCGATCTTGACGACACGCTCATCCCCTTTGGCGCCGCCTGTGCGAGTGACCGTGCCCGTGCCGCCATACATTCCGTGCACGACGCTGGCATGTTCTTTGGCCCCGTGACGGGTCGGGTCCCCGCTGCCATGGAGTGGATGTTCTCGGGTGACGCGACCTGCTATTCCACGGGTGCCTTTGCCAACGGACAGATTGTGAAGGTGGAGGGTGAGGTCGTACAGCTCGTCACGCTCCAGGGATGCTACCTACAACGCGTTGCCAAAGTCCTCGATGAGATTGGCCTCGATGCTTGGCTTGCGGTTTACAGCCCTACCGATCTCTCTGATGTGAGCATCGTGACCACGCGACCTCAAAGTGTGATTGACAATCCGCCCAAGACCTGGGGCAGCGAAGTCCACGGCATCGTGGAGCGCGTGTCCCCAGGACCCTACGTCAAGGCCAATGTGCAGTTCCGCTGCTCGCGTGAGCAGATTTCCATGATTCGGGACCGTCTTGTCCGGGAGATTCCCGAGTTGCGATTTGTCTTTCCGAGTCTTGTCGCCGAGGTTCTTGACGTCAACGTGGGGGAGTGGGACAAGGGAGACTCCGTCCGTCTCATCGCAAAGCGCCTGGGTATCTCGCTTGACGAGGTCGTGGTCTTTGGCGACTCGGATAATGACCTCTCGATGATTGAGGTCGTACCCAACTCCGTGGCCGTGGCCAACGCGGCAACGTCTGTATTGGATGCAGCCCGCTGGCACATTGGCTCGGCCGAGGATAATGCTGTCGCGACCGCCCTTCTCGACCTCGTCGAGGCGGCAGAGACGGGACGGACGCCGTCGTTCATGCGACAGTGATGTGGCAAAACGGCTGCATATAGTGTGAGGCAACAACCGAAGGGCGTGCCATTGGCCCCTGGGTGACTTCTGGTCGCAAGAATCCCATTAGACTAATTTGTTGCAAATGGTACAGACCGAGTTCAACCAGTCCAGTTTGCTGCGCCCTTTTTTGAAGCAAGTTGAGCTGGTGTGATGATTATGTGAACATAAAATAAGAGGAAACATACATTGCCTTGGGGGAGGTGATGACCAGATATGAACAAGCGAACAGTACATATTGTCCAAGTCCTATCACATTCGACAGAGCCCTGTAGCATAAGTGGTTTGGCCAGGGAATTTAGGGTCTCCGAACGTACCATCCGCAATGACCTCACCATTCTCAACGTCTTTCTCTCCAAGGAGTCATTGGGGCAGATTTCGCTTGCCGCAAAGGGCGTCATCATCCTGCCAGAGGGATTCTCAAAGGCGGAGGGACTCCTCCCCGTGGAGGATACGTTCGCCTACAAGATGTCAGTCGATGAGCGCATGGAGCTCGGGGCCGCTATTCTCATCTCGGCTACCGACTACATGACCCTTGGCAACCTCGCGGACATCTTCTCGGTGAGCAGGGCCACCATCCTCAATGATCTCGATGGGATCAAGCAGCGAGTACGTGATGCGGGGCTTGAGGTGGTCTCCAAGCCAAGCTGCGGCGTCATTGTGCATGGTGAGGAGATGCTGCGCCGCAAGTTCCTTCTCGGTTTCATATCCGGAGATGCGCCCATCGTTGACAAATGGTTCTCCCTGCCCGAGAACGTCTCGATGCGCGAGGATGCCATCATCATCAAGAAGATCCTTAACGAGCAGTGCCATGCATCGGGTTGTGATGTTCCTGACCAGCCGTTTCAGCTCCTGACCTCCTACCTCTGCCTTGCTGTTTCTCGCAGTAGAAGGGGCATGTGCATCGGCGAGTCCGATGTGGCTCTCGATGGCTGCTCACCGGAAGACGTCGGCTCATTTGAGCGTAAGACCGTCAATCTTGTGGGCCAGTACTGCTCGGTCGCTCTTGGTCCCAGCGAGGTCCTGGCCTTTGCCAGCTTCAGGCAGAAGCTTCGCGGCCAGGGCGAATCGCAGTTCAACATCTACGACATGCGCGTGCAGAAGCTCTCGCGCGTCTTCATCAGGAACGTCTCTGACTGCATCGGCATCGATCTGAATAACGACTATGACCTCTTCGAGTACCTCTCCAACCATCTTGAGTCCATGTTCACCACCGAGCCGTCGCGCTTTCCCGAGAACCCTGCCCTGACCGAGTGCGTCAATGACCGACCCGAGGTTCTTTCGGCGGTTCAGGATAACCTAGGGCTACTCGAAGACTATGCCGAGCGAGAGATCACGCATGTTGAGACCCTGTACATCGCCCTACATATCTGTGCAGCGCTCGAACGGCGCAAGAGTCAGAAGGCCAAGCCACGTGTGATCGTGGTGTGCGATGGGGGTGTCGGCACGTCGCAGCTTCTCGCTGAGGAGCTGCGCAACCGCTTTGACATCAAGATAGTCAAGGTCCTCCCCGCGCACGATACGCCCTATATCGAAACGTATTATGCCGACCTGGTCATCTCGACGGTGCCTCTTTCAAGTTGTCCCGTGGATACCGTGGTGGTACGTCTTCCCCTCAGAGAAAAGGGATACCAGACGATCAGGGCGAAGCTCGCTACCATCGAACCGGTCGTCAGGCTCTCGGACCCTGAGGAGGAGGTCACCGCTCAGGGGATTCTCGAGCGAATCGAACCCATCATCCGCAGGCATGTTCCCAATGACAACGACCTCGTCAAGGCCATTCGCCTGGAGGTATGGAACTGCTTCCACGCGACCCAGGATCTCGAGAACCAGCTCATCGCCCCGTTTCTTCATCAGCTCCTCCCACCCAGCCACATTCAGCTCGACGTGGCGTGCGATAACTGGCGTAGCGCCATATGTCGTGCGGCAAGGCCCCTTGTGGAGATGGGCTATATCGAGGAGCGATACGTGAAGGGCATGATTGAGGACACGGAGAAGTATGGGCCATACAGCGCTCTCGTACCGGGCTTTGCGGTGCCGCACAGTGCACCGGAGAACGGTGCGGTCAAGATGGGCATGAACCTCATCAGGCTTAAGGATCCCGTGAGTTTTGGTAGCGAGGAAAACGACCCCATCCGGTTCGTCTGCGTGCTCAGTGCCGTGGATCACAAGATGCATCTCCGGGGCATTCACCAATTGGTCGACCTCCTCACCATGTCAAGCAACGGCTTCTTCGAGGCACTCACCAAGGCGAAAAGCCCCGAGGAGGCATCGCTCGCCATCGAGCAGTTCGAGTTCATGATTGTTTAGGTACTGAAGAGCGCTTTGTGCTAAAAGTATCATCTTTCATATAAGAAGATGATTCTACTAATTATTCATGTTCTGCGCATTCGAATAGTTCGTTTCACAAAACAAATCGTATTTCGGGGAATATTCCGTTAATGCAAGGGCCTTCGCCAAAAAATGAAACACCTTAGTCTGTGTGCATATTTTATGAACAATAGAATACTCGTAAAGGATGCCAGGACTGCCGGTTTGCGGCCCAAGGCAGGTGACGAATGTGAGGTGGGGTTACTCGTGCTTGGCAAAGAAACTATCATGAGGGAGCTTACGGCGATCGATCTCGACGTCGAGAGCTACGAGCAGGTGTTCGATACCATGGGCGCCCGGTTCCGCAAGCTGGGATACGTCAACGACACGTACCTTCCCTCAATAAAAAAGCGCGAGGCCCAGTACCCTACCGCACTTCCCGTTGAGCCCTATCCCATTGCCATTCCACATACGGAAGCCACTGCGATAATTCATCCGTTTATTGCACCGGTTCGCCTGAGGGAATCTGTCAAGTGGGGTGACATGTCCAATCCGGACAATATGTTCGATGTGAGGCTCGTATTCATGCTTGGCTTCAAAAGATCCTGGCGAGCATATCGAGTTGCTTCAGATTCTCATGTACAACTTCCAGAAGCCCGAGTGGGTAGACGGGCTGTTCGCCGCTACGGACCGAGGACGAGCTTTATGACGCCGTCATCTCCATGGAGTGGAGGTCGGAATACATCCGTGTGCACGAGCGTTTCCAGTGGATTCGAATAGAACGAGGGGAGGTATTTGATATGCCAGTCAAGGTAGTCGTTGCGTGTGGAAGCGGTGTCCGCCACTTCGCAGACCGTGGCCTCGAAGGTCAACCGCATGCTGAAGGCCGACCAAGATTACGCTGAGGTCGAAGCCGTCGACCTCAAGAGCGTTGATCGCCATCTGAAGGGTGCTGTGCGGCCTACATCACCATCGTCAGGGACAGAGGGAGTATCCCCCTCCCTGTCATTGACGGAATCGCGTTTCTGACGGGTGTGGGCCAGAAGGAACAGTACCGCAAGCTTCTCGATGCAATCAAGAACTTCAGGGCTAATGCCTGCGGGCTAGATTCAGGGCGAAAGAGCCAAGAGATATCAAAAGAGGGGTGGTAACCCAATGCTTGATGCTGCAAATGCTTGGGTTCAAGGCTTTCTGAGCAGCGTGGGCGCAGCCGTTTTCGTGCCCATCATCATGATCATCATGGGCTATTATCGTGAGGATGAAGGTCAAGGATGCCATCAGTGCGGGCATCCTGCTCGGCGTTGCCTTTACCGGCATGTCGATGCTCATCAGCTACATGTCTGGCATTATCCAGCCTGTTGGTCAGGCCATGCTGACTCGACTCGGCATCGACCTTCCCATCATCGACGGTGGCTGGACCACTATGGCGGCCATAGCGTGGTCGTGGCCATATGCGATACTCATGTTCCCGCTTCTGATCGTCATCAACATCATCATGCTGATGTTGAACAAGACGGAGACCTTCAATGCCGACCTCTGGAATGTCTGGGGAAAGATCTTTCACGGCCATCGGTGTCGTGGCGGTCACCGGCTCCGTGCCCCTGGCCTTTGTCATCGCGGCAATCCAGATCGTCTTCGAGCTCAAGACGGCCGACCTCTTCAAGGACGAGATCTATGAGCTCACGGGGATTCCTGGCGTAACCTGCACGCACAAGATGGTTTTCCTGAGTGCCATCTTCTATCCCATCGACAAG
>Ga0268356_10734_pt1 | contig 12120 bp, 10 predicted proteins | sample BioMet10_FD_194415 | JGI IMG/M metagenome (GOLD analysis project Ga0268356, IMG submission 194415) | Sewage microbial communities from Oakland, California, United States - Biofuel 10 (PacBio Assembly) | ecosystem: Engineered > Wastewater > Sewage > Unclassified | place: USA: California | collected...
TTGAAAGACATCCGGCTGCAGGAACTTATCTTTATAATTCAAGTGTTCTTCAATGCTTGCGTCTTTCTTTAATGCAGCGAAGATATAGATGACATCATCAAAGTACTTCGTACCAAGCATGATATCATTTGGATTCTGACATAGTTTCAGCATGACTTGGTCCTTCCGGTAGTTCTGCCACAGCTTGAAGCCAATTGTATCGCCAAATTCATTTTCATAACGTGAAATACCATACTGCACCAAGTCTTCCACATATTCTTTGAACTGTGCATCCATGGTGACATGCATGTATAATAGGTCACCCTGCTGGTCCAGCAGGCGAATTGTATCCTGCTTGGCATACTCTTTTGTCATATACACCAATGCATGTTCAAGTTCTTTTGGCTGATACCCAGGAACTTTTTCTTTGAGTGTCTGATCAATAGCATGTATGTCGTGCATGTCATGCAGCAGACAATCGATAATGATGTATTCGTGAAGACGTGCTAACGGAAGATAGGCTGACAGTACATTGATATAGTTGATCTGCTCATCCGTGAACAGCGGCAGACCAGTTTCATCAATGCCCTTGAGAAAACTATAATAGGATCCTGTCTTTCTTCCTTTGATCTTGATGGAGAGGAAACGGATCAGGTCCGGAGCGACATCATTCGTGAAGTAATCCATGTGCTTTGGATATGTTTCGGTATTGATGTACTTCTTGAAATTCATATAATCCTGTTTTAAATACTTCAGACTGTTGAAGTTCTCCTGCTCAATGTATTTTGTGATTTCCTCTTTACTGAGCGCATCAATATGAATCTGAACACCGTACTTTGCCAGATCCAGTGGTGCAAAATCATCTTCAACTAAAGAAGTCATCAGTTTCTTCTCAACGACAAAGTTGTCAGATAAAGATGACAATGCAAAGGCAATCTGTACACTGCGTTTATAGCTGTTGCCGATAAAGTCCAGTACGGTTACATACGGCTTATTCTCATATTTCCGCAGACCGCGGCCTAACTGCTGGATAAAAATCGTTGAAGATTCGGTAGGACGCAGGAACAGGACCATATTGACACCTGGGATATCGACACCTTCATTTAAAATATCAACTGTAAACAGCATCTCGAGATCTGTGGTGTCGCTCTGCAGATCATTGTAGGCACGAATCCGCTGACCAATGTCATTGCTGCCGGTGAGATACGCTGTTTTATAGTAAACAGACATTGTTTCTGCCATCTGCCTTGCATGCGTGACATTGCGGCAGAACGCAAGTGCCTTGAGCTTTCCCTGCGGCCGGTGCTTTTCTACTTCGGATGTGATGAACTCACAATGATCATCTGTACCCAGCTGTGCAATGGCACGGCGCTCATCATGATCACTGAAATCATAGTTTACAAGCTGGTCACGGATCCCATAGTAATGAAATGGCACAACAAGATCATTGATGATGGCATCCCGGAGGCGCAGCTCATATGGAATGTTCTCATCAAACAGTTCAAATACATCCTGATTGTCCATACGCTCTGGTGTTGCGGTGAGACCGAGAAGGAATTCCGGTGTGAAGTAGGAAATGATCTTCTGATATGTTGCCGCTGTTGCATGGTGGCACTCATCAATGATGATGTAATCAAATTCGTCTTTTGCGAACAATTCGAGACTGTTGCCCATTGAGATGTTTGTGGAGAATAAGAATTCTGCATCTAGATCTTTCTGGCTGCCGCTGTAGATGCCATAGTAGTGATCCGGACCGAATACATTCTGGAATGTCTCTAAGGCCTTACGGAGGATTGACTCTTCATGAACGATATAGAGCAGACGATGTGGATTGAAGTTCAATGCATCAAAAGCCGCTAGGTAAGTCTTGCCGCTGCCCGCTGCAGCTACGATCAATGCTCTGCCAACACCCATGGCGCGATAACGGTTCAGTTCTTTTAATGCCTTCCGCTGCATGAAGTTCGGTCTGATCTCTGCCTGAGAAAGGTCGTAATCCATGTCCCAGCGTTCAATTGCATAATCCAGCTGCATGGTATATTTCTTGATCAGACTGTCATCAAGCTCTGGTGTATGCGTCCATTTATTATCAAATTCTATCTCTGCCTGTTCAAAGACATCACCATGAAGTGGTTCATCGATTACAACATCCCATTCAATGTTCTTTAATAATGCATAGCGCGTGATGTTGGAAGAACCAACAACAACTTCCGTATGATCAGTAAAAGTAAAAAGATATCCTTTAGAATGATAGCCCAGGACAGAAAATCGATTGTCGATAAAACTGTCATAATCCAGGTGGCAATGAAAATTCGGATAGCGCTGCGCCAGTGCTTGAAATCTGCGCAGGGAATCAATATCCGTAAAGTTTTGATAGGTAGAAGTGATGAGTCTGCCTTGACACCCGCGCGCTAGTGCATCATCAATATCCTTGTATAACAGGATCAGACCGGCTTTTTGATGAAGCTCACTGAAAAATCAAAAGATCTGCATGTGCGCAGATTCTCCTGGATCTTGTCTATGAATCTAGTTTTTGTATAATTTGTCAGGAATTGATTGGACATTTGGCTGCCTTATGAATAATTTAGCAGCATACATAAGAAACGTCCAGATCAAGAATGAATGATCTGCTGGGAAAGGAAGACAGCTAAGACACCTGCGATGATACTGATCAGGACATAGACGAGAGCCATGGAAGATTTGCCGCTGCTGAAAAGAGTCGTGGATTCATAAGCGAAGGTAGAGAAAGTGGTAAAGCCGCCGCATACACCTACCTTCAGCATCAGCATCAGTCTAGGGGATGCATTCGGATTCTTGGCTGCATACGCTGAAAGAAGGCCCAGAACAAAGGCACCGACGATATTGATGGCTAATGTCTTATAAGGAAAGACCTGACTGATCCTTGAGCGGGATCAAGCCGACGAGATACCGGCAGATGCTTCCGATAAAACCACCAACTCCTACAGCCAGACAATTCAACATAGCGAATCCTTCTTTCTTTATCGCGTATCATTGTAGCAAATAATTGCATGTCCGAAATCATTTTTCTGAAATTAATGTCTGCCTGTGGTTTGTTACTTCACAAAGAAGTGAGTATACTCTTAGGTATGATTAAAAAATGCTTGAAAATCATTGTGAGTGCTGCACTCACAAGTTCAATCCTATCGATTACGACGGTACATGCAGAAGACTACAGTGATACGGATTACTGGAACAGCCGCTGCATGTCAGACAACATCAAGACAGCGGATGACTTTAACGCATGTAAGGCATATACCGAATATGTTGCTTCGCAGACACCTTCTCTGCAGGCACAACTGGATGAGATCAATGCTCAGAAGACAAGCATTGAGGCAAATATTTCAGAGTATCAGGATGAACTGGATACGTATCAGGGACAGGTGGATACGCTGAATTCATCAATTGGTGATCTGGAAGCAGTGCAGACCTCGATTGAAGCAGATATCACTGCAGCACAGAGTGAGATAGAACAGAAGCAGAAGGATATTGATGCCGCGCAGACTACAATTGACGGCATGAGTGAAAAGATCAAGGAACGAATGGTCAATGCACAGTCTTCACTTCGTATCAACAATATGATCGATGTGCTGATGGGGGCTAAGACGTTCAGTGACTTTATCAGGATAGCGGCAGGCATTGCCAGTATTACGGCAAAAGAAAAAAGTGAGAACGAAGAACTGGTCGCGGCAATGGAAAAGCTCCATGATGCGCAGAATGTGCTCGAAGATGCCAAACAGAAGCTGGCTGCGCAGGAAGAGGAATTGAAAACTCAGGAAGAAAAGATTCAGACAGAGCGTGAAGAAGTATTGGTGGCTCAATATAAAGTTCAGGTCATCCAGAGTGCTGCCCGTTCGCAGGAAGCACTGCTGCAGGCACAGGGCAATCACATTGCCTCCAATATCTCTGATGTACAGGCAACTATGACATCTATTTCTTCCAGTCTGGATGCACTGCAGGAATCAATCTTTGCACCGACACCGGCACCAACGCCGACACCAGAAGAGACCACAGATCCAAATGCCACTGCAACAGCAACTCCTGCGCCGACGGTGACACCTGTTTCAACAGGATGGGCGAGACCTGTCTACGGTTCCTACCGCAGTGCAGGCACATGGGAATATCCTGACGGCGGCGTGCATCTGGGCTATGATTTGCGGTCGCTTCCGGCACAACATTATATGCGGCTGGTACAGGTGTCATTCTGAACAGTGTCAGCGGATGTCCAGTTGGATATTTAGGTTCAAGATGCGGTGAAGACGGCGGCGGCTACGGCGGCGGCAATCAGCTGTATCTGTTGTGTGTAGTGGATGGAAGCCTGTATGGCTTGATCTACTGCCATATGACGGACGGCACATTGGTCAGCAAGGGGACGATTGTCCATGCGGGTGATTATGTCGGCCTTTCGGGATCCTCCGGCAACAGTTCAGGACCGCACTGCCACATTGAAGTCATGTATCTGGGAGACGGTACGAACTTCTCCTATTATGCGACCCATTGGGATGGCGACCTGGCATATGGCGCCGGCTGGGCTGGTCAGTATGACGGCTATGGAAGACGGTGTGAAGCTGGGTACAGTGCACCATGCCGGATCCGTCCGGAAGAGATCTGGGGATATTAATATCAAGGGCAGAAATGCCCTTTTCATTTTCGTTGTTTCTATTCTGCAGTGTGTTACTGTTTTTGGCATGAAAATGATCTTACGTTTCTTTAGAACGGTGATTGTCTTTGTGCTGATTGTAGCAGCCGGGATGATGCTGTACAGATATGTCGGTCAGTACATCAGTTCGGACTTCTCAATGGAACCGCTGCTGAGTTCTGCTTCAGCGACACCGACACCAGTTCCTTCGGATGAACTTGTTTTTGATGCGGCTGTCTATCCATACTATGATCAATTGAATGAGACGCAGAAGGGCCTGTATACGGAGTTCTACAGCAATGCGCTGGCATTGAATGATACTTTTATACCGAATGAGGATATCACGGCTGAAGATCTGGAAACAGTTTTCCGCTGTGTCTTCTGCGACCATCCGGAACTGTTCTGGCTGGATACGAAATACAATTATCAGTACATGGAAGAAAGCAAGAAGATTGTCTCGGTGACTTTGAACTACAATGAAACAGCAGAAGACATTGAGGCATCCAAAGCTGCCTTCAACAATTCTGCCAATGAGATCTTAGTGGCTGCCCAGCAGTACAGCACGGATTATGAAAAAGAAAAGTATGTTCATGATGCACTGATTGCCAAGAATGTCTATGATCTGAATTCTGCTTTGAATCAAAGTGCATTCAGTGCGATGTGCAGCGGCAGTACGGTGTGCGCCGGATATGCAAGAAGTTTCCAGTATCTGCTGCAGCAGCTGAATATTCCGTGTTACTACGTCATTGGCACCAGTGAAGGTGAAGATCATGCCTGGAACATTGTGCTGCTCGACGGCTCCTTCTACAACGTTGACTTGACCTGGGATGACTGTGCTTCTGAAGATGATCCATATTACTTCTTTAATCTGGATGATGCATCCTTCAATGAATATCACACCAGAGCTTCCTTATCTACGACGCTGCCTAACTGCACCAGTACATTGCTGGCGCACAAGGAAGATGCTGATATCTATCAGAATATACGCTTTACACTGCCGCAGTGATTTCTTTCTTTGTCCCAGCTGAACGGCGGTGACTGATACCATTTATGAGGTGATGATATGGCATATTGTGATTGGTGGAAAGAATCAGAAATGATGAAAGAGTATCATGAGGCAGAATGGGGAATTCCTGTTCATGATGACCGCAGGCAGTTCGAATTTATTGTGATGGAAGTCATGCAGTGCGGTCTGAATTTCGTATGATACTGAAGAAGCGGGAGATATTCCGCTCCTGCTTTGATGACTTTGACTGCGATGCAGTCGCAGCGTTTGGTGAAAAAGACATTGCACATATCTTAACAGTCCCGGGGATGATTCATTCGCGCCGCAAGATTGAAGCGGTGATCAATAATGCTATGTGTTTCCAGCAGATCCGGAAAGAATATGGGAGCTTTTCAGTTTACCTCTGGCAGTATACAAATGGGAAAACAATCCTGTATCACAATCATGAAAAAGGATATGTCCCTGCTTCAAACGCTCTTTCTGATAAGATCAGTAAAGATATGAAAGAACGCGGCTTTCAATATCTAGGAAGCATTACTGTATATTCTCATCTGCAGGCTGCCGGTCTCATCAATGATCATGGGGAAGACTGTCCATGCTATAAAAAAATTAATGCAGAAAATCCAAACGATATATAAACGACGTGAACTTGAGCAGGGAATCCATTTTTACAATAGTAAGTAAAAGACTTTGAATTCTATCATTTTACTGATGGACCCAAAGTCTTTTCTTAAGTGTAAATAACAAAATTAATAAAACACAGAATCTCGTTCTAAGCAGAACGTTTCTTGAAAATATCCAAGATAATAAGCACCAGTACATAGGCAACAAAGGCGCCGGCTAAGATGCCGGCCATATCAATAAAGCTGTCCAGGAAAGCACTTGCTCTGCCCGGTACAAACTTCTGCAGTCCTTCGTCAATCAATGGAATTCCAACCATGATCAGCACGAAGTTCAAAAAGCGGGACTTCATCAGCGGTGCTACACGGATGGCCAGAACAATGATGAATCCAAGCAGTGCGTATTCTGAGAAATGCGCAAGCTTTCTGATGTAATGATGGAACAGATTGAAGTCAATCGTAAAACCGGCTCTTGTGACATATCTCATTAAGAAGTTGGCAACCTTTGTAGAAGCTGCGCTGCTATATTCACCAATCGTTAGGGAGTTGGAGAAGATCCAGCAGATATAGGCACCGACTGCAATCCAAATCAGAATGTTCAGAAAGTTCTTCTTTTTCATGTCTTCCTCCTAAGCCATGCTATAATAACATAGCTATGCCAGTAAAAGAGAGAACTTTTAAAAATAAGGTCGTAGATGCGGTCCTGATCATCATTGGAACGTTTGTTCTTGCAATGTCTGTAGAGATGTTCATTATCCCCTACAACATTCTTTCTGGTGGTGTTGCCGGTATTGCCGTTGCGGTGGAACCTTTCTTCCATTTAGATAAGACACTGATTGCAATGCACTGACGCTGATCCTGTTCTTTGTGGGATGGGCAATGCTGGGCAGACAGTTTGCTATCAGCACTGCTTTTTCTTCTCTGCTCTACCCGATATTTACTACGGCATTGAGCTGGATCGATTTTGGCATTACAGTACCGCCGATGCTTGCCTCTTTCTATGCAGGTCTATTGGGTGGTGTTGGTATCGGCTTGATCATGCGTGCTGGTGCTTCTTCCGGCGGCATGGATGTTCCTCCGCTGATTCTTCATAAACTGACCGGCGCAAAATATCTACACTTGTCGTCATCACCGATGGACTGACTGTTCTGCTTGGCGTTCTTGCCTATGATCTCAATGCGGCATTGGTCGGATTGATCTCTGTGTTTGCTTCAGGTGCCGGCATCCGCTATGTATTGGAAGTTGGACAAGGTGCATCTGCAAAGAGCGTACAGATCATTTCAGAACATTATCGTGAGATCATGGAAGAGATCAATAAAGTACTTGACCGCGGTGTAACATTGATTGATGCGCAGGGTGGATATTCATCACAGCCGAAAAAAAATCATCCTCTGTGTTGTCAGTGAGAGACAGTATGCAAGACTGCTTTCCATCATTCGTCAGACAGATGAACATGCCTTTGTAATTACAACAGATGCATCAGATATGCATGGTGAAGGGTTCACATACAGTTCACCTAATATTTAAGCGAAATCAACCGGAATATGATAGAATCTATATGGATTTTATGATCCGGTTTTTTTAGTGAGGAGGTTTTATGATCGAGTGCTCCCATGTATTCAAAAGATACAAAAACGGAACAAATGCTCTGTATGACATTAATATCAAAGTGGATCAGGGTGAATTCATTTATATTATCGGTCCTACTGGTTCAGGGAAGTCTACCCTGATCAAGCTTTTGGATGGCGAAGAAGTTGCTACCAAGGGAAGCGTCAAGGCAGTAGGAATTGATGTTGGCAAATTAAAGCGCGGGCAGGTACCGGTGTACCGCCGTAATATAGGTGTTGTTTTTCAGGACTTCAGACTGCTTCCGGAAAAGACCGTAGCAGAGAATATCAGCTATGCGCTGGAAGTCATCAATATGAAGAAACCGCAGATCCAGAAGAGAGTCAAGGAAGTCATGCAGGTCGTTGGACTGGAAGATAAGGGAGACAGTTTCCCGAGAGAACTTTCCGGCGGTCAGCAGCAGCGTGTCACAATTGCTCGTGCAATTGCAAACAGACCGAAGGTGCTGATTGCGGACGAGCCTACCGGCAACCTGGATCCAGCAAATCTGCTGAGATCATGGAACTGTTAGCTGAGATCAATAAGAAATATGGTACAACGGTGGTCATGGTCACCCATGATGCTTCCATCGTCAACCGCTACAGAAGAAGAACAGTCGTTCTGGAACACGGCCACATCGTGGCAGATCTAGCGGAAGGAGGATATGTCCGTCATGATCAGTAGACCAATCAAAGAAGGATTCTCAGGTGTCGGCAGACACTGGGCAATGTCGATCTCAAGTGCCATTGCCGTTACGATTACATTAGTGATTATCTCTGTCTTCCTGCTGCTGACATGGAATGTCAACAACTTCACACAGAATATAGAATCATCCCTGGATATCTATGCATCCGTTGACTATGATGCCGAGAACCAGGAAGCAGCTTTGAAGAAAAAGATTGAAGCAATCGACGGTGTGGAAAGTGTTGAGCTTTCACCGAAGAGTGCTGAATTCCAGGCATATCTGGATTCCTTCTCAGATGAGAGAACAAAGGAAGCATTTGAACCATATGCCAGTGACAACCCAATGCATGATGCATTCTATGTCAAGGCAGCGGATGGCTCCAAGATTCAAAGCATCGCAGATGCACTGTATGAAATGAAGAACAACAATGAAGGTCTGTACGAGATCAGCTATGGCGGACAGAGCACAATCTCCATTGTGGATGCCATGGCAAATATTCGTAAGATCGGAATGATCTTAGTCATCGGTCTGATTCTGCTGGCAATCTTCCTGATCCAGAATACGATCAAGCTGACAATTACTGCCCGTGCGACAGAAATTGAGATCATGCGCAATGTCGGTGCATCGAATCGATTTATCCGTTCACCATTCTTGATTGAAGGTGTAATCATCGGCATCCTTGGCGCAGCTGTTCCAATCGGACTGACAATCTGGGGATACATCGCCCTGTATAACAATGCAGGCGGCATCCTGATCTCCAACATGTTCCACCTGGTGGAACCATATCCATTTGTTTATTACGTCTCAGGTATCTTACTGCTGATGGGAATTGTCGTCGGCTTCATCGGCTCATGGCTTTCCGTTACCCGCTATCTGAGGTGGAAGAGATGAAAAAACTGATTACAGTGCTGACTTCATTTGCCTTGTGTGCATGCATGTTACCACTGCAGATCATTCACGCAGAAGATCCAGCATATACAAATTCAGAGTATTGGAATAATTACTGTTCTGTTGCAGCAAACAGTACGACATCCGCATGTGATGCTTACCGTGCCTATTTGAAGAGTGTTAAAAGTGATCTGGCTACGCAGCTGACGGATGCCAAGACACTGCGGGAACAGTATGAAGCAGATGCAGCCAAAGCAAAGGCACAGGTTGCTGCATATCAGACACAAATTGACGAAAAGCAGAGCCAGATCAATGCCGTGCAGGCAGAGATTGACAATCTGCAGACACAGATTGATGCCAAACAGAAGGAAATTGATGCCAAGCAGGCGGAGATTGCCGCAACGCAGGCAAAGATCGATACGATCAGTACCAAGATCAAGCAGAGAATGGTCAATGAACAGAGCTCTTTGAAGATCAATAAGTATTTGGATATCCTGATGGGTGCTTCGACCCTGCAGGATTGGCTGCGGATTGTTTCCGGTCTGAAGGCAATTTCTGACAGTGATAAGAATTCCAGTGATGAACTTGTCACTATGCGTGAACAGCTGAACACGCAGAAGACGGAACTGCAGAAAGCGCAGGATGATATCAAGACAACGCAGGCAGAGCAGCAGACGCAGAAGGATCAGCTTTCCGCAGCACAGCAGGAACTGATCACTTATCAGGCAAATGCACAGGCGGCGGCAGAACTTGCTTCTGAACTGACAGCACAGCAGCTGGCTCTGGAAGACAACATTTCGGCCAACATTGATTCTATCAAGGCAACCTTATCTCAGGTTGCTGCCCAGAATGGTGTTCCGGAAACATCAGAAGGATGGACATATCCAGTGCCTGGTGCATATAAGAGTGCCGGTACATGGAACTATCCAGGCGGATCGATCCACCTGGGATATGACTTTGCGGCTTCTCTTGGCACGCCGATTGTAGCAGCTGCCAATGGACTGATCATTGCCAGTGCCAATGGATGCGGCTACGGCTCATTAGGAGACGGCTGCGGAAAAGCACAGGGCGGTCTCTGGGGCGGCGGCAACCAGGTCTATGAATTGGCTGTTGTCGGTGACAGTCTGTATGCATTGATCTATGCACATATGCTGATCAATACACCGGTAGCAACAGGTACATATGTCAGTGCCGGCGACCAGATTGGTGCGCTGGGATCTTCAGGCAACTCCACAGGTCCGCACTGCCACGTTGAAGTTACATATTTAGGTGCAGCATCTGACTTCTCATCATGGCTGGCAGGATGGAACGGCGACTTAGGCTTCGGCTGCGGCTGGGCTGGTTCCTATGACGGCTATGGACGCAGATGTGAAGCAGGATACAGTGCACCATGCCGTATCCGTCCGGAAACCGTCTTCGGCGGGTGATCTTCACGTGCGTTTTGAGAAAATGTAATACAATAGAAGAGCCTCAGATCCACTGAGACTCTTTTTTAGAAAAGGAATTAACTATGAGTGAACAGAATAAAACAGAAAATGAAATGACTGAGAATGAAAATCCCCAAGTCAAACATACAGAGGAAAATGCTGTACATCTTTGGGCTGATGAACAGGCACTGAAGAAATCACAGAAGAAGATCAAGAAACTCAAGACAACTTTGGTCATTGTGATCGTAGCAGCAGTCCTTTTAGGATGGGTCGGCGGCAGTCTTCTGCCAATCTCTTTTCTGGACAGCTTCCGCTCACGTCTGAACGCCATCAAGACCATCTCATCCTCCGATAAGATCTCGGAAGTCCTGAAGATCATGGAGAATGACTGGTACTTCGGCAGCACCATCGATAACCTTGATGATAGGCTGGTCGATCAGGCACTGACCGGCATCACCAGCAATGATGAAGATACACATACCGAATATATGAGTGCAGATGAGATGGCAAGCTTTACCCAGTCCATCAACCGCAACTATGTCGGCATCGGTGTTTCGTATGTACAGAATGGCAGCACAAATATGGTTGAAGAAGTATTCAAGGATTCCCCGGCTGAAAAAGCAGGTGTGCAGGCAGGCGACATCATTCATGCAGTTGACGGCACGGTCATCGACGGCATGTCTTCCGCTGACATCAAAGCCATGATCCAGGGAGATGAAGGCACAACAGTCTCCATCACCTTTATTCGTGACGGACAGTATCTGAATCTCGAACTGACCAGAGCAGCGGTATCTGCAACAGCCTTCGGCAAGAAGCTGAGTGATGGGACCATCTATCTCAGGCTGAGCCAGTTCGGTGATGGAACACCTAGTGAAGTCAAAGGCTATCTGAGTGATCTTGCGGTGGATGAAAGCGACAAGCTGATCCTTGACCTGCGCAATGACGGCGGCGGCTATCTGAATTCTGCAGAAGCGATTGCATCCTTGTTCCTGCCGGCAAATAAGATTGTGCTGACGGAGCAGTATGCGACCGGTCCGGATGAAGTGGTCAAGACATCCGGCGGAGAACTGACAAACATTCACAACATTGTTATTCTGGTCAATGAGAATACAGCCAGTGCAGCTGAAGTGCTGACCCTTGCCTTAAAGCAGCAGAGAGATGATGTCACAATCGTCGGCACTACAACATACGGCAAGGGAACAGTGCAGGTCACTCGTACATTCACTGACGGTTCTGCCCTGAAGTATACGACAGCC
>Ga0268356_10635_pt1 | contig 12104 bp, 16 predicted proteins | sample BioMet10_FD_194415 | JGI IMG/M metagenome (GOLD analysis project Ga0268356, IMG submission 194415) | Sewage microbial communities from Oakland, California, United States - Biofuel 10 (PacBio Assembly) | ecosystem: Engineered > Wastewater > Sewage > Unclassified | place: USA: California | collected...
CCCAACGAATTTCAGAACAAATTGAAGCCGATTCGTTATCCATCATCAAGTTGTTGAATGATAAGTCATACGTTAAAAAATTTGGGCTAAACACTGAAAATATCCTTGTTGCCTTTATTCCAAATACCTACGAAACCTGGTGGAAATATTACTGCTGATGAGCTTATTACAAAAATGAATAAGGAATATAACAAATTTTGGACCGAAGAACGCAAGGAAAAAAGCAAAAAAATAGGATTAACGGTGCCGCAAGTGTCAATTTTGGCGTCCATCGTAGAGAAAGAAACGAATAAAGACAGCGAGAAACCACGAATTGCCGGAGTATATTTGAACCGACTTAAATATGGAATGCTGCTTGAAGCCGATCCGACGCTTGTGTGGGCTTTGGGCGATTTTTCGATAAAACGTGTTCTGAATGAGTATAAAAAATTGGATTCGCCGTATAATACGTATAAATATTTTGGCTTACCTCCCGGACCAATATGCCTTCCTTCTATAGCATCTATTGATGCAGTTTTGAACTTCGAAAAACATTACTATTTGTATTTCTGTGCTAAAGATGATTTATCGGGCTTCCATAATTTTGCTTATAATTATGAACAACATAGCATAAATGCACGAAAATATCAGCAGGCATTGGACAGAATGAACATAAAACGATAACATGGAAATTTTTAAAGCCTACGATATCCGGGGTTTATATAATCGCGATTTTAATAAAAATGATGTTCAGAAAATCGGATTTTTTATTCCACGTTTGCTCAATGCTAAAAAAGTTTTGGTAGGAAGAGATGTTAGAACTTCTTCAGACGAGATATTTGAATATTTAACAAAAGGAATAACCGAAGCCGGAGCCGACGTGTATGATATTGGGCTGGCCACTACACCTATGGTTTATTATTCTACGGCCCACTATGGATTTAATGCGTCGGTAATGATTACCGCATCACATAACCCAAAGGAATACAATGGTCTGAAAATATCACGAAAAGATGCATTACCTGTTGGTTATGATACTGGTTTGTCGGAGATTGAAAAATGGATGGAAACGGAGATTATGGTTGCTTCTGAAAATAAAGGAAAAATAATTCCTTTTGAAATCAGGGCTGATTATCTGAATTTTATGAGGAAATATTTATCCGATTTTTCAAATCTTAAGATGGCAGTGGATTGTTCCAATGGAATGTCGTCGCTTTTAGTCAGGGACTTGCTTGGTAATTTACCTGTTTATATTTTTGAAAAACCTGATGGTACATTTCCCAACCATGAGCCAAATCCACTGATTCCTGAAAATACTGCTGATCTTAAAAAGGTTGTTTTAAAGGAACATTGCGATATTGGCGTGATTTTCGACGGAGATGCCGACAGAGTTATGTTTGTGGATGAAAAAGGACAATTTATTTCGCCCGACCTGATGATAGCCGTTTTAGGTATTTATTTTTCAACGAAAGAAAAAGGAAGAGCGCTCCAGGATATCCGCACATCGAAAGCTGTAAAAGAATATGTTGAAAAACTTGACTACCAAATGTATATGTGGCGAGTGGGAAGAGCTTATGCTGCCTTGAAGCTTCGTCAAATCAATGGATTATTTGGTGGCGAGTTGGCGGGACATTACTATTTCCGCGATTTCTATTATTCCGATTCCGGCATGCTTGCCTGTCTTATCATACTCAATGTTTTTTCTGAGATGAAAAAACAAGGGAAAACGGTTTCAAAACTGATGGCTGAGATTGCCGGTGGATATATCAATTCCGGAGAAATCAATTTCAAAATTCAACAAAAAGCCGAAGCTATGGAAGCTATCAAGGATTATTTTATGGGACAGGAAAAAGCTACCGCTTTTTACGATTTTGATGGTTACCGAGTTGAATTTCGCGACTGGTGGTTTAATATTCGGCCATCGAACACTGAACCATACCTGAGATTTCTGGCTGAAGCTTTAAGCCGGGATTTGCTTGATAAAAAACTCGCAGAGGTAAATCGTATTTTAGCTCAATTTAAATAGCAAAAATGGAGTTTAACCTTTTGTGTCTTAAATAATGATTTTTTACGATATTCGTTTATTAATCTTTTTATTATGAAGCAACCGGGTGGCAATCTTTATTTGATTCCTACTCCGTTGGGTGATAGCCCTGTTGATAAAATTTTGCCTTTTTTCAATATTGGTATTATACTTTCGCTCGATGAATTTATTGTTGAAGAAGTACGAACAGCCCGTCGTTTTTACGTAAAATTGGATATAAACGTAACTTTGAGACGGTGATTTTTCATACCCTTAACGAACACACCACAGAAATGGAATTGTCAGGGTATCTTGCTTCAATTTTTAAAGGCCGGAATATCGGTCTCTTATCTGAAGCTGGAGTTCCTTGCGTAGCCGATCCGGGTGCCAAAATTGTTGAACTTGCCCATATGCATCAAATCAGGATAATTCCGCTGGTTGGGCCGTCATCCATTATTCTGGCGTTGATGGCTTCGGGATTTAATGGCCAAAACTTTGCTTTTATCGGATATTTGCCGGCAAAAAAGAGGAGAGAATAAAAAAAATACGGGAAGTTGAGCGCAATATACGACAGAATCACCAAACACAAGTGTTTATTGAGGCGCCTTATCGTAATATGCAAATGCTGGAAAGCATTATTTCTTCCTGTAGTCCTGATTTACGATTGTGTATTGCCTGCGACATAACATTAGATAGTGAAATGATTGTTACCCGTACATTGCGTTCTTGGAAAACTCAATTGCCAGATATCAACAAACGGGCAACGGTATTTTTGTTATATCTTTAATCAAGTTTTTTCCATTCGGTCAATGCCTGGAAAGCCTTGCTGTGGTCGGAGGCTTTTGTACCTTCTATGTAAAATTGATTGGACGAAACATCATTTGTTGCAGTAAAAATTGAAATTTTATCTCCGTATTTCATTTCTTCGAGGTAGTTTATCTGGATGGATGCCAGTTGGTGAGAACTTACATAGGACAAATCAAAGCAATCCATCAGCCACTGTACATAGTGGGCATTATTTACATGCTGATTTACGTCAATTTCGTTGATTGATACATTCCTTTCATATCGAAACGAAGGGGTTGTGGTAGGGGAAGTAAGTTTACCAGGTATTTCGCGTATAGCAAATTTCCCGTGATTATCGGGCATACTATAATCGATAGTTTGGGGCTTTAGCGGGCGTCGTTTGTTAACATCAACTACTATCCAGGCTGAGGTAGCGGTAATTATGGGTTGGCTATTTTTATCCGTTAGAATGAAATCCCTCATAAAAAACAATTTATCTACTCCTTTGGGCCATGTTTGCAGATGAATGGTATCGCCCCATTTGGGTAAAGCGTTTATAATGACTTTAATTCGTGAAAGAGCCCAAAACACACCTTCCGTTTGCATAGAATTGAATCCAACACCCAATTTTTTTGCATGATTTCCACCGGCTTCCTGAAGGAAGTTGAACAGAGAATAGATATTTAGCCACCCGTTACTGTCGGTATTGTATGCAGTAACATAAAGGTCTTCTTCGAATATTGATTCCAAAATTTATTCTTTGCGAAATAATTAAAAAAGCATTACTGTTTGCTTTGTCGGCAAACAGCAATGCTTTAAATTACATTTAATTAAAAATTTATTTTACGTATTCTGCAATGATGTCTTTAACGCCATCAGGAGCAACACGTCCATAAACTTTTTCGCCTATCATTACAACAGGAGCAAGTCCACAGGCACCTACACAACGCAGACAGCTGAGCGAAAACTTACCGTCGGGAGTTGTATCGCCAACCTGCAGGTTGAGTTGTTTTTTGAATTCGTCGAGAACTTTTTCAGCACCACGTACATAACAAGCCGTTCCCAGGCAAATGGAAATAGGATGTTCGCCTTTTGGAGTCATCGTAAAGAATGAATAAAAGGTAACTACACCATAAACCGTAGCAAGTGGAACATTAACTTCGCGCGAAATTACTTCCTGTACTTCTGCGGGTAAATAGCCAAAGGAAGTTTGTACTTTGTGAAGTATATTAATCAGCTCGCCTTTTTCATTATTAAATTCTTTACAAATAGCTCTGATTTCGGCTAATTTGCTTTCAGGTATTTTTATATTTGCCATGATAATAATCTTATTAAAAATAAATTACTTGTCTAAAAATATTTCCTGACTTCTGTCGAAATAATGGGTGTGAAGCAGGTGATGTGATTTTTCGCCTAAAGGTTTTCCAAGAAATTCTTCATACAATTTAATGATATCTGGATTTTCATGAGATTTTCTGAGGGGTTTATTGATATCTTCCTGATAAATAGCTTTCTGGCGAGCTTTTAGGATGCTTTCGTGTCCGTGATGGAAGGGTTGTCCGCCTCCGCCGATACAGCCACCGGGGCAAGCCATAATTTCGATGGCATGGAAAGTGCTTTTACCAGCGCGAACGTCTTCCAATAATTGACGTGCATGTCCTAAACCATGAGCAATGCCAATATGAAGAGGTAATCCGTTGAAATCAATGGTTGCTTCGCGCATGCCTTCCAGACCACGTAATTGCGTAAAGTCAACTTTGTCTAATGTTTTACCGGTATAAACTTCATAAGCAGTACGAACAGCAGCTTCAATAACACCACCGGTCGTTCCAAAAATAACGGCAGCACCTGTGGATTCGCCTAAAGGAGAATCAAAATCTTCATCCGGCAGCGACATGAAATCGATGTTTGCCTGTTTGATCAGATTGGCTAATTCGCGGGTGGAAATGGAATAGTTTACATCAGGATCGCCATCTGTTTTAAATTCAGGACGCTCGCATTCAAATTTCTTTGCCAGACAAGGCATCACCGAAACAACAACCATGTCCTTACGGTCAACTTTAATCTTATCGGCAAAATAACTTTTAGCAATAGCTCCAAACATTTGCTGAGGTGATTTAGCTGAGGACGGAACGTCTTTCATTTCGGGGAAGTTTGTTTCAAAGAATTTAACCCAACCTGGACAGCAGGATGTTAGAATCGGGAGCTTAACCGATTTGTCGCCTTCCAAAAAGCGTGTCAAACGGTCGAGCAATTCGGTTCCTTCTTCCATGATGGTAAGGTCGGCTGCAAAGTCAGTATCAAAAACATAATTAAAACCTAACAAGCGTAAGGCGGCTGCCATTTTACCGGTAACGAGAGTGCCGGGTTCCAGGCCAAATTCTTCACCAAGGGCAGCACGAACAGCCGGAGCTGTTTGAACAACAACTGTTTTTGTAGGGTCTGTTAAAGCGCTGATTACTTTACGTGTATGGTCAACTTCGGTTAAAGCGCCGGTAGGACATACCGAAACGCATTGTCCGCAATATGTACAAACCGATTTTTCGAGATTCATTTCAAAAGCCGGAGCAACAACAGCGGAAAATCCACGGTTAACGGCTGAAAGAGCACCAACGGTTTGTATGGTGTTGCACATCATTTCGCAACGACGGCACATAATGCATTTATCAACATCGCGTATGATTGCCGGAGAAGTGTCTTTCCGGTAGGTTGATTTTTCTCCTTGATAGGGGATATCGCGAATGCCAAGGCGATGAGCCAAGTCTTGCAGCTCACAGTTTCCTGATTTTGCACAAATTAAACAGTCTGCAGGATGATCGCTGAGCATCAGTTCAACCACGGTACGGCGGGCATTGATTACCCGGAGAGAATGGGTATAAACTATCATTCCGGAAGTACAATCGGTAGCACAGGCTGGAGCCAGATTGCGGCGACCTTCAACTTCAACAACGCAAACACGGCATCCGCCAGGTTTATTTTCGATATGCATGTCGCCAAGGTCGAAATAACACAGGGTTGGTATATCAATCCCGATTTGACGGGCTGCTTTCAGAATGGTTGTTCCGTTTTCTACTTCAACGGTTTTATTATCTATGGTTAATTTTATGAGTTCCATTTTGACTTCTTTATTAATTTATTGAATACTAATAGCATCGAATTTACACTTTTCGTAGCAGGCACCGCATTTGATGCAAACCGATTGGTCAATCAGATGAGCCATCTTACGTTCACCTGAAATAGCATTAACCGGGCAATTGCGTGCACAGGCAGTACACCCAACACATGTTTCCGGATCAATGACATATTTTAGTAGAGATTTACACTGACCGGCTGGGCATTTTTTATCAACAACGTGAGCCAAATATTCGTCATAGAAATTATCCAAAGTAGAAAGAATGGGGTTAGGAGATGTTTGTCCTAATCCGCATAAAGCGGTATCTTTAATTACATTACCGAGATTACGTAATTTTTCGATGTCCTCCATGGTTCCATTACCTTTGATAATTTCGTCCAGAATTTCTGCAAGGCGTTTGTTCCCAACGCGGCAAGGTGTGCATTTTCCGCAGGATTCTTCAACGGTAAAATCAAGATAGAAACGGGCAATTTTAACCATACAATCGTCTTCGTCCATAACTATCATTCCGCCCGAACCCATCATGGAGCCGCTGGCAACGAGATTTTCATAGGTTATAGGCATATCGAGGTGTTTGCTTGTTAAACAGCCACCTGACGGACCTCCGGTTTGAACGGCTTTGAATTTTTTGCCATCTTTAATGCCACCGCCAATTTCAAAAATAACTTCACGCAGCGTGGTTCCCATCGGAACTTCAATTAAACCTACGTTGTTAATTTTTCCGGCAAGGGCAAATACTTTAGTACCTTTGGATTTATCGGTGCCAATACTGGAAAACCACTCGGCACCTTTATTAATAATTACTGGGACATTGGCAAAGGTTTTCTACGTTGTTGACGTTTGTGGGCTTTCCTAAATAACCAGAAACCGATGGAAACGGAGGTTTTAATGTCGGTTCGCCGCGATGTCCTTCCATGGAATGGATTAGGGCAGTTTCTTCACCACAAACAAAAGCTCCGGCGCCATAACGCAGTTCAATATCGAAGTTGAATCCGGTTCCCAGGATGTCGTTGCCAAGTAATCCGTATTCGCGTGCTTGTTTAATAGCTATTTTTAAACGTTCGATAGCCAGTGGATATTCAGCACGAATATATACTAATCCTTTGTCGGCTTCAATGCAGTAGCCGGCAATAGCCATAGCTTCGATTACTGAATGGGGATCGCCTTCCAGGACAGAACGATCCATAAAAGCACCGGGATCGCCTTCATCAGCATTGCATACTACATATTTTTGATCGGCTTTTGATTTGCGGGTAATTTCCCATTTTAAACCTGTGGGGAAACCTGCGCCGCCACGTCCGCGTAATCCTGAATTTTTTATTTCAGCAATTACCTGGTCGGGAGTCATTTCGGATAAACATTTTCCTAATGCCTGATAACCTTCGCGTGCGATGTATTCGTCAATGTTTTCGGGATTGATAAAACCACAATTTCGTAATGCAATACGGATTTGTTTTTTATAGAAGCCCATGTGTTTGGAATCGCTGATATGTTCCTTGTTTTCGGGATCGGTATATAAAAGACGGGTAACTTTACGTCCTTTTACAACGTGTTCTTCAACAATTTCACGTGCATCTTCTGGTTTTACTTCTGTATAAAAAGTATTATCGGGCATCACTTTTACGATAGGGCCTTTTTCGCAAAATCCAAAGCAACCGGTCATGATTACCTGTACTTCATCGGCAAGTCCTTTATCGTTAATAATGGTTTTCAAATTTTTTACTATCTCTTCACTTGCGGAAGCCCGGCATCCGGTACCACCACAAACTAAGAGATGCATTTTGTATTTAGCCATTCTTTTTTCCTCCTTTATTTTGAATGTATCGTTTCGTAATTTACAGGAATTATTCCATCCACCAATTCGCCGTTTTTGATGAATTTTTCGATGATTTCATCGGCTTTTTTAACATTAACATAGCCAAAAACAACAGGTTCCTGGTTAGGTAATGTAACTTCAATGGTAGGTTCGGCATAACAATATCCCATGCAACCGGTTTGTGTAATCACGGCTTCGATGTTACGTTTATCCAATTCATCAATCAGGTAATCCATTACATCTTTTGCTCCGGAGGCTATGCCACAAGTTGCCATCGCTACTTTTATTTGTACAAGGTTTTCGGGATGAGTGCTTTTTTCCCGCAAATCCATTTTTGACTGAAGATCTTCTTTGATCTTTTTTAAATCAGCCAATGATTTTACTTTTGCCATAATTTACTTTGTATGTTAATGTTATGTTCTTTATGTTGATTATCAAAATTTTTATTGCAGATCCTAAAAAGTGGCGCAAAATTAGTCATTTGTATTAATTTCCAATAAATTTTCTTTTATCATTTCTTTAAGATATTTCATGATATCAGGATTTGAAATAGAAACTCCTTCAAGAGTTTCTTTGATTTCGCGGCTATCAAAAATATATTCTCCGCTTTCGGTTATGTGCCGGTAGACGAAATTTATTTCAGGGTTTGCCGAACAGAGTAGTACAATTACTCCGGCAATATCGCCCAAAACAGGCCTGTCGATATTGTTGTGTTGAAAAACTGCTTTAACGGTTGTGCCACATCCTTCTTTTGAGGTAATGGTTAAGTATCCGCCGGCGCGTTCGGCATTTTGTTTCAAAAGTGGTAATCCCAGTCCAACCCTTCCGGGTGGTTCGGCTGGTGAAATAAGGATCGACTACCTTTTTTTGCAGTTTCATCGCTCATTCCCATGCCATTATCAATAAAAGTAAGCGCGTAAAGATTGTCTTTCAGATTTTCTTCTATTGTCAGCTCAATCAGGTTTGCTTTGGCAGAAATAGAGTTCTGGATGATATCGAGAATGTGCAATGATAAATCTTTCATTCTACAATTACCTCCCGACCGTTAATGCCAGCTAAAGCCATGCGTATTTCTTCAAAGAAATTTCTTCCATCAGAAATCGGGTGCTTATTTCTCCGATGTTTTCAACATAATGAGCATCAGAATCCTGGATAAAAGTGAATTTATTCAGATAGCGATTTTTGTTTAAAAAATCAGTTTTGCTAACATGCTTTGAAATTTCCAGCGCTTCAAACGGTAAATCAGCAGGTACAAATCCTAATTGACTTATAATGCTGAATTTAGATTTGTTGATGTGAGCAGGTATAAATAAGCCACTTAATTGATGTACTTTTTTTTCAATATCTTCAAGGCTTTGATCCAAAGCAGAAATAAGTAAACGATCTTCTTCTTCAACAATATTTTCGTCTTTATCCACTACAACCTGATATCCAAATAGTTTTGTGTCGTTTTTAATATCAGGTAAGTGCAAATCGAGATATTGCTGAAATTCGAGTAGTTTTTCGTTTGTTTCAAAGAACGTTAAGCAATGTACTTCTTCCTTTGAGGTAACCTCAGCGCCTGTCATTACAAATATCCCTTCCGAGCAGGCAACCTGTTTTATTACCTCACATTGTTTCGTGGAATTATGATCTGTAATCCCGATAATATCTATATTTTTTTCTTTAGCGGCATGTACAATATTTGCCGGACTCATTTCTAAATCACCGCAAGGCGACAAAACAGTATGTATGTGTAAGTCAGCCCTGAAGGTTTGCATTTTATTTTTTGATAAGATTATACAACATTCCCGAAATTTCAAAAGATTCAGAATCTGTACCCAAAATTGGAATCCCTTCTGAATTGCTCTGTATCGCTGTATCTTCTTCGGGTTGATTTCCTTTTACCAGAATAATGGCAGCCAATTCTTTAAGCGAAGCGATAGCCATTATGTTTTTATGGGTTTGAAGAGTAATCCAAACAAACCCGGCATCTGCATTTCCCATTACATCGCTCAAAAGATCGGAGGTATAACCGCCTTCAATTTCTTTATCCAAGCCGGCTTCGCCGCTATATACTTTTAATCCAAGTGTATTTACTAATTCTGAAACTTTCATGCTATTCGAATGATTAAATGTTATTTTCCAATTTATTGTTTCCCCAGATTTCTTTAATAATATCTATTGATTTTTGGGGAGGTAATTTGCCTTTTTGTTCAAGTTTTTTTTGGATGAAAATACATTGGTTTAACTTTGCTTTTCCCTGAACAATATCTTCGGCTAATGCGGCACAGTTGGGCGTGCCACACACACTGCAATCAACTTGAGGTAATTGCTTGATCAACTCATTTGCTTTATCCATTTTTTTCATGGCTTCCGACATGTTTTCGTCCAATTTCATCATCGAACGTGGCTTAACTTCTCCTATAGTAATGTGTTGATTAAGATAGCTTTTGTAATCGCTGATGTCTGTTTCTTTTTCTGAAAAGTCATCATCCAGATTTTTTTCTTCTGCCCGATGTTTTAGACGTCTTGCTGCCAGAAAACGGTTGGCTGTAGTCAGGACTCCGCCGGCACAGCTTTCGTCGCAAGCACGGAGTTCGAGAAAATCAACATCGGTAATTTCATCGTTTTCAATTTTTTCTAAAAATTCTATTACATTATGAATCTCATCAATGGCTAAGCTGCTTCCTTCCAGATTATCGGCTTCGCCATCAGTAAGGCTCCAACGTAAAGCTTTGCCTGTGAGAGGCTTATTTAGGGGTATCTGGCATGTGTCTGTACTACTGTGTTTTAAGCTTCGGTAGGTTTTGTTAAAAATGAAATCCATATTTATAACTCCGGTGATGGGCGAAGTATCGTCTCCGACAGGGCTTTTTACAGCAGCAATCTTGGCTGCACATGGAGTGATATAAAAAATGCCAATTTCTGATTCAGGAACACCCGAGTCCATTAGTTGTTTTTTGCAGTATAAAGCCGAAATGTCGAGTGGTGGTTTAAGCAGAAGAATATTTTCAACCAAAGCAGGAAATTTTACCTGTATTAAACGGATGATTGCCGGACAAAAGGAAGAAATCAGTGGTTTGATTGTGCTTTCGCTTCGTATTTTTTCGTTCATTGCTTCAATCAATACTTCTACCCCTTGTTCCACTTCAAAAATATGGGTAAATCCTTTTTCCATCAAAATGCTGTAAATCTGACGTATAGATGCGCCATCGGGAAATTGTCCGATGAAGATAGCCGGAACGAGTGCAATACGATAAGTAAATTCAAATATTTTATTAAAATCGTCGTGTTCGATAATAATTGCCGATACAGGACAAGCCTTGAAACACTCACCGCAATCTACACAGCGATTGTCGTTTAAACGAGCTTTTCCTCCTTTAATCCGTAAAGCTTCGGTAGGGCATACGGCCATACAATGAGAACAACCTATGCAAAGGTCGTCTTTGATTTTTAATGCATGGTGAAAATGAGGAATATCTGTCATGTCTAATTCAAATAATTAATTATTTCCACATTAGTTCCTTTTCCAACTTCACTGCTTATATTAATACGTCAGAGTTTGATTCCATGTTTGCCAAGCCCATACCTGCTCCGAATCCCATTTCTCTGACTTCCGGCGATGCTGTTGAAAACCCTTTTTGCATGGCTAATTGTATATCAGGAATTCCTGGACCTTCATCAATCAACTGAGTTTTAATTTCTTTCGTATTAATATCAACGTAAATGATTCCATTATAGGCATGTGCAACGATGTTAACTTCTGCTTCATACAGGGCAACTACAATTCTTTTAATTATTTTTGGATCAACGTTGAGTTGTTTTAATATTTTTTTAACCTCGCTCGAAGCAGCGCCGGCTTTTGAAAAATTACCACCCTCAACTTTGAATTCAAAATGCATAAATGCCTAATATTTAGTAAATTGCTTTTAACCCAGATTGATACAATAAACCGCATGTTTTAAATACAGAATAACTGCACTCCATCAAAACCATTTGATTTTCTTTTGCTAATTCAATAATCTCTTCAGATAATTTTTTTCCACGACAAAACACGATATACGAAATATTCGACATTTCGGCTGTCCGTATGGTTTGTACATTAGCCAAACCTGTGATTAATAATAAATTACTTGTATCAAGAGTAAGAACATCGCTCATCAGATCCGATGCAAAGGCATATTCGACAGTCCCTTCCTCTTCCTTTGTCCCGCAAACTATTTGGGCCTTTAATATCTTTGAAATTTCTGATATTTCATGTTTTACAACTCTTTATGCAAAAGTATATATTTTTTTAATTTGAAATTACATTTTTCGATAACGACTGCAAAATTAATTATTCGGAAGTTAATAAACAAGAATTATTGTGAAATAATTAACAATGT
>Ga0268356_10286_pt1 | contig 12057 bp, 16 predicted proteins | sample BioMet10_FD_194415 | JGI IMG/M metagenome (GOLD analysis project Ga0268356, IMG submission 194415) | Sewage microbial communities from Oakland, California, United States - Biofuel 10 (PacBio Assembly) | ecosystem: Engineered > Wastewater > Sewage > Unclassified | place: USA: California | collected...
CATGTACCAATCCATATATTCCCTTTCGAATCTTCAATAAGAGACTTAATAGCAGTTGGATTCAATACACCATTAGTCTTCGGAATTAACCAGAACTTCAAAAGAATCATTCTGAGGATATATCTGCATAAGCCAGAATCTGTACCTACCCAAACAGTATTATCTTTGCCAATCAGTAAACATGAAATTGCATTGTTTGCAATTCCTGGAATAAAAATCTTACGTATTACACCAGTCTTCTTATTGAGAATATTCAGCCCGTCGAGGGTACCAATCCATAAATTGTGGTATTGTCGTCGGCAAGACAAAGGATATTATTACTTGTGAACAATTCCGGTGTGTATAGATTAGCCTTATAAGTTTTTACCTGATAACCGTCATAAAGACACAAGCCACTTCTTGTAGCAATCCATATATAACCATCTTTATCCTGAAAAACCTTCTGCACCTCATCAGTAGGTAAGCCATTAAGCGTAGAAAGCTGTTTAAACTTTAAATGCTGAATAATTTCATTTTGAGAATTTGCCCAAAATGGGACAAAACAATAAAAGTAAAAATAAAGATACTTTCTGTAATATTGGATAGTTTATATTCTGCATAAATAGATTTAATGATTACGCAAAGATATGCAGAATAGCATTTAATGAGGTCAAATTATTGGTAAATAAGTTCTGATAATAGATAAACCATCAGAATAGTTATTGTTAAATACAAGAAGAACAACTTGTTACAAACCAAAATAACAAATATAAATATTGATAAACAAAGCATTACAGTTGCATGCTGTATTACTAAATATGCTTAATCTGTACAAGAAAGGACCTCTTTTATAAAAACTTTATTTTAATAGCAATGTTTTTTCTTTAAAAGGATAAAATGTCATATAATCTTTTATCTTTGCAGTAACAACTTAAATTTTTGATAAAATGAAAATAGAAAAGATTGTAGGAAGAGAAATTCTCGATTCAAGAGGTAATCCAACTGTAGAAGTTGATGTAATATTAGAATCAGGTATTGTAGGCAGAGCTTCTGTCCCATCAGGTGCATCCACAGGTGAAAATGAGGCAATAGAATTGCGAGATGGCGTTAAGGCCCGCTATGGAGGTAAAGGTGTACAGAAAGCAGTTGATAATATCAATAAGATAATTGCTCCTAAGTTGATCGGAAAATCAACGCTTGATCAAAGAGGTATTGATAAAGCCATGATTGAGCTGGACGGAACAAAAACCAAATCAAAACTTGGAGCAAACGCCATTTTAGGCGTATCGCTGGCTGTAGCTAAAGCCGGAGCTGCTTATCTGGACTTACCACTTTACCAATATATCGGAGGGGTAAATTCTTATGTATTGCCTGTACCGATGATGAATATCATTAATGGAGGATCGCACTCCGATGCTCCAATTGCCTTTCAGGAATTCATGATCAGACCTATTGGTGCACCATCCTTTAAAGAAGCATTAAGAATGGGAGCCGAAGTTTTCCATGCGTTGAAAAAAGTTCTTAAAGACCGTGGATTAAGTACAGCTGTAGGCGATGAAGGAGGTTTTGCTCCAACGCTCGAAGGTACCGAAGATGCACTTAACTCCATTATTGCTGCTATTAAGGCAGCCGGTTACACTCCTGGCAAAGATATCACTATCGGTTTAGACTGTGCATCATCAGAGTTCTTCAGCAATGGAACCTATGACTACACCAAATTTGAAGGTGCAAAAGGTAAGAAAAGAACTTCTGAAGAACAAGCACTTTATCTGGAAGAATTGATTAAAGAATTCCCTATCGACTCAATAGAAGATGGAATGAGCGAAAACGACTGGGAAGGATGGAAATTACTTACTGATAAAATCGGAGATAAATGTCAGCTTGTAGGCGACGACTTGTTTGTAACAAACGTAGAGTTCCTATCAAAAGGTATTGAACTAGGTTGTGCAAACTCTATATTAATCAAAGTAAACCAGATTGGTACACTGACAGAAACTCTGAATGCTATTGAAATGGCCCATCGCCACGGATATACTACGGTTACCTCTCATCGCTCTGGCGAAACGGAAGATGCTACGATAGCGGATATTGCTGTAGCCACAAACTCCGGACAAATTAAGACTGGTTCATTAAGCCGTTCTGATCGTATGGCGAAATATAATCAACTGCTCCGCATTGAAGAAGAATTAGGAGATTTAGCTGTTTATGGGTACAAACGAGTGAAATAAATGCAATGAAGTGAAAGTTAAAGAACTTTCATAAATAAATAAGCCTCAAAATCCGAATCGATTTTGAGGCTTTATTTATTACTCATTTACTATTTCTTTATTGTGAGAAAAGGTTATCAGGAACTTCTCTTTCCACAGTTTTAATAAGTTTAAATCTGGAATCTCTACTTCCGTTCTACGAAGAATAACCAATCCATCCTTTTCTAATTGATTCAGGCATTTGGATACAGATAAACGTGTTTCACCAATAATTGCAGCAAAATCTTCCATTTTAATCTTAAGCTGCTTTTTGCCATAAGATTTTTCACATCGGACCAACAAGAAATCAACTATCTTTGTTTCCAGACAGGGATATGTAAATTGCCACAATCTATCATGATATTGCTGCACCCTATTCGACAGAATATTACGGAAATTCAGACGGAAAATGTCATGTTTATCAAGCTCTGTTAGAATAAAGGACTTGTCTATAGAAACAATATCAACATCCGTTTCTGCAATATAAGTAGAAAAGTAGTTTGTTTTAATTCCAAAAAGAGAATATAATTCAACGAGATCAGGAGCTGACTGAAATTCTTTTAATACAAAATTATTATCCTCGTCGGTAGATTCGAGCATTATTTCACCTTTTAATAAAAAGGTAAGTTCATTACAAGGGTCACCGCTCCTCAATATAACACTTCCAGCTTTATATTTCTGAAAATGTAATTTTACTTTTCCAACGATTTTTGTAATTTCATCTTCACCTAATCCTTGGAAAAGAGGCATTTTAAGCAAAGTCTCGTACATAGTTTCCATAACAACCATTTTTGGTATTACAGTTATAAAATAGTCTAATTCTAGTTCATTACAAATATATTGATAAAATTTGATTATATTCATTTACACGCTCTTCTTTTTTTGTTTTTTATTGTTTCTTAAGCATGATTATTTTCTATATAGTAAAATGTTGTAAAATGCATAAAAATATAATATCTTTGCATTTAAAAAATAAAGATATATGTTTGCAGCATTTGATATTCAGGATATGATTAGTGCATTTATTGTACTATTCGCAGTAATAGATATTATTGGTTCCATTCCAATTATCATTGATCTTAGAGAAAAAGGACGTGAAGTGAACGCTGTTAAAGCAACTTTATACTCAGGAGCACTAATGGTCGGTTTTTTCTATGCAGGTCATTTATTGTTAAGTCTCTTCCGGGTAGACATAGAATCGTTTGCAATAGCCGGTGCACTCATTATATTTTTCATGGCACTTGAAATGATTCTTGACGTAGAAATATTTAAAAACACAGGTCCAATTAAAGAGGCTACACTTGTTCCTCTGGTATTTCCTCTATTAGCGGGAGCTGGTGCATTTACAACATTATTATCACTACGTGCAGAATATGCCAGCGTAAATATCATGATAGCTTTAGTACTCAACATGGTTTGGGTATATATCGTTTTAAAGCTTACAGGGAAAGTTGAAAGATTTCTAGGTAAAGGAGGCATTTATGTTATCCGGAAATTCTTTGGTATTATATTGCTGGCTATTTCTGTAAAACTGTTTACTGCAAACATCACCAACCTGATCACAGTTCTTCAAGGCGGTTTATAGTAAATAACATAAATATTACTCAACCCGGCTTTTTTCAATAAACAGCCGGGATTTTTTATGCCCAAAAGCAAAAAAAAGAAGCAAACAAGACTATTTTATCGCAAAAATCATTATTTTTGGAGATAGCAACGTTATATTGTAACCATAAAATTAATAATAAACCTTTTAAAAGCCTATATAACTATGAGTTATCTGCGATTTGACAAAACTCTCATGATTAATCTTGAAGAATCTTTACCTAGAGAAATTCTTCGGACCAATAAATCGGGAGCATATCATTGTACAACAATAGTCGATTGCAACACAAGAAAATATCATGGATTACTAGTGATTCCTGTTCCAGAGTTAGACGACGAAAATCATGTTTTACTCTCTTCTTTAGATGAAACAGTTATTCAACACGGAGCTGAGTTTAACCTTGGTTTGCATAAATATCAGGGAGACAACTATAGTCCCAAGGGACATAAATACATCCGTGAATTTGATTGTGAAAAAATCCCTATTACTACCTACCGTGTAGGTGGAGTTATTCTTACCAAAGAAAAAATCTTTGTTCATTATGAGAATAGAATATTGATTAAATATACATTAGTAGATGCACATTCTGCTACTACTCTTCGTTTTCGTCCACTTCTCGCATTTAGAAGCGTACGTCAGTATACTCATGAGAACCCACATGCAAGCAGAGAATATCAGGAAGTTGAAAATGGTATAAAAACCTGTATGTACCCGGGGTATCCTGAATTATTTATGCAGCTAAATAAGAAAAACGAATTCCATTTTGAACCATACTGGTACAAAGGCATAGAATATACCAAAGAACAGGAAAGAGGATACGATTCCAACGAAGATCTCTATGTTCCAGGATACTTTGAAGTTAACATTAAAAAGGGAGAAAGCATTATTTTCTCTGCCGGTATATCTGAGGCTTCAACAAACGATATGTTTGAGAAATTCGAGGAACAGGCAGCCAGACGTACTCCACGTGACAGTTTTTTTCAACTGTCTGAAAAACTCAGCTCACCAGTTTCATAATAAACAAGGTGGCAAGCACTATCTTTTAGCCGGATATCCCTGGTTTAAATGTCGTGCTCGTGATATGTTTGTTTCCTTGCCAGGTTTAACACTTGCTATCGATGAAGTTGAAGAATTTGAATCGGTAATGGAAACAGCACAGGAAGCAATAGAGAATTATATAAACAACCGCCCGCTGAATTGTAAGATATATGAGATTGAAGATCCGGATGTGTTACTTTGGGCAATATGGGCCATACAGCAATATGCAAATGCTACATCAGCGGAACAATGTAAAGAAAAATACGGTGACCTTCTGAAAGACATTATCGAGTTTATTCATAAAGGCAAACATGATAACCTATTCTTACATGATAACGGATTGCTATACTCAAACGGAGAAAATAAAGCTATTACATGGATGAATGCCACAATCAACGATCGTCCTGTGACTCCAAGAACCGGATATATTGTTGAAGTCAACTCCTTATGGTACAATGCACTCCGTTTTGTTGCCGGGATGATGCATACCGGAGATAAAGCCGAATCGATATTAGCCGATTCACTGGATGAATTAGCAAAAACAACGGCTCAATCTTTCATTGATGTATTCCTGAACGAACATGGTTACCTACTGGATTATGTTAACGGACAACCATCCGACTGGGCTGTACGTCCCAACATGATATTTACCGTGGCATTTGAATACTCACCACTTAAACCAGAACAAAAAAAGCGGATTCTTGATATTACAACCAGAGAGTTACTTACTCCAAAAGGACTACGTTCGTTAAGTCCCAAAAGTATAGGCTATAACCCCAATTATGTAGGACCACAAATATTAAGAGATTACGCTTACCACCAAGGCACAGCATGGCCATGGCTGATGGGATTCTATATGGAAGCATACCTTCGAATTTATAAAACAAGCGGAGTTTCCTTTATTGAACGCCAACTAATAGGATTTGAGGAAGAAATGAGAAAGCATTGCATTAGTTCTATTCCAGAGCTATTCGATGGCAACCCTCCTTTTAAAGGAAGAGGAGCAGTATCATTCGCTATGAATGTTGCATTAATCTTACACGTATTAAAGCAACTTAATAAATACTATTAATTAAGGAGGAGGAAATAAAGATGAAAGTTTTAATGTTTGGATGGGAGTTTCCCCCTCATATTTTAGGAGGCTTAGGAACAGCCAGTTATGGGCTTACACAAGGTATGTCTATGCAGGAAGATATGGAAATTACCTTTTGCATACCCAAACCTTGGGGAGATGAAGATCAGAGTTTTTTAAAGATTATAGGTATGAACAGCACCTCCGGTGGTCTGGAGGGATGTGAATTGGGATTATGTAAATAGCCGTGTAGGTGAATATATGAATCCTCAGGATTACTATGATTTACGGGACCATATATATGCCGATTTCAATTATCTTCATACCAACGATTTAGGTTGTATTGAATTTTCCGGTCGCTATCCGGATAACTTACAGGAAGAAATTAATAATTACTCCATAGTAGCTGGTGTTGTTGCAAGGCAGCAACAATATGATATTATTCATTCGCATGACTGGCTAACATACCCTGCCGGTATTCATGCTAAACAAATTTCAGGAAAGCCACTGGTTATCCATGTGCATGCAACTGATTTTGACAGAAGCCGTGGAAATGTAAATCCCACTGTTTACCTCCATAGAAAAGAACGGAATGGATCACGCCGATCACATCATGTGTGTTAGTGAGCTAACCCGACAGACAGTAATTCATAAATACCATCAGGACCCACGAAAAGTAACTACCGTGCATAATGCCGTAGCTCCTTTATCTCAGGAGATTATGAATATTGTCCCTCAAAAAAGCAAAAAAGAAAAGATTGTAACCTTTTTGGGAAGAATAACCATGCAAAAAGGTCCGGAATACTTTGTAGAAGCCGCGTCAATGGTTCTTCACAGAACTAAAAACATTCGTTTTGTGATGGCCGGCAATGGCGATATGATGAACCAAATGATTAGTCTGGTAGCAGAACGAGGTATAGCCGACCGTTTCCACTTCCCCGGTTTTATGAAAGGAAAACAAGTTTACGAAGTACTCAAAGCCAGCGATGTATATATCATGCCTTCGGTTTCGGAACCTTTCGGTATCTCTCCGTTGGAAGCAATGCAGGTTAGTGTACCAACAATTATCTCGAAACAATCGGGATGTGCTGAGATTTTAGACAATTGTATCAAAATAGACTATTGGGATATTCATGCTATGGCCGATGCTATTTATTCCATTTGTACCTATCCTGCTATGTATGAATACTTAAAGACAGAAGGTAAAAGAGAAGTTGATGCAATAAAATGGGAAAACGTAGGCTATAAAGTACGTTCCATTTACGACAATATTTTACAGAATTATAGATAATAAAAAAATATAATCAATATGAAAACAATCTGTTTATACTTTCAAATACACCAGATTTTTCATCTGAAGAGATATCGATTCTTTGACATAGGCACTGATCACTATTATTATGACGATTACGCCAATGAAACTAAATTAAGTGATACTGTTGAGCGTTCTTATAAACCTGCAATCGACGCATTAATTGAGATGGTTAAAAGCTCAAACGGAGCTTTCAAAGTAGCCATTTCTCTATCCGGAGTAGCTATGGAACTATTGGAAATGCATGCTCCCTGTGTTATCGACAAACTAAAAGAACTGGGCAAAACAGGCTGCTGCGAGTTCTTGGCCGAAACATATTCCACGGACTCTCTTCATTGATCGATGAACAAAGTTTCCGTGAAGAAGTTCAGCACCAATGCAGAAAAACAAAACAACTCTTTGGTCAGGCACCAACTGTGTTCAGAAACACAGGACTTATTTATTCTGATGAAATTGGCAGCACAATAGCCGATATGGGATTTAAAGGAGTGCTCACAGAGGGAGCAAAACATATTCTAGGATGGAAGAGTCCTCATTATGTATATCATTGCAATCAGGCACCCGAGCTTAAAATATTATTCAGAGACTACAAGCTTTCAGATGATATCAGCCTTCGGTTCTCCAATCATGAATGGAGCGAGTATCCTTTGTTTGCAGATAAATACATCGGTTGGATTGATGCTCTGCCAAAAGAAGAAAAAGTGATCAATATCTTCATGCCTTTAGATGCTATCGGTATAGCACAGCCCTCTATCTTCAAACATTCTGGAATTCTTGAAAGCGTTACCCGGGTTTGTGCCAGTGAAAAAGGAATAACATTCTCTACTCCTTCTGAGATTATTCCAAATCCAAATCAATCTCTCCTATTGAGGTTCTATATCCAATATCCTGGCTGGACGAAGAAAGAGATATAAGTGCCTGGTTAGGAAACGGTCTTCAGCGTGAGGCCTTTAATAAGCTATATAGTTTATCAGAGCGAGTAAGACTATGCCATGATAAAAGGATCAAGCAAGACTGGGACTATTTACAGGCTTGCCACAACTTCCGTTTCATGTCAACTAAAACATACCGGTCCTTGGTATCGACAGAGATAGTTACGACTCTGCCTACGAGGCTTTTTCAAATTATATGAATGTTCTGGCCGACTTTATCAACAGAGTAAATTCCCTTTATCCGGAAGATTTGGATAATGAAGAATTGAACTCACTGCTTACAAACGATAAAAAATCAAGGAGACGAGATGATACCTTACGTAAAAAGATAGATATGCTGGAACTTAGTAAAGTGAATAAGAAACAACAGCAACTAATACAACTAAGGAAAGAAAGAGAAGAAAGAGAAGAAGGAAAAGAAAGAAACTAAAGAAAAGAAAACTAAAAAAGTAGCGAAGAAAGAATAGGAAAACCAATCATAAAAAAAAAAGCAGCTCAAATTGAGCTGCTTTTTTATGATCTCTATTCTTATCATAACTTTACGTAAAAACTCGTTGAAAGCATCAATGTAATTATCAGGAGACTGAAAATCAAGAACCGGAATATTCTTACTGCGAGCACTAGTTCCATTCACTCTTCTCATTTACTATTCTCACTGTTTTGAATAACCCCGTCGAATAATCGATAGCAAGCTTATCAAACCAGCATAATCATACATACCCTGAACAGAAGATAAATCAATGCCTGCTAAGTCTTTCATTCATTATTTTAGAGGCAAAATCCTGAGAAAGTTTATTTTAAAATCATCCTCATATACAGAGAACACATCTTCACATCATCGAAAAGAAGGTTCATCTTTGTATACAGTCTAATATATAATTGGAGCCAAAGCCGACATCCATCCATGACCAGTGAATAACATCAGGACACCAACGGAGTTTCTTTACCGTTTCAATTACAACCGCGGGCATAAAATATAGCTCTGCTGTCATTATCATCATATTCATTTCCATCTTCATCAGCAGCTTGTAATCTGTGTTGAAAATAATCATCATTATCAATGACGTATACCTGCATTCTGGCAGCCTGAATCGAAGCCACTTTTATAATCAACGGATGATCTGTATCATCAATGATCAGGTTCATTCCCGAAAGGCGAATCACTTCGTGCAATTGATTTCTGCGCTCATTGATATTACCCACTTAGGCATAAATGTTCTGATTTCTCTTCCCTTTTCCTGAATAGCCTGAGGAAGATATCTTCCAACATTAGCCATTTCGGACTCGGGCAAGTAAGGAGTAATCTCTTTGTGTAATAAATAAAACCTGTTAGCCTTCATCATTTTATTATCTTCTCATAAATATTCTGCAAAGATATAAAAAAAAAAGCGCATTTATGCAAGTTTTATCCTTCACTAACATCTCGCTAATTATTAAGTTCTATTAATCAGCACATTAAGCATTAAAATCAAATTACAACAAGCAAGAGCATTTCATTATATAAATTTCAAATAATTCTTCGTTATGTGATAAATATTAGCTTATTTTGCACCGTTTTTTAAAACAACAGATTCAAACAATCAAAATTAAAAATGGAAAATTGTACACACTATCAATGAGTTACAGTCAGAGTTATCTGCACTAACAGCTCAGGGTAAATGGTTGGGTTAGTCCCTACTATGGGCGCTTTACATGCAGGACATGCCTCTTTAGTAAAGCGTTGCGTAAAGAAAATGATGTAACCGTAGTGAGTGTATTTGTAAATCCCACTCAGTTCAACGATAAAATGATTTAATAAAATATCCACGTACTCTGGATGCCGACTGCAAATTATTGGAAGCCCATGGCTGCTCTTTTGTTTTTGCCCCATCGGTAGAAGAAATGTATCCGCAAACCAGATACTCGCCAATTCAGCTTTGCACCGCTAGATACAGTTATGGAGGGAGCTTTCCGCCCAGGCACTTTAACGGAGTAGCACAAATTGTTAGTAAACTTTTTTATGCAGTAAAACCAAACCCGCGCATACTTCGGAGAAAAAGATTTCCAGCAGCTGGCCATCATTCGTGAGATGACTAAACAGCTGAACTTTGATATAGAAATTGTAGGTTGTCCAATTGTTCGTGAAGTCGACGGATTGGCTCTAAGCAGCCGCAATTCATTATTATCTGCTGAAGAACGTGAAATAGCATTAAAAATATCCTCAAACATTATTTAAAAGTCGTACCTTTGCAGCAGATCACTCAGTGAGTGAAACAATTCACTTCGTTCGGAAAAGAATCAATTGCCGCTGAGGCAAGGGGCTTACGCCTGGAGTATTTTAAGATTGTTGATGGTTACACATTACAGGACTTGAAAGACTGGGCAGATACAAATTAACGCAGTGGGCTGTATCACAGTATTCTGTTGGACAAGTCCGACTGATTGATAACATAAAATATAAAGAGATTTAATTAAAAAGACCAACCTTATGATGATTGAAGTAATGAAGTCAAAGCTACACCGTGTACGTGTAACAGAGGCTGATTTAAATTACATGGGTAGTATTACAATTGACGAAGATTAATGGATGCGGCCAACCTCATCGCCAATGAGAGAGTACATATCGTAGATAACAATAACGGTGAACGTTTCTCAACTTATATTATAAAGGCGAACGTGGTACAGGCAAGATTTGTCTGAATGGTGCAGCTGCCCGAAGGTACAAGTTGGAGATATCATTATTATCATGTCTTATGCCATGATGGATTTTGAAGAAGCTAAAGCTTTAAACCGACAGTGGTTTTCCCCGACACCATGACCAATAAATTAGTTGAATAAAGTACATTCCTGATTTTATAGCATAAAAATCCTGCTACAGATATTCTCTATAGCAGGATTTTTTTATATCATTTATAAACAAAGATGTTCTATCAGCACTTTTGTTCCAATACCAATCAATATAAGTCCCCCACAGCTCCACTCTCATATTGTGTTTTGCATCCAAAGAATATTCCAACAGTAAGCCAAAGACAGATATTACAAAAGAAACAAGACCAATAATCAATATCGGTGAAATAATGCTATAACGGTTCTCATCCCCATAAAGGCGAAAGACACACCACCGCAAGGGCATCCAGACTAGTTGCCTATGGCCAATGTAAAAAACAACCTTTAAACAAGCCGGATTAAAGTCGCTCCTTACACTCTTCATCCTTAAACGATTCCCATATCATTCTTCCACAAGAAAGCAAGGATAAGGAAAACCAGCCAATGGTCTACTTCTCTATCAAAATGACTGAACCCTGCTGCACCGAAACCATCCCAGGAAAGGTGCATTAAAGCCTGAAAAAAGCCAAAGAAGAAAGCCATTGTAAGGATATTTGCCCCAGTGAACTTTCTTAAAAATATACCACTTGCTATCGACACAAGCCAGGCAATCCATTGCCAGCCCCACAGCAAGCAGCCAGTTTTCTAAATTTGGTCATTATTAAAAGGTAACTTTATAAATCAAAGAGTATGTAATCCCAAAGGTTGAAGACTTATTTTTCTCCAAATCCCGGAATGTACCAAGGTGTTGAATGAGTCATTCTCTTTCACTGTAATCTTTAGCTTTGTATCTCAAAGACCATCCCATTAAAACGTTTTTAAAAATTCAGCCCTGATACCACCAACCAATTCCATCCAATGTGCAGTAGTGTTCTCTCCGGTATATTCAAAAGGCACTTTTCCCGAATAGATCATCATCAAGTCCGGCACTTTTCACATCATAACTCAAAGCGGTAAAAACCATATCGGGCTCCAATATACATGTGACTTCAAGTTCTTTTTCTTGAACATTAAGGTTGTAATCCATACCTATTCTGAAATATGGAGCCGACGATTTATAGGAAATACTA
>Ga0268356_11064_pt1 | contig 12027 bp, 10 predicted proteins | sample BioMet10_FD_194415 | JGI IMG/M metagenome (GOLD analysis project Ga0268356, IMG submission 194415) | Sewage microbial communities from Oakland, California, United States - Biofuel 10 (PacBio Assembly) | ecosystem: Engineered > Wastewater > Sewage > Unclassified | place: USA: California | collected...
TTATTTCTATCCATCTGTTTCTGGTTCTTGGTTGATTCACGAAACATTCGATTTACCAAAAGTAATTTCGTTGCTAAAGTTCGTGCATCATGGCACAAGTTGGTAATGATACAGATCCATATATCATCAACACAGCTTATTCATTAGGAACATCTGCAACAGGAAACGGTAATGTATACTCACTTTCATTACCTACAACTGTATATTCAAACAATTTGAAGCCAGAGCGTAAAAATGCATGGGAAGTTGGTCTTGACTGGCGTTTCTTTGGAAACCGCATTGGAATCGATGCTACTTACTATAAAGAAAATACCAAGGATCAGATTATGACAATTTCTGTTCCTTATGTATCTGGTATCAGTGCACAAAAAATCAACGCTGGTAACATTCAAAATCAAGGTATTGAAATTGCATTGAATACTATTCCTTTTGAAAATAAAGACTGGAAATGGAATGTAAACTTTACATATACTAAGAATAATAATAAGATTATAGCACTTCACAAGAATGTAGCCAATTATATTACATTGGATGGTACGCCTGACTATGGTAACTACCGTATCGGTTCTGTTGCAAAAGTTGGTGCATCTTATGGTATTTTGATGTCTGATTCTAAAAAAGCTATTGATCAGGCAACTGGCTTACCAATATTAAAGTGGACTAATGGCTATCGTTCTGCATATTATCAGAGAAGTGGAAAGGTAGAAGAAGTTGGTTCTTTGGTTCCTGACTTCCTTGGTTCATTGTCTACAGGTCTTACTTATAAAAACTGGAGTTTAAATGCTTCATTTGATATGAGATTTGGTGGTATGGTAGCATCCTACGGTTCTCGTTATGGTACTGCTAATGGATATACAAAAGCTTCATTGCAATATTCTTCACCAAAACACGGAGGTTCTAAATGGACATCCAAGTTCGACAACTTGAGTTATAGTGATGGAGTTATTCCGGAAGGTATATTTTTGGCTGGCACTAAAATATCACAGCCAAACGGAACTATGTATGTTGTTGCTGCAAACGGCGAAACATATAATGACCTATACAAAAAAGGTGTAATAGAACCATCACATGCTTCAACATTCAATTACTTTGTAAATAGTTGGGGACAAGGTGTTGTTAATGACAACTGGGTTTCAAAATTAAACTACATTGCTTTACGTGAAATTTCATTAAATTACCGCGTTCCACAATTATTCTGTCAGAAGTTAGGTGCTAACTCAATCAACCTTACACTTACAGGTCGTAACTTAGGTTATTTATTGAACAACATGCCTAACGGAGAAAATCCAGAATCAGTTCGTGGTACTTCTGCTACAGAGTTCCGTGTACGTACATTCTCTGGCTATACTGCAAGCTACATGTTCACTATCAATGCAAGTTTCTAAATTGATACCTTAAACGAATGTTTAATAATAATAAGATGAACAAAATGAAAAAATATAAATCAATATTAATGTCAGGTCTAGTTGGATCTCTTCTAGTTTTCAGCGGATGCCGTGAAGATTTCGCGGATATTAATTCCAATCCATCTGATGTAACTAAAGCAGAACCATCTTATCTGTTTGCACAAGCAGTTATAAACTTTGAGCCGTCAGGCTATACTTACTGGTTCTACAATGCTGCTATGACATACAAATGGGGACAAATGGGAGTTCCAACATCTGGATTCACTTCAAATTATACTGTAACTACTGCTACCGGTGATCAGGGTGGAAAATATTTGGATGTGTTGAAATATGCTAATGACCTTAAGAATGTACGTTCTAATATGACAGCTGAAGAATCGGCTAAATACGCTAACATGGCAGCATGTTTAGATGTATTAACTGCATATTTAGGAATCTTCGACAGTGATATGTATGGGGACAGACCTTTCACTGAAGCTTGTATGGCTCGTTACGGGGGTACATTAACTCCAAAATATGATAAAATTGAAGACCTTTACACTCTTTGGCTAAAGATGCTTGATGAATCAATTACTACGTTAACTACATCAACAAATCAGACATTCCCAACAACACAAGATGTTGTTTACAATGGTAATGCAGCTAAATGGGCAAAATTGGCGAACTCTTTGAAATTAAAAATCGCGGTTCGTTTATTGGTTCAAAACAAAGCAAAAGCTTTAGAAATTGCTTCTGCAGTAGCTAATGCTTCTTGTGGAGTATTGGATGGAAAAGATGATGACTTTTTATTCAATAAAGCGACTTCTGTAACTGCTAACGATGGTGATAAAGTATATCACTGGAACAATGGATTTATGCAAAGTACAGCCGCAAGCAAAAGAGTTATGGATTTTATGATCAAGAATCAAGACCCACGTGTAAGATTCTTCTATCAGAAAAACCAATGGAATTCAAAGGTTGTTCAGGCATTCTTTGATGCAGGTAAAGCTGTGCCAGCTTATGTATTGAACAATATTGAATACACAGAAGCTAATGGTAAGAAGACATTTGTTAAATGGAAAGGTTTAGGCGAACCATGGGTACGCTATTATGGTCTTCCTGTAGAAATGGAAGCATCATACAATTCACAAAATGCTGATTATTTTGATTATTCAAACCGTTTTAAACTAACTAACGAACGTGCAGCCTACATGCCATATTCTATGTTCCAGCAAGAAATGATTATTGGCCGATATGACTTTACATTGCCAACAGTACCTGGTGATGATGTAATTCAAGACACAGAAGATCGTCCTTGGTACGGTATGTATATGTCTACCGCAGAAGTAAACTTATACTTAGCTGAATTCAAATTATTAGGTGCATCTCTTCCAAACAGCGCTGCTTCTTATTTCAATAAAGCACTTCAGACATCAGTTGAAGAATATGATCGTTTAGCTAATTTGAATAAGATTCCTTATTACGGGACTACTTACAAATATGATCCAAACGAAAAAGCAATTGATTTGAAAGACGGTGAAATTGCAGCAATGATGGCAAACGCAGATTATCAGTTAACAGGTAATAAATCAAGTGACTTAGAAAAAGTTTATCTACAAGAACTTCTTCACTTTACTTTATTCCCATGTGATCAGTTTGTAACAGTACGTCGTTCTGGTTTTCCTAAAGAAGGTTCAGCATTAATTAAATGGGAAAATTTCTCACCAAAAATTCAAAACAGTGAAATACCACGTCGTTTCGAAGTTAGTTCTCCTTCCCCTACAGATTTGATGTATAAAATCTTAACTGATGCTTACGCTGCTCAGGGCTTTACTCCAGGTTCAAACCAGGATGGAGCTTTACTTAACAGTGAAAGAGTATGGCAAGATAAGGGTGCTCCACAATTTGGATCGGGTGCAGGTGCTAACTAATAGTTTTATATAGCATGAACTAAAACCTTTAAAATAAATTAAGAGGCTGTTTCAAAAGATATTTTTGATAGCAGCCTCTTATGTTTTTTGTATATTTACAAACAAAACAAAAAACACTGTGAAAAAATGAAAAGACTCATACTTATTACTTTTTTTACAACTATTTCAATAGCTGCATTTTCTCAAAAGAAGCGAATTTTGCTCTTCGAAGAATACACTCCGGGGACTGTATTACTATTAAATAAGACTAAGATAAAAGTTCCTCTTAACTACGACACGGCAAATAAAGCTATGATGTTTACACAGGGGAAAGATGAAATGATTCTTACAAACAATGAACAAGTTGATACGATCTATATAGGACCTCACAAATTCATCTACGCAAAACAGAGCTTTTTAGAATGTGTTCCATTAAAAAATGGTATTGTCTACATTAACTGGTCACTAAAGAATGTATCTCGTGGATACAAAGGAATATACGGACAAACTACTCAAACCAAAGTTGATAATATTAATACTTCATACTGGCAAAGAGGAGAATATAAAGATCAATATACAGAAGTTATTGCACTCGTTAATGAGAACGAGTATCAATTCCTGCTTAACGGAAAAATAGTTTCTTGCAAAAATAAGAAAAGCATACTGAATTTATTCAAAGATAAAAAAGAAGCAATCAGTACCTTTATCAATGAACAAAAGTTAGATTGTAATAAGGCATCTGATATGCTTACACTAATTGATTATTGTCTAAGCCTATAATAATTTAGAAATGAAAAAAAAAATAGCATTTATTAAACAATCGGGCTCTATTATCATAGGATTGCTGCTAGCAGCTCTCCCTATTGAAATGCAAGCTCAGCAAGGTTTCGTTCATCAACGTTCCACTGAATATCAGTGGCCGGAAGAGAAAGGCGTATTAGAAAAATTAGACCAATGGCAGGACCTGAAGTTCGGTGTTCTTTTTCATTGGGGATTATACTCCATTCCTGGTATTGTAGAATCCTGGTCTATCTGCTCGGAAGATGTTGACTGGATTCCTAGAGACAGTACCATTGCTTACGAAGATTACAAAAGAGTTATTATAAGCTGATTAGAGAAATTTAATCCTACTGATTTTAATCCGGATCAATGGGCGGATGTAACTAAGGCTGCCGGTATGAAATATATGCTTTTCACTACTAAGCATCACGATGGCTTTAATCTGTTTAATACGAAGCAAACAGATTTTTCGATCATGAACAGTGCTTTCAAAAACAATCCAAAAGCTGATGTTGCCAAGTATGTATTCGAGGCTTTCCGTCAGAAAGACTTTATGGTGGGTGCTTATTTCTCAAAACCCGACTGGCATTGCGAATATTACTGGTGGCCAAGATACGCTACTCCTACCAGAAACGTTAATTACAACATAAACAGACATCCTGATCGTTGGGAATCTTTCCAGAAATTCACCTACAACCAGATTGAAGAGTTGATGAGCAATTATGGCAAATTAAATATTCTCTGGTTAGATGGTGGTTGGGTAGCTGCCCCAAGACAAGACATAAAGATGGACTCTATAGCCAAAATGGCTCGTTCTCACCAATCTGATATACTGATTGTAGACAGAACTATTCATGGCAAGTATGAAAACTACCAGACTCCGGAACGTTCCATTCCGGAAAAGCAGCTTAACTATCCATGGGAAAGTTGTATTCCTTTAAGTCCGGATTGGGGATGGACTCCAAATGCCAAGTTCAAATCGGCAAATACTGTTATTGCTGATCTGATTGAAGTGGTGGCAAAAGGCGGTAACCTTTTATTAGGTGTTGGTCCTACCCCAAAGGTGTTATCCAACCAGAAGTGGTAGCTATTCTGAAAGAAATTGGTCAATGGCTGAAAGTTAATGGAGAGGGTATCTACGGCACACGTATCACTCCAAACTACAATAGCAACAATATTTGGTTCACAGCAAGCAAGGATGGCAATAAGCTTTATGCACTTTATGTTCCTAATGAAAAAGAAGGTTTACCTAAAAGCATTGAATGGGAAAACAACATCCCGGTAAAAAGCAGTGCAATGGTATTACTAAAAACCGGTAAAAAAGTAAAATGGGCACAAAAGGGAAATAAAGTTATAGTAAACCTTCAAGGCACATTAAAACAAATAAGGAACCTTTAGTTTTCTCTTTTAAATTACAAAAATAAGATGAAAAAACATTTCATAGCAGTATGCTGCTCACTGCTTATGGCTTCTCAGCTTTATGCACAGCCATTATACAAAAATCCGAAAGCGCCGGTAAAGGACAGAATCAGCAACTTAATTTCATTAATGACGCTGAATGAAAAGATTGGTCAGCTTTGTTGTCCGCTTGGATGGGAAATGTACACAAAACAGACAAAGGTGTTATCCCTTCAGATCTTTTCAAGACTCAGATGCAAAACAGACCTATCGGTTCTTATTGGGCAACGCTTAGAGCTGATCCATGGACCAGGAAAACTTTGATTACGGACTTTCGCCCAAACAGGCTGCCGAAGCTATCAATGCTTTGCAAAAATATGCAGTGAAAGAAACTAGACTAGGTATTCCTATTCTTTTCGCAGAAGAATGTGCCCACGGACATATGGCAATTGGTACAACTGTATTCCCTACCTCTCTTGGGCAGGCTAGTACATGGAATCCTGAGCTAATTGAAGAGATGGGAAAGGTTATTGCTATGGAATGCAGATTGCAAGGAGGAAACATTGGTTATGGACCAATCCTTGATTTAGCACGCGAACCTCGCTGGTCGAGAATGGAAGAGACTTTCGGAGAAGAATCCTGATCTTATCGGAGTATTGGGCAGTGCTTTTGTTAAAGGATTGCAGGCAAAGGATCAAACGGGAAAGCTCAGTTTTACTCAACTCTGAAACATTTTGCCGGTTACGGTATTCCACAGGGTGGCCATAATGGCGGACGCGCTCAGATTGGTCCAAGAGAGCTATTCTCAGAACACCTTGCTCCTTTCAAGATGGCTAGTGAAAGCTGGTGCCGAAACTGTGATGACATCATATAACTCTATAGATGGCGTACCTAGTACATCCAATAGTTATCTGTTGAAGGATATCCTTAGAAACGAATGGGGATTTAAAGGATTTGTATATTCCGACTTAGGAAGTATGAAGGTGTTGCGGGGCATCGTGTTGCTGCCAATGTAAAAGAAGCAGCTGCGAAATCTCTTCAGGCCTGGCTACGGATATGGATCTTAGGCGGTAATGCTTACGGAAAGAATCTGGAAAAAGCTCTTCAGGAAAATCTGATTTCAATGGCTGATATAGACAGCGCGGTGAGTCACGTTCTGAGATTGAAGTTCGAAGCAGGATTATTTGAGAATCCGTACATGAATCCAAAAGATGCAGCTAAAATTGTTCGTTGCGATAAGCACAATCGGTAGCTAAAGAGGTTGCAAGACAAGGTATTGTGCTACTAAAAAACAATCAGCTTTTGCCATTGGATAAATCAATTAAAAGCATAGCAGTAATTGGTCCGAATGCTGATAATATCTATAATCAGCTTGGCGATTATACTGCTCCACAGGAAAGGAGCAATATTAAAACTGTTTTAGATGGAATAAAGAAAATTGTTTCTCCAAACACTCAAGTAAACTATGCTAAAGGATGTGCCATTCGTGATACTTCTGAAAGTGATATAGCATCGGCTGTAGAAGCTGCAAAGAAATCGGAAGTTGTTGTTTTGGCTCTTGGAGGCTCTAGTGCCCGCGATTTTTCTACTGAATATAAGGAAACCGGAGCAGCTACTGTTTCTGATAAAAGAAAGAAGTGCTGTCGGACATGGAATGTGGCGAAGGATACGACCGCTCTTCACTGGATTTGCTGGGAGATCAGGAAAAGCTGCTTCAGGCAATGATCGAAACCGGAAAACCTCTTGTTGTGGTTTACATTGAAGGACGTCCTTTGAATATGAATACTGCTTCGGAAAAAGCAGGTGCTTTGCTCACTGCATGGTATCCTGGTCAGGAAGGTGGAACTGCAATTGCAGAAGTTCTATTCGGCGATTACAATCCAGCCGGACGACTTCCGGTATCTATTCCAAGATCGGTTGGCCAGTTACCAGTATACTATTCACTTGGTGAACAGAATTCATACGTTGAAGGTCCAAGTACCCCACTCTATAGTTTTCGGATATGGTTTGAGTTACACTAACTTTCGAATACTCTAATCTGAAAATTGAGCAATCGGGCAAAGACACAGTTCAACGTTCTCTTGCGAAGTAAAAAACAGCGGTAACCGTGAAGGTGATGAAGTGATTCAGCTTTATCTCAGAGATAATGTAGCCTCTGTTTCTACTCCGGAAATTCAGTTAAAGAAGTTCAGCAGAATTCATCTGGAAAAAGGTGAAACTAAAAAAGTAGAATTTACTCTTAACCGTGAGGATCTGTCTCTTTATAATCAACGAATGGAGTTTGTAGCCGAACCAGGAACTTTCACAGTAATGGTTGGTGCATGCAAGCAACAACATCTTTTGAAAGATAAATTTGAGCTAAAGTAATAACTTGCCATAGGGCTTGATAAAAACTAATCATAGAATCTCCTGTAACCTTAGCGGATTGCAGGAGATTTTTATTGCCCAATGGTTTTTATTTATTGGTGAATCATTTGTATTTCATTGCCCAATAAACTTTCATCCTATTCACCAATCATTTTCTGATGAATGAATAAATAAACAACACCATAAAACCAGGTTGTTTCTATTCTATAGAAATAAACGCTTCTATTTAAGGAAAGAAAACTAACAGCTTTTTAATTAGTAAAATAGGGAGACAGCAAATCTTCGAAAGTATAAAATCCTTCTTTCTTATCGGCTAGGTTATCGGCTACAAACAATACACCATTTCCAAACGCTTCTCTGGAGATAGCTTCATGTATTAATCTTACCGTTTGATATGGAAAACCAAAAATAATTTCATGTTTACTTACTATCCCCCCTGCCCTTATGGAGCTGATTTCGGTTTCTTCCAAATCTAATTCTTTAGCTAACTTGATTGCAGTGCCCGACACACCAGGCTTTCCTTTAAAATGTTCTTCTATAATTTCAATGTCCACCCATGGCGCTATTTTTTTCAGAAGTTTTGCCGCAAACATTAAATAATTAACTCCCAATGAAATGTTGGGGCTCCAGAAAACAATGGTCTTTGAAGAAAGTTCTGACAAGAATTGCTTTTCATCCTCATCATAATGAGATATAGCCGAAATAATAATGATTTTCCTTGAAGCTGCAGCCTTTCCATAACTATAAATTCCATTACTGGAAGAAAAATCAATAATTATATCTACTGGATGTTTGCTCAGCAATTCTTCTATCTCAATGCTGGATGTTGAAAAAATTAATCCTGGCTCTTTCGAATCAATTCCAAGGAACTCTGGTACATGTCTATGCTCCAAAATAGTACTTTGCCTTAACACCCACTCCAAAGAATATTCATTGCTTTGAAGTATAACATTGGCAACAGCTTTCCCAGCTTTTCCAAATCCTAGTAGTCCAACTTTCATTTTCATTTTTAATCCAGAAATTAAAGATTGCATAAATATAACTTTTATTTGTTGATTTTGAATCGGCTTATTGATAAATAAAGAATGTTTTATAACAAGTTTTTATTTAATAGGAAGCATTTAAAATTTTCAGGAATGATTCCAATTAAGATTCTTTTGCATTTATTTTTATAAACAAATTATAATCTATAGATTTGCATCAATGAAAAAATAGTACATAATAAATACCATTTAGATTAGCTATATTCAGAGCTCACCTACTATAATATTAAGCATTCGTATAGTATATTAATAAAATATAGACAAACTATAATTATTTGCTTTTTTTATTTGAATGTTAAACTAAAATTATGGTAGATTATGAAACAGCATTTTACTCTAAAATCATTATTGGCAATTTTATGCTTATCCTTCGGTTTTAACTTGCAAGGACAAAACGTACTACCTATCAGTATTAACGTAGAAACTGCCGGAACATTAAGTTCTATAATTCCTGCTTCAAAGAAATATCTAATTACAGACCTCACTCTATCGGGGAATCTTAATGGTAGTGATATAAGATTTATCCGTGATATGGCAGGGCGCGATTATCTGGATAATAATACTGATGGAAAACTTAACAAACTTAATTTGAATGATGCAAAAATAGTAAGCGGGGGCGATTATTACTATTTCGACTGATCATTCTAGTGATCACAACAATTGCTACACAACGAATAATGTGATATCGAACTGTATGTTTTATAACCTGAACAAGCTGACCTCAATCACTCTTCCAAACAGTGTTTACTTCTGTTGGCGATCTTGTTTTTCATAACTGCACAGGCTTAACCTCTTTTACTATACCCGAGAGTGTTACTAAAATTGGTTATCAGGCATTTCACTATTGCACAGGATTAACTTCAATATCTATTCCAAAAGGTGTTCCTCTATTGGTAATGAAGTTTTTAAAGGTTGCTCCGCATTAAGTGAAATTATTGTTTCGAGTGAAAAATCCTAGTTATAATACTATTGAAAGTGTTTTATACAATAAAGATAATACCACACTGATAGCATTTCCAAATGCAAAAACCCAATACTAGTTATACAATTCCAAACAGTGTTACAACAATAGGTAACAGCGCATTCAGCGACTGTATAAAACTAACATCTGTTTCTATTCCGAACAGCGTAACAAAAATTGGCGATTCTGCTTTTTCAAATTGTACAGGTTTAACCTCTGTTACTATACCAAACAGTGTAACTAATATAGGTACTTACATATTTAATTATTGCTCGGGGTTAACTTCGGCTATTTTAGGTGACAATATTGTAACCGTAAGTGCCGATGCTTTTCGTGGTTGTACAAAATTAGCTTCTGTTTATATTCCAGCCAGCGTTACTTCTATTAGTAATGAAGCCTTTTCTGGTTGCAAAGGATTGAAAGAGATCTATAGTAAAAGAGCGACTCCTCCAACATCGGAACTGATGCTTTCAATGGGAATTGATAAAACTACCTGTAAACTTTATATTCCCAAGAATACTTATTCTGTTTATTGGCTTGCAGCAGAATGGGGCGATTTTACGAATATAATAGAAGGCCCTGTTTATCTAATCAAGACATCTGCCAACGAAGGTGGTAAAGTAACTAAAAACAGCATGTTTGTAAAAGAAGGAGGATCGGCGATCTTACTATCAATCCCGACAAAGGATATAAAATTAAAACTGCCTCACTGAACGGAAATGATATTCTTTCAAAAGTTGTAAATAATACCTACGAAGAAACTCCTGTTAATGCCGATATCACGTTTGATGTTACCTTTGCTATTATTCCATATTATCAAATGAGTGCAGCATATAACGAAGGTGGTAAAGTTATCATCAACGACTCTATTATTGCCAACGGCAAGAACATTTCTATAATTGAAAACGATTCTGTTAGATTTAACGTTGTTCCGAATGATAATTTCGCCATTGAAAAAGTAACTCTGAATGATAAAGATATCACCGCCAGCCTTAAAAATAACAGCTACAAGATTGATTCTATATCTGCTGCTCAGGCAATGCAGGTAAGTTTTATCAGAACTCATTATACACTGGCAGTCAAATCAGAAGGCGAAGGTAAAGTGCTCTTCAACGAAAAAGCTATTACCGATACAATTAAGGTAGAGGTTAATAAACCTTTGACTCTAAACTTTACACCTACTGAAGGATACAAAATTGCCTCAGTATCTTTAAACGGAAAAGACATTATTTCTGACATTACAAATAATGCATATACCATAAATGAAGTGAGTGAAGATCTTAATATTGTAGTTAGTTTTAAAGATATAAATACTGCCATCAATGGAACTGAGGCTAATGGTCTAAAAGTGTATGCGGAACAAAATTCTATTGTAATCGAAGGAGCAAACTTAGGAGACGAAGTTTCAGTTTATACAACACTGGGCACTTAATGAAAGCAGTCAAAGCTACTGAAGATAGAATCAGAATAGATGTTCCTTGCAATCAGATCTATCTTATCAGAGTTGCCGGTAAATCGTATAAGGTCTCTTTATAATTTGCAGTTAAAATAAGTAAAGCTACTATTTAAGTTTTTCGCATTTTTAAGATAATAATGGAAGAGGACGTATCATAGGCTGATCGTCCTCTTCCATTATTATTTATTTGCATTACATTTCGTACTAATAGTAACTATTATAGAGAATTAATTTTAGCTAGAAAGGGAAGCTGACAACAGATAGACCAATAACTGAGAATGTTATCTTATACTAGAATAAGCTAAAATTAGTGGTAGATCAATTCAATTTGTAGTAGATAAACGGATTTTATATATAACTATTTTTTATCTGCTACTAGCTAAAAGTACTATAAACAGAGAGATCTATGCAAATCTGGTGGTAGATGTAGCAGATGATTGTTTGAAAAATTATTTTATTTAGCATTTATCACAAAATCTTAAAACACAGGAAAAAGCCCTAAAATAACTCCATGTTTTGATTCAAGTCTCAGCTTTCATTTATATTTCTCCAATCACAAATTAGAATAAGAATTATATTATTCATTAAAACAAGATTAATCTTTATATACAAAATATATGATTTTTACTTTATAATAATATATATTAATTACCCGTTGGCGGAATTAATTCACTAAAAAATGTTAGAAAATAAGTTGTGCATATTGATTTTTAGTATTTTAATGGTG
>Ga0268356_11253_pt1 | contig 11991 bp, 7 predicted proteins | sample BioMet10_FD_194415 | JGI IMG/M metagenome (GOLD analysis project Ga0268356, IMG submission 194415) | Sewage microbial communities from Oakland, California, United States - Biofuel 10 (PacBio Assembly) | ecosystem: Engineered > Wastewater > Sewage > Unclassified | place: USA: California | collected...
GAGTCCCTTTCTCTGGAAGAACAGCCCTACACCCAAGACGACTTTATCAGCCGGCTGCAGACTAAAATATTTACGGAAGGCAGTGATCTTTGATTCATCCGGCTGATATCTCTTCAGGTCTACGCCGTTGGAGATTGGATAGATTGGCAGATCAATGCCGTACCCCATCAGCAGCTTTTTGCTGTATGGCGTTGGTGTGATCAACGCATCTGCCTGCGTATACAGATGCATCAGCCATTTCTTCACCCCAGGAGCCAGTGCATTGGAGAACGTAAAACTGTCGCGGAAGTCTTCTTCCGTGCTGTGGGCAATGATAGATGACCTTTTGCCGCGGTCTCTGGCGTTTCTGACAATTGCGTCAGAGTTCATGTAGCATGTATTGATATGAAGAATATCATAGTCTTCATCCCAGGGATCCGTTGTATATTCCACCCCTGCTGATTCCAGTGCTCTGCATTGATGATTGAATGCTCTACCGATACCGGATTTAGAGATGGCATTCTGTCCTTCAAAGTATAATAGAACTTTCATAATTCCTCATTTCTATTGTTCTATTTTACCATAGTTTGGAGAGTGTTTCCCATCAACCATGCTTTCATAAAATGCATAAAAGAGAAGTACAGCTTCCGCCGTACTTCTCTTCGTTTATAAGCAATCCGTTACAGGAGTATCAGGATTTACTTTGTTTCGTTCTGCAGGGCTTCCTTAGCGAGCAGTTTGTTGAAACGTGTCTGCGCATCAGTCTTAGCCTTTCGAACATCTTGTCTGCTTCTTCCTGTCCCTTGATTCTTGGCAGGTTGAAGTAACGAGCTTCCTGCATCAGGAATTCATTATACTTATCCCAAGCAGGTGTCTTTGTGGAATCAATCTGCAGAGGCTTCTCAAGTCTTGGATCGAAGCGGTACAGCGTTGTATATCCACAAGCAACAGCAAGCTTCTGACGAGTTGGAGCATTGATCAGACCGCCGAGGATACCATGTTCCTGACATGGGCTGTATGCAATGATAATGGAAGGTCCATTATAAGATTCAGCTTCCTTGAATGCCTTGATTGTCTGCATCTGGTTAGCGCCCATGCATACGGAAGCAACATAAGCTGTTCCATATTCCATGAAGATCTGACCAAGATCCTTCTTAGCAGTTGGCTTGCCGCCGGCAGCGAACTTCGCAATGGCAGAAGCGTTAGTTGCCTTAGAAGCCTGTCCGCCTGTGTTGGAGTATGTCTCAGTATCAAGTACGAGAACATTGACATTCAGGTTGTTCGCCATGACATGATCAAGTCCGCCGTAGCCGATATCATAAGACCATCCATCACCACCGATGATCCATACAGACTTGGAAACAAGATCTCTCTCCATCTCTGCTAATGGCTTGACAGATTCAACAGAAGAAGCCTTGACACCCTTGATGATAGCGTCCTTGACTGCTCTCTGCTTCTCACGGTCATCGTTTGCATCGATATAAGACTGGAATGCATTCTTGAGTTCAGGTTCAACCTTGTCAAGATTCTCTTCCATGATACGTAAGATTCTAGCTTCCTTAGCACTCTGCGCAATAGCCATACCGAAGCCGTACTCTGCGTTGTCTTCGAACAGAGAGTTAGCCCAAGCAACACCTTCACCATTCTCATCCGTAGCGAATGGGTTGGATGGTGTTCCAGAGCAGTAGATCATAGAGCAGCCTGTAGCATTGGCAACCATCATATCCTTGCCGAACATCTGAGAAGCAAGTCTATAGTATGGAGCTTCGCCGCATCCTGGGCAGCATCCTGATACTTCGAAGTATGGACGTTCCAGAGATACACCAGCAACTGTTGCTGCATTGCCGTATTCTGGCTTGTACTTGACTTCCTTGTACAGATAGTCTGCAACTGCCTGCTGATTCATTTCTGTATCAATACGGTGTGTATGCAGAGCACCTGGTGCTTCCTTAGAATCTGGTACTGGGCAGGCTGTCTCACAGACGCCGCATCCGACACAGTCTTCTGTAGCAAGCTGGATGACAAACTTCAGACCAGCTTCCTTAGCTCCCTTGTATGCAGGAGTTGGATCCTTGACCTTGAAGTTATCAACACCATTTTCCTTGGCAATTGCTTCAGCCTTGGCAACTTCTTCCGGTGTCAGTAAGAAGGAACGGATTGTTCCGTGTGGACATGCGAATACGCAGCTGCCGCATTCAACACACTTATCAGAGTTCCACTTTGGAACATATCCAGCAATATTTCTCTTTTCCTTGAAGGCAACATCTTCCGGCATAGAACCGTCAATTAATGTGTCTTTTGTAAATTCAGAGACCTTCATGTCATTGCCCTGAAGAGCATTGATCTTCTGGACATAACTGTCGAAGTGCTCATCACCTGTCATATCATACAGTGCAGGCTTGACAGTCAGATTAGACCATTCAGGCTTGACAGTGACTTCTACAAGTCCTGCCTTACCAGCATCGATTGCCTGTAAGTTGCTGTTGACAACAGCTTCACCCTTACGAGCATATGTTGTCTTTGCAGATTCCTTCATCAGATCAAGAGCCGTTTCATATGGCATGATCTGTGGATTCAGAGCAAAGAATGCAGACTGCAGAATTGTATTTGTATGAGTTCCCATGTGGCACTCACGAGCAAGCTTTGTTGCATCGATCAGATAGAACTTTGCATGCTTGTCAGCTAAGCCTTTCAGCATTCTGTTAGGCAGCTTTGTCTCTACTTCATCAGCAGAAACAGTTGTATTCAGTAAGAATGTGCCGCCGTTCTTCAGATCACGGACCATATCATACTTGAATGCATAAGATGGCTGTGATGCAGAAATGAAGTCAGCCTTGTTGATATAGTAAGGAGAATGAATCGGTGTAGGACCAAATCTCAGATGAGATCTTGTGATGCCGCCGGCCTTCTTTGAGTCATAAGCAAAGTATGCCTGAGAATACAGCTCTGTATTATTGCCGATGATCTTAACAGTAGACTTGTTGGCACCAACGGTACCATCAGATCCCAGACCATAGAACAAGCATGATGTATAGTCAGCAGGAATGTCGATATCAACTGGTTCAAGAGACAGATTTGTTACATCATCTTCGATACCAATCGTGAACTCTTCCTTAGGATTGGACTTCTTGAGTTCTTCATAAACAGCATTGATGTGTGTAGGGTTTGTATCCTTTGAAGACAGACCATAACGGCCACCAATGATCGTGAGATCATGCTTGCGCAGTGCATAGCATACATCTAAGAACAGAGGCTCTCTTGCACCAACTTCCTTAGCACGGTCAAGAACAGCGATGCTCTTAACTGTAGCAGGCAGTACTTCTTCCAGATACTTCTGAGAGAATGGACGGTACAGATAGACCTTGACCAGACCAACCTTTTCACCCTTCTTAACAAGAGCGTTGATTGTTTCGGTAATTGTATCTGTAACAGAGCCCATTGCGATGATGACTCTCTCAGCATCCGGAGCACCAACATAGACAAATGGAGCATAGTTGCGGCCTGTATGCTCAGATACAGCCTTCATGTACTTGGCAACGATTTCCGGAACAGCTTCAAAGTGCTTGTTCTGAGCTTCTTCACCCTGGAAGAAAATATCATCATTCTGGTTTGTACCACGGACAACTGGGTTTGTATGTGGGTTCAGTGCATGAGCACGGAAAGCCTCGACCTTGTCCATTGGCAGCAGACTCTTGAGGAAGTCATAGTCCATGACTTCGATCTTGTCATATTCATGAGATGTACGGAAACCATCAAAGAAATGCATGACAGGAACAGATCCATCAATTGCAACCAAGTGTGCAACACCTGCCAGATCCATACAGTCCTGAACAGAATGAGAGCACATCATGACGATGCCTGACTGACGGCATGCATATACGTCACTGTGATCACCAAAGATAGAAAGTGTGTGGGTTGCAAGTGTTCTTGCTGCAACATGGATAACACCAGGCAGCAGTTCACCCTTCAACTTGTAGATGTTCGGGATCATCAGAAGCAGACCCTGCGATGCAGTGAATGTAGCTGCTAATGAGCCACCCTGTAATGCGCCATGGATTGCTCCGGCAGCGCCGCCTTCAGCCTGCATTTCAACGACCTTGACTTTGTCGCCGAAGACATTGGTGCGGCCAGCTGTAGCCCACTCATCAATGTGTTCCGCCATTGGTGATGACGGTGTGATTGGATAGATACCAGCTACTTCTGTGAAAGCATACGCAGAATGAGCAACTGCTGTATTACCATCCATTGCTTCGAAAACCTTTTTGTTTTCTGTACTCATATATCCTCCTGTAAACCATTATCTATTATACCTCTTTTAAAGCGTTTGCAAAGACAAATTTAACCGGTTTACTTAGATATATTATAATTTTTTCACATATCAAAAAAGCTCCCTGGTCAAGGGAGCAGTTCTGTGCTGAATCAGTTCAGTTTTTTCCAGTTACATCTTCATGGATTTCATGACCTGACGGACCTGTGCCTCGGAAGGCTTTCTGCCCATCTGCATGAACATCGCACGGATCATCTTTTCATTGACCGGCGGATTTTCCTTGAGCTGCTTTTCAAAATAATGCTTTGTGATGAAGAATGTTGCAATGGCTGCAACTGCTGCACCAGCTAAGAACCATAATAAGGATGCCCAAAATTCTGTCATAGTTTAATCACCACCTGTTCTCTTTTCTACGTGTTTATTCTATCTGAAAGCGCTATGAACCGCAATCTATTCTTTTGTTTCTTTCTTGGCGATGCCGATACCTAAGACATCCAGCTGTTCCTGGTCAACATCACCAGGAGCTTCACTCATGAGGTCGAAGGAACTGTTGGTTGTCGGGAAGGCAACAACATCACGGATGTTGTCCGTGCCTGCTAAGATCATGGTCAGTCTCTCTAAGCCAATGCCGACACCGCCATGTGGAGGTGTACCAAACTTGAAGGCATTGAGGAAGAAGCCGAATCTTTCCTTCGCCTTCTCTTCGGAGAGGCCGATGGCCTCAAATACCTTGGCCTGCAGTGCCTGGTCATGGATACGGATGGAACCGGAGAGCAGTTCGTAGCCGTTGCATACCAGATCATACGCACGTGAAGATACATGTTCCGGATCGGTCAAGAGCTTATCAACATCCTCATCCTTCGGTGCTGTAAACGGATGATGTGCTGCCACCCATCTATTTTCTTCTTCACTGTATTCAAACATTGGGAATTCTGTGACCCATAAGAACTTGTAGCATTTTCCTGATGGAATCAGATTCAGTTCATGGGCCAGTCTGACACGCAGTGCACCAAGCGAAGTCTCAACGACTCTTTCTTTGTCGGCAATTACTAATACCAGGTCGCCATCATGCATGTCGAGTCGCGCGGTCACTGCCATCTTCTCCTCTTCGGATAAAGGCTTGATGATGGAGCCGGACAGTTCACCATTGCTCATCTTGAGATATGCCAATGCTTTTGCCTTGAAGCCGTGCTTGACGAATTCCTGCAGAGCATCCAGGCCCTTGCGGCTGTAACTGTCTGCCGCATTTTCAAACTTGACTGCACCAATCATTCCTCCGGCATCCACGACGCTGCGGAAGACCTGAAATTCTGTGCTGGCAAATAATTCTGTAATATCCTGAATCTCATTGCCGAAGCGCAGATCCGGTTTATCGGAGCCAAATCTCTTCATGCATTCATTCCAAGGAATACGGACAAAGTGATCTTCCAGTTCATGATTCTTGACACCCTTGAAGATGTCCTTCATCAGATTTTCAACAACGCCGAAAATCTTATCTTCATCACCGAAGCTCATTTCAATATCTATCTGCGTAAATTCAGGCTGTCTGTCTGCACGAAGGTCTTCATCACGGAAGCAGCGGGCAATCTGAAAATACTTTTCCATGCCGGCAATCATCAGCAGCTGCTTGTAGATCTGCGGTGACTGCGGCAGTGCCCAGAACTTGCCGTTATAGATTCTGGATGGGACCAGATAATCACGGGCGCCTTCCGGTGTGCTCTTGGCTAAGATCGGTGTCTCCACTTCCACAAACCCTTCCTTGTCCAGAGTATTTCTTGCTATCATGCATACCTTATGGCGCAGGATCAGGTTTGCCTGCAGACTTGGTCTGCGCAGATCCAGATATCTGTACTTCAGTCTGGTATCTTCAGAAGAAGTACTGTCATCGCTCAAATCAATCGGCAGGACTTCAGAAGAATTCACGATTGTGACTTCTTCCGCGTGGACTTCAATTTCACCCGTCGCCATTTTTGGATTGGCATCTTTTCTCGTCTGTACAGTGCCGGTAACACTCAGGATATACTCATTTCTTACATCCTGCACCTTTTCAGCCATTGTCTCATCAAAGGTAATCTGGACAATGCCGCTGCGGTCACGAAGGTCAATGAAGACAAGTGATCCTAAGTTTCTGCGTTTGCTGACCCAGCCGATCAGCGTAACTTTCTTCCCCGCATCTGCGGCCCGCAGGGAACCATTCTCGCAAGTTCTTTGCATATTTTATCTTCCTTCCCACTTCTTGAGCGTGTCAATCAATTCTCCGCTCTTCAGTGTATTCTGTTCTTTCTCACCGGCACGCTTGATATTCACCGTACCGTTCTTCACCTCATCCTCACCTAGGATGATGATGTACTTAGCTCCATTGCGGTCAGCACTCTTGAACTGCGCCTTCAAGCTTCTCTGAACGAGGTTGCCTTCGGCCACAAAACCATTGTGGCGCAGATCCTGCACTGTCTTCAGGACACTGTCAGCGACGTCACCCAGACCGATGACGTATGCATCCAATGGTGCATCCGCACCAAAGTCATGTCCTTCTTCGCCAGCTAAGGAGATCAATCTCTCCAAGCCAATCGCAAAGCCGATGCCTGACATATCCGGACCGCCGTAGTACTCGACAAAGTGATCGTAGCGTCCGCCCGCAAAGATGGTCGCCTGTGCACCGGAATCAGGTCTGGTAGATACGACTTCAAAGACTGTATGTGTGTAGTAGTCCAGCCCTCTGACCAGACGTTCATCAATCTCATATGGAATGCCCAGGGCATCCAGACCCTTCAGCACGCGGCTGAAGTATTCCTTGGACTCTTCATTCAGATACTCAGCAAGACTTGGTGCTTCATGCATGCATCCCAGATCATGGTCGATCTTGCAGTCGAGGATCCGCAGCGGATTCTGTTCATATCTGCGGTGGCAGTCAGCACAGAGTTCATCCAGATGTGGTTCAAAGTGCTTCTTAAGAGCAGCTCTGTATGCAGTCCTGGATTCATCATCACCCAACGTATTGATGCATACTTTGACGGATGAAATGCCCATCGGCCTTGACGATGTCATATCCTAAGGCAATTGTCTCTGCATCCAGTTCCGGCGACTTAGCACCGATATTCTCAACACCGAACTGCGTGAACTGTCTCTGTCTGCCCTTCTGCGGACGCTCATGACGGAACATTGCGCCCATATAGTAGAAACGGCCCGGCATTTCCATGGAACCGTACAGCTTATGCTGGTCAAAAGCACGGATCACACCGGCAGTACCTTCCGGCCTCAGCGTATAAGACTCGTCTCCCATGCTGAAAGTGTACATTTCCTTATTGACCATGTCAGAGGAATCATTTTCTCTGGCAAAAACGTTAGTTGTTTCAAAATATGGGGTGCGGATCTCGTGATAACGATACAGAGCTGTCTTCTCACGGATCACTTTTTCGACATCATGCCACTGATTCATTTCATCCGGCAGAATGTCATACGTTCCTCTAGGTGTCTGATAGTTCATGTTTTTTTCTCCTTTAGATTAAAAAAAGCGTCACTTGTATAAAAACGATCCAAGGACGCTGTATACGCGCGGTACCACCTTAGTTCACATGACCTGCATGTGCTCTCTTTCCTTAACGCGGATAACGGGATTCCCTACTGTATTCAGGAATTCATCTCCAGAGTGTCTTTTCTTCTCTTCTGCTTTCAGTGCTCTCACCGTTCCACTGTCGCTTGGCAAGCTGCGGGAAGAATCTCTCCTTCATCGATATTGAACTGCGTGAAGATTATAAGACGAAATTGACTTTCTCACAAGAGAAATCAATGATTGTCACGTTCTACCAAAAGAACGGAATCAACTTTTCTGAGATTTGCCATCAGGTTCTCCAGAGATTCCTTGTTGCGGACTCTGACGGTCATCTTGATGGTCGTGATCAAAGTATCATGATTGATGCTCGCATTGACAGTTTCCAATGTCATTTTGCACTGCGAGACAACCGTAACGATGTCCGTCAAAAGGAAGTTGCGGTCTTTGGATTCAACCACGAGGTCAGAATCATATGTTCTTTCATTATCCTCTACATCCCAGTGGACGTCGATCAAACGGGCACCATCGACATTGACGTTCGGACAGTCTCTGCGGTGTACCTTGACCCCCTCGCCCTTAGTAATAAAACCAACGATATCATCGCCATAGACCGGCTGGCAGCAGTGGGCAATGGACATCTTCATCGATTCAATGCCTGGAATCAATAAGCCTGACTTTGTCGAACGGCGCTCGACTTCACGGTTGAGGACATGCTGGAGTGCTTCTCCCTCTGAGACTCTGCTCTTCTGGTTGGTCAGTTTTTCACAGACAATCGTTGGATTGATTGACTTGACCGCAATGCCGTACATAAAGTCTGTATAATTGGAGACGCGGAATTCTTTATAGATATTCTCAAGCTTCCGCTTATCCATATATTCCTTTGGATCAAAGCCGCGGCGCTTAAGCTCATCTTCCAGCAGCTTCTCGCCTTCTTCAATTTTTTCGGAACGCTTCTCAGTTTCTTTCTTGGTCAGATAAGCACGGATTTTATTCTTCGCCTGATTGGTCTTGACGAACTTGAGCCAGTCTTCACTTGGCCCGGATCCTTTTTTGGTCTTGATCTCAACGACATCGCCCGTCTGCAGCTCCGTATTCAGCGGAACCATTGTATCATTGACGACAGCACCGACACAGGTATGCCCAATATCTGTATGGACACGGTATGCCAGATCTACCGGCGTTGCGCCATTCGGCAGGTCGATGACTCTGCCCTTCGGAGTCATAACATAGACATTGGCTTCAAAAACATCATGCTGCAGGGTTGCCATATATTCAGAGGCACTAGTATTGGATTCTTCTGCAGAATAGGTCGCAAAATTCTTAAACCAGGAGAGCTTATCCTCAATTTCCTTCTGCTCTTCCTTGGCATTGTACCTCTTGCCTTCCTTGTATCTCCAGTGTGCGGCAACACCGTTTTCAGCGATGCTGTCCATTTCTTCCGTTCTGATCTGCACTTCAAAGATCTTGCCGTCATCACCAACAATCGTTGTATGAAGCGACTGATACATGTTGGTCTTGGGGACTGCAATATAATCCTTTAGGCGGCCTGGAATCGGTTTGTATTTTGCATGAATGTATCCCAGGATCTCATAGCAGTTCAGTTCGCTCTGCGTCACAATACGAATAGCCAGCAGATCGAGAATCTGGTCAAAGCGCTTATGCTTCTTGACCATTTTGTTGTAAATGGAATACAGATGCTTGGATCTGCCGAAGATGCGGAACTGAATATGATTTTCATTCAGCATCTGTGAAATCTCCATGATCATATGATTGACAGATGCATCACGTTCTGTCTTCTTCGTTTCTACAAGCTGTGCAATGCGGTGATACTCTTCCCTGTCCAGATAATAGAATGACAGATCTTCCAGTTCATTTTTGATGGAACTGATACCTAAGCGGTGTGCAATCGGAGCATAGACATCCAGGGTCTCAGCTGCAATTCTCTTCTGAGCTGCCTCCGGCTGATATTCCAATGTGCGCATGTTATGGAGACGGTCGCAGAGCTTGATGAGAATGACGCGGACATCCTTGGCCATCGCAATAAAGATCTTGCGGTGATTTTCCGCCTGATATTCAGGGTCTTCTTTTCCTTTATACTGCAGTGTGCCGACCTTGGTAACAGCTTCGACCAAATCAGCAATCTCTTCATCAAATTCAGCCGCAAGCGCATCATGCGAGATACCGCAGTCTTCAATGACATCATGCAGGAAACCGGCCGCAATCGTCTTTGGTCCTACCTGCAGAGTCGTCAAAAGATACGCTACATTTGTGAGATGAATGATATATGGTTCGCCTGATTTTCGAAACTGACCGGCATGATGTTCAGTCGCATAATTTGCTGCTTTCTCAATGATTGCCAGGCTCTTTGGATCATGAATATAGGTCTGCGCTGAATTCATGACGTCATTCACTCCTGGATTTTTGATTTCTTCCATATTTCATTCACCTCCCTTCAATAATTATTATATCGTATCATTATACAGAAGAATATTCGGAAAACGTAATATTTAATCTAAACAAAGCCATATTTTGAGCGTTTTGAATTAGCTGTGTACGCTACCGTGTATGCTACCTTTGTGAAATTTTACGAATTTATATGAAAAAAGCCAGCTCCAGCATGCCAGCTCTTTCCATGATAAATGAGAAAAATTATGTCAAAATAACCAAACCTACGGAGTGGAAGGTATTCCCTTCCAATACACACAGGACAGTTAGCATGAAATTGAGCAAAAAATTTAAGAAATTTCAAAATCTTAAATAAGATTTCAAAAATCTATTAAGAAAACTAAAAAAGACCGCCACCCTATATATAAGGATGACGGTTATTTATTACTTCTTCTTTCCACCGGACTTCTTGGAACCTGTTCCGCACTTTGCCATGTCTTCACCCTCTCTTTCTCTTATGAACCTACTGTGCATTGTTGTTCTTGTATGCAGCATTGGAAATACCACACAGTGCACCTGCGAATGTAGCCATAAGTGAAATTGTTGTAATTAGCAGCTTGGTTATCCCATCCATAGGCCAAGCCAAGACCACTGATAAGAGCAATTGAAGCTGGAACTACTGTGCATAGAATCCATTTGATAATCGTATAAAGCTTGTCAGGTAAAATCATTTATTCTCTTCCTCTCTTTCTCTGACTTCCTTATTTGTAAATACAACGGATGTTTTTTCGCAGAACTCGTCCTTGACTGATTCAAGCTCGTCAATGTTGTTTCCTGACAGAGCATGGTTGACTAAGGCAAGCTGTGCTTTGATGCTCAATTCCATAAATTTTCATGGTCATTCAGTCGCTTGGAGTCACGAGACAGGTGATCATCAATTTCATTAAGATGTTTCTGCATTTTGTCACACCTCGTTTCGACTGCAAGGATTCTCCCGTCCTGTAGTTTGTTAGGCTCTTGTATCTTGTTCTTGGCTGAGACTATCCACTGGATGAACTTAATGACAGTGAAGAAGCAGCATAGTATGGCTGTTACGTAGCCAACGTAGATCATGAATTGATCCATGATCTAGCTACCACCTTTCGTTTATTCATACCATCCAATCCCTTCCAGTTGCCAGCCGTTCTTGACTGCTGTCGTGACCTCACTGGCTGATGTAGTGAAGTGATGACCTAGACCGCCATTGTATAGACGATAGACCTCATCACCATATTGCCTTGAATAGAACGCAATTCCTTCATATTTCCATCCATTGCTGACCATTTCATCCTTTTCTGAATCAGAAACGGTATACATGTGTTCGCCCATGTTCGGATTGTAGAAACGATATACAGGAACATCACCGGACTGGAAGAAAGCAACACCTTCATACGTCCAACCATTGTTCCTTGTTCTGACAGCTTCATCATAGTCAGCGGTCATGAAATGCAATCCATTTGATATGTTATAGAACCGATAGACTGCATTTTTCTGTTTTGACAATCCGTCATCTATTTCAACATATGGATTGTAGATGAAACCCATGAATGGATGGCTCGGAATATCCAAATCATTGACATTATGCTCAGTCAAGAACCATCTTGTGCCACCATAGTTAGACTGTGAGACTGTGATTGTGTCTCCATCAATTGCTTCGACAACTCCAACGTGACCGTATGAGCCAGACCAGCAGATGACTGCTCCTAATCTTGGCTCTGTTCCTGTCTCGTATGAAGTATTGTTCATCCAGTCAACAGCATTGCACGCTGGC